>Ga0114923_10003466_pt1 | contig 10639 bp, 10 predicted proteins | sample SumtaG_FD_89578 | JGI IMG/M metagenome (GOLD analysis project Ga0114923, IMG submission 89578) | Deep subsurface microbial communities from Indian Ocean to uncover new lineages of life (NeLLi) - Sumatra_00157 metaG | ecosystem: Environmental > Aquatic > Marine > Oceanic > Sediment | place: near...
CGTCCCCGCAATTGCCAGAAGATTTGCAACAGGCCGGAAAGGACAAAAACGCCTCGACTGGCTCGTTAATATAAGTAACGACGGCTGGTTCGTAAAATTTAAGAGGGGCAAGATTACGCCAACCACAGAACTGGCTCAGCACACGGCTATTTGTGTTTTCAGGGCTGTCGAAAACCGGCTTGCCGTTCTGCGTAGCGTCAATACCGGCATAAGCTGCCTAATCGATACCGTTGGACGTGTGCGAAATGGGTTTGTCGCCGGCACTTTGCCCCACCGGGCTATGGCCCGGAAAGGGATGGCTGGCTGGCTCGTCGATAAAATGCCGATAGATAAAAGAGCAACCTTTTTTAGTAAATATGGGCAATGGCTGGATTTTTCCTGCACACTCTGCCTTATTTTGCTCGTAATAGTAGCAAGCGTAAAATCAAAAGTAAAAAACGATAGGGGTAGAAAGTGAAAGACGTAAAAGTTTTGAGTTTTGAATTATGGTTTTTGGCTTTCGGCTCTGCGTTTTTAGCTTTTATGGTTTTCGGATGCGATAAATCATTACAGACAACAGACCATCCTGGAAGCAGCTTTGTTGATGACCTTGTGCCCGGAGCCGTCCGAATCATTCGGGAAGGTTTAGCCGACGATAATCCACAAATCAGGGCCAAAGCCATCGAGGTCGTCGCTACCACGCAACGAACCAAATTGATGCCTAAAGTGCAGCGATTACTAAAGGACGATTTTGTGCCGGTTAGATTCGCAGCGGCCTTAGCTGTAGGTGACATGGAATACCACCTTACTGAAAGCTCGATTAAGCAGCTGCTAAAAGACCCTGACGAAAACGTCAGAATCGCCGCCTCCTATGCGATGAACAAGATAAGTCCTCCCGGCAGCTCTGAGCTTTTCGGCAAAGCAATATCCGGCAGCGACCAGACAGTTCGAGCCAACGCCACTGTAATACTTGGCAAAAGTGGCGATAAAAGTGCATTAAAGCTCTTATATTGGTCTCTAAGAGACAAAGATTCAAACGATAAAGTTAGATTTAACGCAGCAGAAGCCATAGCAATGCTCGGTGATGAGCGGATATATCCGAAGTTGTGGACAATGCTGATAAGTGCTTACGCCGACGATAGAGCCATGGGTATAAAGGCGATGGGGGCACTGGGGACTGAGCATGCCAAAAACGCCCTGATTACTATGCTGGATGATAACATACTGGAGGTTCGCCTGGCTGCAGCCGAACAGCTCGGTGCGCTCAAAGACACCACCGGAGAGCCCGAAGTTCTCGATGTCTTCACGAAAAGTCTCACCGCCGGCCTGGACAAAAAGGACATCGAACACGTTAATATGTTAACAGCGCTGGCAATAGGCCAAATTGGCACGGACCGTCTTACGAAATTTCTGCCAGAACTGCTCAAAAATGAGTCAAAACTCGTCCGTATTGCTGCTGCCAAGGCCGTTTTCCAATGTCAAACGGCAAAATGACTCGATGAAAACCCAAAAATAACTTGACCTTTTCGTCTCTGAAGCGTAAAATACGTTTACACAGATGGCATCGTGATGTATAATCCACGCTACTAATACGTGATTTGAAGCATAAATTAGCGAAAGGAGGTTATCTTGAGCACGCTTACAAAGATTTTAATAGTTTTATTGACACTATCGTCAATTTTCCTCTGCGGTACTGTGGTAACATACGTTGCCAACGCTGATAACTACAGGCAAAAATACAACGACCTGAAGTCCGATAGAGACAGCTTAAGCAAAAAGGTCAACGGCCTTACCAGACAGATAAATGAGAAAATTGAAAAAAACAAGCGAATAGAAGACAGACTTAGCGGTGAAATTGCCTCGCTCAAAGCAAAACTCAGTGAAACACAAGGTAACCTCAACGCTGCTGAAAGAGAAAGAGCACTCCTGCTCCAGAAGGTAAATAGCTTTGCAAGTATAGTAGAGGGTTTCTCCCAGACCAACGACCAGCAGGGACTGCTATTAAAAAACACCCTCGATGAGCTAAGCAAAACTCAAGCCGAACAAATCAAGCAAAGAAAGGCCCTCGGTGAAACCTCGGGCAGATTACTCGAGAAAATGGCGATAATAGATACCCTCGAAGCAAACAAGAAACGTCTGGTCGAAGAAAGGACTGAATTACAAAGCAAGTTAGACCGGTTTTTACAACCGCTTGGCAAAGTCGCTGCTCTACCTATCCCTGTCACGCCGAAAATAAGCAAAGCAAAGCCGGCCGAAGTCACCGCCGCCGATATCACTTTGCAGGGCTTGGTAACCGCAGTGGATTTGAAAAATAAGATGGCAGGCATATCCATCGGCACAGCAAACGGCGTCAGGGAAGGTATGAAATTCCACGTTACTCGTGGCGATGAGTTTATTTGTGATGTCTTGATTATAGACGTCGATATCGAAGAGGCCGTTGGTGTCCTGGAGCTTGTGCAGCAACAACCGAAAGTCGGTGATAACGTATCCACTAATTTATAGCGCCTGGCCTATCCGCTATTCACTGTGAGGTTTAAAATATGACTCCTGTGCGACAGACCCGTGGCGTAAAAGCGATTGTGCCTGACAACGTTTATACGGTCTTTCTTGCCTTGGCTTTCGGCATAGTGCTCGCTACCGCAGCATTTGTCGCTTGTAAATGCTACTTTCAATACGGCACAATCTTCAAATTACCGTAGCTAATTGACTATTGACAACTCCTTTCTTTACTATTATAAAAACAGTCAATTAGTCAATTAAGGATTGAGAAGGGACTCGAAAGTGCTACTGGACGCAATCTTAGGATGGTTCAGCATGGATATGGGTATCGACCTCGGTACGTGCACCACCCTGGTTTGTGTCCGCGGTAAAGGTATCGTTCTCAATGAACCCTCCGTAGTTGCCGTCCGCAAAGGCACCAATATTGTCCTGAACAACGGTGAAGCAGTCGGTTTGGTCGCACGCGAAATGCTCGGCAAAACGCCCGGCTCAATTAATGCCATAAGACCTCTCAAAGACGGTGTAATCAGCGACTTCGAAATCACCGAGGCGATGCTGAGCTATTTCATCAGGAAAGTGCACGGCAGGGGCGGTCTGGTCAGGCCCCGAGTGGTAGTCGCCGTGCCAAGCGGCATAACCGCTGTCGAACGCCGGGCCGTCATCGACAGCGCCGAACGCGCAGGTGCACGCAAGGTCTACCTGGTCGATGAGCCAATGGCCGCAGGAATCGGAGCCGGACTGCCAATCACAGACCCCACCGCTTCAATGATTGTCGATATCGGCGGCGGAACCACAGAAGTAGCCATAATCAGTCTGGCAGATATTGCCACCTGCGAATCAATCCGCATGGGAGGCGACGATATGGATGAGGCGGTAATAAATCATCTCAAAAGAACTTACAACCTGCTCATCGGCGAGGCAAGAGCCGAAAAAGTCAAAATACAAATTGGCTCTGCCACAGCTCTCGAAGAGGAATTGACAATGGAGGTGGCCGGCAGAGACACCATCTCTGGCCTGCCCAGAAAGATCGTTATAACGAGTGAAGAAATCCGTGAAGCACTCCGAGAACCCATTGCTGCAATCATAGACACTGTTACGGCAACCCTGGAAAAGACCGAGCCGGAACTGGCCGCCGACCTGATTGACAACGGGGTTCACATCTGCGGAGGCGCCTCACTGCTGCGGGGTATGGATACCGTGCTGGCAAATGCAACAGGCCTGAAAGTCGAAAGAGTCGAGGATCCCCTCACCGCCGTTGCACAGGGCACCAGCATATACCTGGAAAATCTGGAGCTGTGGAAGGATACTATGGACCACGGCGAGTATGGCTGGGAATAACTCGTCGTGCGTCCTGCGTGATGCGTATTGCGTAAAAAACTAATAACAAACGCAATACGCTATACGATATACGCAATACGATAATGGCAAGGATGCAAATCAGAATCTCCAGACGAATGTTATTTACCTGGTTTATGTTGACCGGCTTTATTTTACTCCTCGCCCCACAGGAACTAACAAATAAATGCCAGCTTGCCTTCGCTCACATTTTTCGCTGGCCTTTGAGTATCGGCAGGGGCGTTTCTCTTTCGGCGCGCTCGCCGCAGCCGTTTACAGACCTCGTCCCCCGCAGAGAATACAATAAGCTCCAGAACCACCTTGCCAACCTTGAAGCACGACTGCGCCAACAACATCAAAAACTCGAAAAGCTATCGAAACTGCGCAATAGATTTGCTATGGAAGGCGCAAAGGTAGTATTGGCGGATGTTACCACCGCCGCCATCAACGAATTGCACAGCCAGCTTATTATCAATCGCGGCAAAGACGACGGCCTGGATACCGGCCAGTTCGTCCTGGGCGACAACGGTATAATCGGAAGAATATCCGAGGTCTCCTCCCGCACCGCTCGGGTCAGATTGATTACCGACCCGACATCAAAAATCGCAGTAAAAATAGCGGGACTAAACGTGAACCGCCTGATGCAGGGGGCCGGCAGCAACTCAGCCGGGATTCCCTACCTCGATATAAGGCACAAAGTCGAAATCGGCAACGTCGTTTATGCCGACAAAGAGCCGGGTTTCCTGGATGCCCCGATGATTATAGGAAAAGTGGCCCAGTGCAAAAGGGGCAATGAAAATCCCTCAGTCTGGGATATAACTATCGAACCCGTTTGTGACATAGAAGGACTAAAAGACGTAGCGATAATCATAATGAATCCGCAAGAGTAACTAAGGACATAAAATGCGATGGTTTCGGTTTGCAGTTCTGCTCTCTTTAGTTACCGTCCTGCAAGCCAGCGTGTTGGCAAGCTTGAACATCAGGCCCGATTTACCGTTAATTCTTCTGGTATTTTTCGCTATTTACTGTAACACCCACGATGCGATAATAACCTCTTTCACGATAGGTTTTGCCGCTGATATCATTGGTTATACTATGGGCCCGCAAATAATCAGCTTTGGTATTCTCGGCACATCACTGGCATACCTGCACCGTCTTATTGTTATCAGAAAAATGCCTTATCAGGCGCTTGCGATATTTGTCACAGGCCTTTTGGCCGGCGCCCTGACTTATATTTTAACATTCCTTAAGGGACAGCCGACCGCAGCCAACTTATATGCCGTTCTTTTCGGGACCCCTTTATACTCAGCCATAGCCGGGCCATTTTTGTTCTTGCCCCTGGCCTGGTGGATGCGTATAAAAAAGCGAAAAGCATAAAGCCAAAAACGTAAAACGATAACGTAAAACTTAAAATTAAATAGCTTTTTAATCTCGAATTATAGTTTTATGTCTTCATCTTAATCATGTACGAAAAGCGAAGCAAAATTTTTGTAATCCTGACCGCCTCTTTAATGCTCGTCTGCCTGCTGCGCCTGATACAAATGCAATTGCTGCCCTCCTCGTTCCTTCAGGATGAAATCGCAAAACTAAAACGCCGAAGAGGCCGCTACCGACAGCTTAAGACCGTCAGAGGTAAGATATTCGACAGAAAGGGTAGAATATTAGCCGTTGATGAGCCGAAATTCCAACTGCACATAAATTACAAGCTCACCTCCTTTGTGGACAATCGTGTCGGACAAAAGATGCCGCAAGAGCAGATGCAATCCAGACTTGAGGACTTGCAGCAGATAATCGATAAGTGCACATACTTTGGTCCCGAACGTGAAAATATCGAGAGCAAAATAAAAAAAATAAACGATTCGATATGGAATTTACGAATGTTTCAGGCCTGGCGACAAAACTGCCAAAAATCAGACCTGTTTAAAAAATACAGAGACAATCTGCTCGGCGTCAAATCCCCCGATTTCGTCGCCGATTTCGAGAAACATTTCCCAGACCCAAATGACAGACTAAAGCTCATCAACCAAACAAACATTACAGAGATGCACAAAACCTGGCGGCTATTGGACTTGAAAACTGACGATGATATTTTTACCGCTCAATTGGAGTTTATGGATGTTGATGGAGTTCAAATTCTGCCGAAAGCACAAAGGTTCTATCCTTACAGTTCCGTTGCCGCACAAACAATCGGCTGGGTCGGTAAGCCACAAAAAACCGATAAAGAACTTTTCTCAGAAGACAGATTAGCAAGCTATCTGGACGACGAACTCTGCGGACGAGAAGATGGTGTTGAGTATGTCTGCGAAGCAATCTTGCGCGGCAGACGGGGCGAGGAAGTTTACGATATAGACCGTGAACTGGTAAACCGAATCGAGATCCAGTTCGGCAAAGACGTCGCACTAACACTGGACATCGAACTTCAGAAAAAAATAGAAAATTACATAGCCGACTGCGAACTTAATCCCAATTGCAAAGCGCCTACAGCAGCAGTTGTCATCGACATTGCAACGGGCGATATTCTGGCACTGGTGTCAACGCCGGTCTTCGATTTAAACCGTGCCAGATATGACTACAACGCTCTGGCCAGCGACCACAACGAGCCGTTGCGAAATCGGGCAATAAATAAACAGTATCCGCCCGGCTCGGCTGTAAAGCCGTTGATTCTTATCGCAGGGCTCGAATCTGGCAAGATCACCCCGGACGAGATTATCCACTGTCCTGCCCAAAAAGCGCCAAAGGGCTGGCCAAGCTGCTGGCTATACAATAAATACCACTGGAGATGCCACGACGATGAGTGGCCAAACAATGCACGAAACGCTATTAAGGGTAGCTGCAACATTTATTTTTCCCGCCTCGCCAACAGAATCGAACCGGCAGTCCTGCAACGGTGGCTGTTGGCGTTCGGCTACGGCCGAAAATCGTTGCTCGTTGCTCGTGACCCGTCGCTCGTACGAACCGGGCACGAGGCACGAGATTTAAGACAGGCACAGGGGCAAATCTCAAACATCCTTGTCAGCAGCACAATTTCAGATTTTAATGATATTCCGCCGCTCAAAACAACTGAAAGAAGATACTTCGGCATAGGCCAGGGAAACCTGCGAGCTACGCCTTTGCAGGTGGCAAATGCCTTTGCCGCAATTGCCCGAGGCGGAATCCTTAAAGCGCCTCGGCTGTTTAAGGAAATTCGAAATTCCGAGGGCGTAGCCCTCGGTATCTCTCCGCAAGCTCTGGACGTTGTTCGAGACGGTATGAGCGCCGTTGTCAGCGAGCACGACGGAACGGCCTACAAGGAATTCGCCCCTGTGCTGGCTGGTTTTGCCGGGCAGGATGTGAGCATTTACGGCAAAACCGGATCAACGGAAGAGCCGGACAATGCCTGGTTTGCCGGCTTTGCCAGAGACAGCTCAGGCCGAGGTATTGCAATTGCCATCGTCGTCGAGGGCGGCCAGCACGGCTCAAGTGACGCTGCCCCTTTAGCCCGTGACATCATCCAGTTCTGCATAGAAGCAGGATATATCGGCCGCCAATCACCGGACAATTCATAAAACAGAGCCCCGACCATAAGGGAGTGGTGATTGCTTGTCTAAATGTTAGCGCTGCTGCTTTTCGAGGTAGTTGAGGGTCTTTTCAAGTATTTCAGCAGCGACCGGAGCGGCTACTGTCCCGCCGGTATAGCCCCTGTCGAGTTCGATGTTCGGCTTGCGAATTGAAACCAAAACCACAACAGCCGGCTCCTCCGCCGGCGCACCTGCTACAAAAGAAGCAATGTAATCACGGTCTGAATAACCCCTTTCGTTACTTTTCGCTAATTGAGCAGTTCCGGTTTTGCCGAATACTTGCCATTTATCGAGTTTCGCTTTTCTGCCCGTCCCTTCGTTGACAACACCGACCATAGCATTTTTGACAATCCACTGGGCAACTTCCGGACTTATCACAAAACCAACGGCCGGCCTCGGCCGCTTTAGTTTGATAATTTTACCCTCGTTATCAACCATCGCCCTGACCAGATAGGGGCGAACCGAACGGCCACCGTTGGCAAGTATGCAAAAAGCACGGACCAGACCAATGGCAGTTACAGAAATCTCCTGGCCAAAAGGTATCCGCGTTACGCTGTATCCCGTCCACTTCTCCACTGGCCAAAGCAAACCCCCCGCCTCACCGGGCAAATCGATACCCGTCTTTTTGCCGAAGCCGAAACGGCCCAGACCCTTATAGAGCTTCTCTTTGCCCAGCATTTGTCCGATTTTGGCCATTCCTATATTGCTCGAATGGACGAGAATCTCCCGCACCGTTAAATCGCCAAATCTGTGATTGCCGTATTCGCCGATTCGCCCAAACCCCTTGCCGCGATAATTTCCGTATTCACAAAAGATTTTTTCATCCGTCTCCACAACGCCGGCATCTATCGCAATTGCGGCAACAATCGGCTTTAGAATACTGCCCGGCTCAAACGCATCCGTTATCGCACGATTGCAGAAATTATTCGGGTCAGCCGACCTGGCATTGCCGGGGTCAAAATCAGGCAGTGAAACCATCGCCAGAATCGCCCCGGTCATCGGCTCAGCCACAATCGCCACAGCCGACTCGGCATCGTAAGATTCATATTGCTTCAGCAGTTCCGCTCGGGCAAATTGCTGAATGGTGGCGTCAAGGGTCAAAATGATCCCGACACCATCAACGCAATTTCGAATTTCTGACTTCTGACTTCTGATTTCCGAAATAGGCCGACGAAACGCATCGGCAAAGAATATGTTCTGCCCCGGCAAACCGCCAAGTTCCTTGTCATATTGCAATTCAACCCCGCCCAAACCCTGATTGTCAACACTTGTAAAACCAACAACATGACAAGTCAGAGACCCCGTGGGATAATGCCTTTGCCAATCAGATTTAACACCGATACCATTGCGGATTTCGCCGGCAGAACTGCACTGATTTGCATCGGCTCCCACCTTGATTATTACAAAACCAGGATTTTTGCTTTCAGTGATAAGCTTATAGATTTCGATTGCCTCCCTGTTCACAATCGGAGCAAGTTTGATAGATGTGCTTTCAGGGTCCTCTATAATTCTCGGTTCGGCAAAAATGGTCTGGATTTCATTGCTCGCAGAAAGCACCCTGCCACGACAATCAAGAATCACGCCGCGCTGGGGCTTTTGGAACTCTCTTCTTTGCTGTTGTTTGATGGAAATAGAGTAGAAATGGCCGCCCCTGAGAAACTGTAGATAAAAGCACCATCCTGCCAGTGACAAAAATGCCACAATCAGAAGCACAAAGAGGAAAATGATAATGCGGACACTTTTCAATTTTCAGTCATTAGTATTTAGCAGTTCGCTATTCACCGAGGCGCTGCGAAGCGGCGCCTGGATTTATTAAATTTTCCAACCGGAGCTGCTTTCCGCCAAGCTGTTGTTTTAACCGGTTTTGCTCTGCCCTGTATGTGCAAAGCTTATAAAAAATGCGATTATCGGCGCTGCGAAGATAAACAGTAAAAATCAGGGCAGCCGTAAAATAAAAAACAACAAAAATAAAATGAAACTTAAACCTCATAATTTAATTGGTGATTAGTATTATCATTCCTGCGTAAACAGGAATCTATGACCTATCCGCTATAACTATTGGGCTGGCATTTTCAAACGCATTCCGACAACAAGACTATCCTCATCCTCTAAAATGCCGGCATTTAGTTTGGCTATCTTACTGTAGCGATTGCCGTCTCCAAGCTGCTCGGCGGCAATTCGCCATAAGCTATCACCGTTCCGAACCACATACCGCTTGTTTTGCTTTGCCGCCGGGCCATCACTCGGAAGGTGTCTCCGGCCGATGGATTCAACCTTCTCCAGTATAGGGCTGGCTAATATACTACTAACTCTGCTTTCGTCCAGCACCGCAGTTGTCAGCAGTGGTATAAGAAGTTTCTGTCCGACATAAATTTCATCAGGTGACCTCAGCACGATGCGATTGGCCTCAAATATCCTGGTGATGTTTACCCTTTTGTTACCCTCTTTGGCACCATAAAACTTTTTGGCTGCAACAGACAGGTCATCGCCCTCGCTGACAATATAAACCTTTGGCAGGGCTGATTTGCTCGGTCCGATTTCACCTCTCCAGCCCTCCTTAACCGTAGCCGCAGGCCGGAGGCGAGCAACCGGCTCGACTTCAATACTCTCCTGCAGAACCAAAGGGCTCTTCGGCAACAGGGTCGCGAAGCGAATATCCTGACTGCCCGTGGCCGGGGTCCGAAGCTTATCAAGAGATTGTTCTTTAACCGGCTCCATCTGCTCAATAATCTCACGGCTAACCTTACGCTCCTTAGCACCAAGACCCACCGGCTTGTTCTGCAAACCGACCATATTGACTGTCAGCTCATTGTTGTTTCCAGCATCACTAAAGCTCGGCAGACCGTTAATTATAAATGCAATTACAAATATAAAGACCAAACCCAACAGTAAGCCAATCTTGGCATCGGAAGTCATAAACAAACTCCATCTTCTTTTATCTTCTATCGCTTTTGTGCTATCCTCAACTTTGCGCTTCTTGCCCGCCGATTTTCCGAAATCTCCTCCCGTGTGGCCGTAATCGGCTTCTTCGTGATAATCCTGTAAATGCCCTCCTTTTCGTTCTGCTTAAAATTGTTCTTAACCAATCTATCCTCCAAGCTGTGATAGCTAATGACAGCTATATGACCATTTTTGCCTAAAAGCTCCGTCGCTGAAGTGAGCAGTTTTCCCAGATTCTCCAGTTCGTTATTGACCGCAATTCTCAGCGCTTGAAAAGTTCTGGTTGCCGGATGTATCCTTCTTTTTCTCCTTTGCCCCGGCTGTCCCAG
>Ga0114923_10003467_pt1 | contig 10636 bp, 15 predicted proteins | sample SumtaG_FD_89578 | JGI IMG/M metagenome (GOLD analysis project Ga0114923, IMG submission 89578) | Deep subsurface microbial communities from Indian Ocean to uncover new lineages of life (NeLLi) - Sumatra_00157 metaG | ecosystem: Environmental > Aquatic > Marine > Oceanic > Sediment | place: near...
CCAACGTCCAGGCATGCAAATTCGGCTGCCTCGAATATGGCGACTGCACAGAAGCCTGCAAATTCGACGCCCTGCATATCATCGATGGTATCGCTATCGTCGACTACGAAAAATGTACCGGATGCACCGCTTGCTCAAAGGCCTGCCCCAGAAACCTCATCGAAATGGTTCCATTCAACCATGAAAACATGCTCTCCGTCGCATGCTCCAACAACGAAAACGGAAAAACAACACGTTCAATGTGCAGGGTCGGCTGCATCGGCTGCGGCCTCTGCGTAAAACAAACTGACTTGTTCTCTGTCGAAAACAACAACGCCAGAATTGACTATGCAAAATACCAGCCCACAGAACAGACCGAAACCGCCGTGAAAAAATGCCCCACTGGTGTAATCGTTTACTGCGGAAAATCCGCGCCACCACCCAGAATGCCAAAACAAAAAACCACCCCCGCCCCCCATTAATCAATAATCCCTAATCAATTATCAATTGAAAGGGGGGTCTTCTTATTACCAAATTTATTTGCCGGTTCTCCTTTTTCTTTTTGTGTTTAGCCCCGAAGCCTGCTTCGGGGTTGTTTTACTTCGGGGTTGTTTTACCCGCCGGGTTTATTTTTTTCCCAAATTTATCCGCCGGTCAATTACCTCATGAGGTTGAAAACCTCACTTAGTTAGCACCCAGGCTACGACCTGGGTGGAGGTTCTTTTCCCCTTTTCATTACCAAATGTATTTGCCGGTCTTTCTCATGAGGTTGAAAACCTCACTTAGTTAGCACCCAGGCTACGACCTGGGTGGAAATCTTCACGCTACGACTCGGGGGTCAATTATATCTTCCCGTCACTTCTTAAATATTTTCCCGCCTACTTGTCCGACTTAGCTTTAGCGAAGACGCTACACTGCGAAATCACTGTCAATCTCTTACCTTGCTGTTTGCAAAAACCGCAGGTTTTACTTCTTCCCACTGTTTGTTGTGCAACCAGCAAAGAACACGCTGCCACATATATTGGAAGAAAAATACTCTATCAAAAGAACTTTTCTCTAAACTATCGTTGAGTTGAGTAAAATCATTGAATTCCTCGTAATGTGTTAGCCCGATTTGTTGGGACATGTCAGTACCGCTAACTATCAAAAGCCAGTTTTCAGCTATTTGTTGCGGACGTGGGTTCTTGAGTTTTTTTGAAACACATTTTTTAAGCTCTTTTTCACTTATGCCAACAGAAGCTGCAGAGTTACGGTCCCATGTCATGTCGCAATTCACTTTTTTCAGATGTATCTCTTTCAAATACTTTTTTAGCAATGGATAAGTAGACGGAAAGCGATTAAACGAACTTCGTTCTTTCGTTAAGGTTTCATACTGGCTAATTCCAAACTCTAGAAGCTCTGTAACAAATTGACCGTGTTTCGTGGCTGGTGGCATTTCTAATTCTCTAAAGTAAAGAAATCCGTGCACGTCATTGAGCTTGGGATATCGCTCCCTTTCTTTGGTAAACAAATCCCGAATCTTTCGCCATTCTTCTCCTACCGCTCGCCAAGCATGGCCGCCGGGACCTTTACGCATAGAGTGATATTCAGTTACTTCGATAGCTATTTTATTAGACTGATACGCCATGTAAAAATCAGGAGGCTCTTCACCAGGTTCAATATGCTTCGGTTCGATTTTCATCCTCTCGAGAAACTTCTTGAGGTAAAATAATTCATCTTCTTTTTGTTTCTGTTCAATATTCACGAATGCCCATCCCCTCACCACACAAAAACAAATTTTCTACCTATTCCTTCACCTCACTCTTTTTGCTCGTCTTTTGGTTCTGTATCCTCTTGCCTTATTGTAAACTCCGCTTCGCATTTTTTGCATACCCCAACTTCCCCTATCATCTCTTCAGTTGCTCCATATAACTTCTTGCCACATTGTGGACATTCGATGCTCACTGTTTTTTGTTGTTTCCATATAGCCGATATCGGAGCTAATGCAGAAAAAGCTGCAACTGTTATTATGGTTTTCTCTCCTTTTCCGCCTGTCACATATATAGTTCCGGCGGCCAAACCCATAGCAAATAGAAAAACACCTATAGTTTTTGTAAGTTTCCACACAACCTTTTTGGGTTGAGTTATAAGCATAAAAAAAGCGTCTGAGAAAGCGTATATGGATAGGCCAACAATTATTCCTAAAATGCCTATAACACAGATAACCTTACCAATTGCACCTATAGAGCTTTCTTGAAAAGCTAAAACATATCCTATAACAGCAAGTGCTATTGATGCTAACCAAAATTGCTTACCCATAATTTACATCTCCCTTAAAAATATCAGTGCTTTCACCGCACCATGTTAACTATTGCCTTCACTTACTCACCACACAAAATTTTTCTACCTATTCCTTTTCCTCGTCTTTTGGATCTATCTCATACTTACTTACATATGGAAACAACACAAAGGCTAAAAGAAGAACTCCTACTACGATAACTAAGGCCGCAATACAAGGAAGTTGACCTAAACGAACAAGAAAGATAGATAAAACTACAAAAAAACTGATAATTCCACTGCCAATCCAATTCCATTTTACATCTTGCCGTAACATGGCTCCACAGCCTTTGCATTTCGCTTTGGAGCTGAAACTACCCAGCCGCGAAATACGCGCCTTGCAAACAGGACATATCGTTCGGTACTTCATCGGGCCTTTGATTCCTAAGATTTAAAGTCATTTCTTAACGTCATCTGTTCACCACAAACCACAACTTCCAACTTGCTAAGTAAGAAAGAGTTTCCCGGACCGCCGTCCGCTCTGCGTGACATTATATCCTCTCCCAACATATCCACAACCATTTTCCCTTTTTACAAGCCCCCGACCCCTGACCCCTGACTTTCACATTTTCCTATTTCACCAAGTGTCCAATTGTCGAAGCCTCATGTAACAACCACCCCAAAACCGCCCAAAATTGTCAAAGAAAACGCAAAAAATACGAATTTTTACCAAAAAATGACAAAAAGTGCGCGCTTTTTACAAAAAAATACCAAAAAATACACGTTTTTCACCATTTTTCTGTCGCAAATAACCCCCAAATCCACCACTTTGCGTCAAATCAAAAAACACAATCACAATAATAAAATAACATCATTCAATATACTTACCCACCCCGCTGCTCTTCAGTACCTCATACTTCGGCCCGGATGTTATTAAAACACCCTCTACTCCTTTCTGCCTCTCTATCAACTCAAGACCCTTCTGAGCACCAAGAACACTCACCGCCGTCGCCAGTGCATCCACTAAAGTCGCTTCCTTCGCGATAATCGTCACACTCGATAAACCCTCACTGGCACGGCCCGTCCGCGTGTCGATAATATGACTGTACCGCTTGCCACCTATCACTGAAAATCGCCGATAGTCGCCGCTCGTTGCTATCGCGCTGTTCGCTAACCGCAAAACCAGCAAAAGCTTCCCCGCCCCCACAACATCGCCACCCTCATGCGGGTCCTGAAGACCGACCAGCCACAGACGCTTGCCCTCAGGCGGAGCCCCAAAGCACCGAATATCACCCCCAACATCCACCATACCTCCTATCGCTCCCAAACCCTGCATCGTCTCTATCGCATTATCAATCGCATAACCCTTCGCAATACCACCCAAATCCAGACGCATCCCTTCCACAGAAAACCTCACCGTCCGCTTCATTTCATCAAGCTCAAGCTTCTCAAACCCCACCCTCTCTCTCGCACGCAAAATCTCCTCCTCACCCACAGCTTCCCCCTTTTCCTCTGCCCACCTGCCCAAATCCACCAATGGGCCAACCGTAATATCAAACGCGCCTCCCGTCTCACGACTGTACGCTACGCTCCTTTTCAAAACATCAAAAAGTGCCTCACTTACTTTAACCTCCCTCTCGAAACCATCCCTGTTAACTTCGCTAAGCTCAGAATCACTCTTGTAGTCACTCATAAGTTCATCAATCCTCTTAAGCTCCTCGAATGCCGCCTCAACACAATTATTCGCAGTGTCAGAATCAATCGTAACTGCAATAATACGCGCAAACGTACCCATCACAAGTCGGTTGCCGCTGTCGACATCCACACGACCCTTAGGCCAAAACGACTCATCCCCGTCCGGAACGACAAAATACAACACCCCCAAAAGAAAAATAAAAAATATAACCTCGACAGTTAAACGCCTGCTCTTGTTCATATGAAACCTCATAAATACAAAGAACTTCTTAATTGATAATGCAACAATAATCAATAGAAAATAATCAATAATCGACTTATAATGCCCCTGTGAAAAACAAAAATATAAAAGTACTGGCCGATAAAATCGAATCGGACTTCCTCCCCTTCGTACGCAGGCCGGGCAGGTACATCGGCGGCGAAATAAACCAGATTAAAAAAGAACTCGCAAAATGCGACCTCACCATCGCCCTTTGCTTCCCCGACGTCTACGAAGTAGCGATGAGCTATACCGGACTCGCAATCCTTTACGAAATCATCAACAAAGAACAAAACCTCGCCGCCGAAAGGGCCTTCACTCCATGGGCCGATGCCGAACAAATACTAAGAAAAAAACAAATCCCCCTCTTCACTCTCGAATCAAAAGCCGACCTGAAAAGCTTTGACGTCATCGCCTTTAGCCTCACAAATGAGCTCTGCTACACAAACGTCCTGAATATGCTCGACTTGGCCAACCTTAACGTCCGGTCCACCCGCAGAAAAGATTCCGACCCACTCGTAATCGCAGGTGGACAAATGGCAAACTGCTGCGAACCTCTCGCCCGGTTCATCGACATCTTCGTACTTGGCGAAGCGGAAGATACTCTCCTCCAATTGATTGACTTGATAATCCAACACAAAAATTCTGGCTCCGCAAAAAAAAACCTCCTCCTAAAAGCAGCAAAAAAATTCAACTGGCTCTACGTCCCCTCACTTTACGAATTCGAATATGAAAACGAAAAAATAAAATCGCTTCTCCCCACAGAACCTGATTTGCCTACACGCTTCAAAAATGCCGTCGCCGAAGACTTTGAAAACGCCCCTGTTCCACTCCAACCTATCGTACCCTTTACAAAGGCCGTTCACGAACGTGTCACCGTCGAAATAATGCGAGGCTGTCCCGGCCGATGTCGATTCTGCCAGGCCGGATTCTGCAGAAGACCCGTCCGACATCGAACTCCCGAAAAAATCACACAAATCGCAAAACAATCCTATCATGCCACCGGCTTCGATACTGTCGGCCTTTTAAGCCTCTCCACTGCCGACTACCCAAAACTCGAGCCCCTCGTCTCAATGCTACACGAATATTTCCATGACAAACACGTTGGCATCTCACTACCCAGCCTCAGAGTCGACAAGCAGTTAAAACTTATGCCTGAACTCGTAACTTCCGTAAGAAAAAGCGGCCTCACCATCGCCGTTGAAGCCGCAGGCGAAAAACTAAGACAAATTATAAACAAACCCCTAAAAGACAAGGACCTCTTCGACGCCGTCCAGACCGCTTACCACGCAGGCTGGAAAAAACTAAAACTATACTTCATGGTCGGACTGCCAGGAGAAAATGAAAACGACATAAAACAAATTGTAAACTTATCATGCCAATTGGCAAAACTTCGAAAAAATGTTGACGGAAAAACCGCTCAAATCAACGTCGCCATAAGCTGGCTCGTACCTAAACCCCACACCCCCTTTGCTCCCCTGCCCCAGAAAACCAGGCAATACTTCGAAAATGCAAAAAAAATCATACTCGACGAAAAAAGAAACCTCCACGCAAAATTCCTGCAGTTCAAGTTCCACAACATAAACCGAAGCCTTCTGGAACCCGCTATTGGACGAGGCGACAGAAAACTCTGCGATGTTATCGAATACGCATGGAAAAACGGTGCGAGGTTCGACCTCTGGGATGAATGTTTTGACTATTTACTATGGCAAAAAGCCTTCGAAAAATTCAACCTCGATATCGAAACCGCCGCAACGAAACAGTTCGACCCCAATGAAATCTTCCCTTGGGACCACCTTGGAGGGCCTGAAAAAAGCTATTTGCTAAAACACCTCAACGACACAATCAAAAAACTCGAGTCTGCTCCCTGACAAACCCGACTTACTTTTTCTTTACACCCGGCGGAAGCTCAATTCCAACCCGACCCTCCGATTCCTTGAAATCCAATATAATCTTCGCCGCCTCTTTAGGGTCGTCCACCACCGTGAATACATCCAAATCTTCCAGCGAGATATAGTCGTGCTCCTCGAGCATGGTTTCTTTCATCCACTTCACAAGCCCATCCCAATACTCACTGCCCATCAATACCACTGGAAAAGATGCCTGCTTTAAGGTCTGTATTAAAACCAGTGACTCGAAAAACTCGTCCATCGTCCCGTAACCGCCCGGCAAAACCACAAAACCGTGCGCATACTTGAGAAACATGACCTTGCGGCAGAAAAAATACCTGAAATGTAACGATATGTTCTGATACTTGTTCGGTACCTGCTCCATCGGAATCTCAATATTCAAACCGATGCTCTTGCCGCCTGCTTCCGAGGCGCCCTTGTTCGCTGCCTCCATTATCCCACCGCCGCCGCCGGTTATAACTGAAAATCCCGCCTTGCTTAACTCGTACGCCGTCCGAACCGCCAGCTCGTAATAACGTTCTCCCGGCTTCGCTCGCGATGAACCAAAAACCGATACCGCAGGACCTATCGAAGCAAGCTCATCAAATCCTTCTGTAAACTCGGCCATTACCTTAAATATTCGCCACAGGTCCTTTACCGGACTATCAACAGTATCCATCATAAAAAACTCTCCTTCAAAAATACTCTACCATAAAGCTGGATTGTTCGCCGACGGACAAAATCTCGAAATCGGACAACTCTCACAGCCCGGCTTGCGCGCCTTGCAGATATTACGACCGTGAAACATCAGCAAATCACTAAATAAAGTCCAGTTCTTCTTCGGTACTATTTCGGCTAAATCAAATTCCAACTTTACAGGGTCACCATTTTCAGAAAGACCTAACCGCCGCGACAACCGTATAACATGAGTATCACAAACCACACCAGGAACGCCGAAAGCATTACCCAAAACCACGTTCGCCGTCTTCCGACCAACGCCCGGCAGGGTCAATAGTTCCTCCATCGTACCCGGAACTTCTCCGCCGTATTCCCCGATTATCTTCATACATGCACCCTGTATATTCAACGCCTTGTTGCGGTAAAAACCCGTACTCTTAATGTCCGACTCTATCTCCTCCAAATCCGCCGCCGCCCAGTCCTGCACCGACTTGTATTTCCTGAACACCTCTTTGGCCACTATGTTCACACGAACATCCGTACACTGTGCCGACAATATCGTTGCGATTAAAAGCTCCAGCGAATTACCAAACTTAAGAGCAATCTTCGCCTCAGGATACGTCTTATTCAATACAGGCCATATTTTACTGACCCGCTCCGCCGCCTCTGCCTTATCAACCTTCAATTTTACTTTCGACTTCTTCGCCATAAAAATTCTAATTCTTTGAAGGTAACTTCTCCAGATACAACTTCAACTCGTCCGCAAATAAAATGCCCCGCCACCGAACCGATTCCTTCTCCCCCGGCATAAACAAAATGCTTACCGGCACTCCCGGCTCATTGTAAATGTCCCTCAAAGCCTTTGTCGCCGGCAAATCCTTCGTCGTCGTGTCCGCCTTTACCGCCAGTACTCCCTTCTCTTCAATAAGTTCCACGATGTCCTCCCGCGAAAAAACCATTTTTTCCGCCGCCTGACAACTCAAACACCAGTCCGCTGTAAACTTAATCAATACCGGCCGATCCTCCCCTTTCGCCTTCTCTATCAACTCCGCATCATAATGCTCCCACGCAATTGCAGGGTCCGCCGGCGCACGAAGAAATGACCACCCCGCCAGCACAGCTAAAGCTACCGCGATAAAACGGATAACAATCTTCCGCGAAACCTTCATGCCGTAACTGACCCAACTGCCCCACATCCACACGCAAAAACCAAGCACCACCGAAAAATACAACACACTCATTAATCGCGCTTCCGGCAGCGCTCCAATTAGCTTCACTGCTATCACCAGAAGAACAAACCCTATCGCCTGCTTAAACAATTCCATCCAACGACCACCGCGAGGAAGACGACTCAGTAAACCCGGCATCGACGTCAGTATCGCATAAGGAACCGCCATCCCCACCCCTATCACCATTATCGCAAGAGTCGCAAGCACTAAAGGCTGCGCCTGCGCCCACGCAAAAGCCGCCGCCAATATCGCAAAGCTACACGGTGTACTTAGTACCGCCGCCAAAAAGCCCATACCCAGCGCCCCTGTAAATCCCCTGCCCGTTCCCGACTTGCTCGCTATCGACGATGGCACCGTAATCGTAAACACACCGAACATAAACAACGACAACACTACAAGCAATAGCACCATCCCAGCCACAAATCCCGGATTCCTGAACTGGCCGCCCCACTGCAATACCGTCCCGTAAACCACCTGCAAAACAATATTTGCACCCGCAAGGCATGCGAAAAACAGCAGTATACCAACGCAGAAAACAAGACCCATCGCCACCGACCTGCCCTTGCTCTCCTTTGACTGCTCAACTATCCGCATCACGATAAGAGGCAGTACAGGCCACACACATGGCATAATATTCAAAGACAATCCAGCCACAAATGCCAGTAATAGAGCCATCAAAACCGAATAGCTCACCAAATCATCCGACACCACAGGTCCCTTTGTCGATACTGAAACCGGCACCAAAAATGCCGCCTTCTCCATCGTTGCGCCGCTTGATATTTTCACCAACGTACTAATCTTACCGAACCTCGGCACCCGGCACTGAATACCAGAGCATACCGCCCCTTCTATGCCAACCTCAACTGTCACCTCTTGTTGTCCGCCTGATGTCTCCGCCACCGTAAACGGAACATACACCGTAAACTCACCGCTGTAAACCTCGAGTTTCAAATTCAATGTCTTGTCAAAATACGAATGCGATTCCGGAAAAATCGCCTCGCCAAAAATTATATGCTCCGGCCCCGCAGGCCTAATCTTAAGATTCATACCCCCTGGTGCTGTTTCCTCCGATGCGTATAAATGCCAGCCCTCTTTCGCCTCAAAACGTAGCGCCAACGCTGACTTACCACCCGGATGTACCGACTCATATTGCTGCTCAACGCCGATAGTAACTGTCTCTGTCTTAATTACATCTGGACTCTCTGAAGCAGCATGACTCTCGGCAGCAAAAAGCAAAAAAATAAATACAATTATCCCCGCTTTTTTCCGCATCTCAACGCCCCGTAAATAAATGGAATAAATATAGATTAACTTTCAGAAGCTCCCTGCTTCTTATCTTCAGCAGGTTTTTCATCCTCACTTTTGGCTTGTTCGGCCGCCAACAAATCTGAAACCGTTGGCTTGTCCAGTTCACCCCCCTCCAGTATCAGCTTCACGTCTTCCGCATCCAGCGTCTCATATTTCAACAGCGCGTCCTTTATCCCCTGTAGTTTCTCCTTGTTCGCAGTTATCAAATCCTTGGCCTTACTGTATGCCTCGTCCGTAAGCTTCCGCACTTCCTCGTCTATCGCCTGCGCCGTCTTGTCGGAGTATTCTTTTTCGCCCGGCATCATGTATATCTCGCCGAGCCCACTCTCAGGATTATAGCTGACCAGCCCAAGTTCTTCACTCATACCCCACGTCAGTATCATCTGCCTGGCGAGACTCGTCGCCTGTTGAATGTCCGATTGTGCTCCGCTCGATATATCATCACAGAAAACCTCCTCCGCAATCCGCCCGCTGAAGCAAATCTGAAGCTGTGCCATGCAATATCGCTTCGTAAACAACGTCCTGTCCTTCTCCGGAAGCGCAAATGTCGCTCCGCCCATCGGGCCGCGAGGTATTATGCTCACCTTGTGCAGCGGATCCGCCTCTTTCGAAAGTGACTGCACTAACGTATGCCCCGCCTCATGATACGCTATTATATCTTTCTCGTACTTATCGATTACTTTGCTCTTCCTCGCCCTGCCCCAGCGCACCCTGTCTCTCGCCTCTTCCAAATCCGCCATCTCGACATGCTCCTTGTTGCTCATCGTCGCCGCAAGCGCAGACTCGTTGATTATCGCAGCAAGGTCCGCTCCACTGAACATTGGAGTGCCACGAGCAAGACGCTCAAGGTTCGCGTCCGGGCCCAGCTTCACCTTCCGGGCATGGACATTCAAAATTTCAACCCGGCCTCGCAAATCCGGCAGCGGAACGACTACCTGACGGTCAAACCTCCCGGGACGTATCAACGCATGGTCAAGAATATCCGCACGGTTCGTCGCCGCTATCACTATCACCTGGTCGTTCGTATCGAAACCATCCATCTCTACCAAAATCGCATTCAGAGTCTGCTCCCGCTCATCATGGCCCCCGCCCATAAATCCGCCTCCACGCCTGCGACCTATCGCGTCAACTTCATCAAGAAATATTATACACGGAGAGTTCTCCTTCGCCTGCTTGAACAAATCGCGTACACGAGACGCACCCACGCCGACGAACATCTCAACAAAATCACTGCCGGATATGCTGAAAAATGGAACGTCCGCCTGCCCGGCTATCGCCTTCGCAAGCAGCGTCTTACCGCAACCAGGAGGACCAACAAGCAAAACACCCCGAGGTATACGCCC
>Ga0114923_10003468_pt1 | contig 10635 bp, 13 predicted proteins | sample SumtaG_FD_89578 | JGI IMG/M metagenome (GOLD analysis project Ga0114923, IMG submission 89578) | Deep subsurface microbial communities from Indian Ocean to uncover new lineages of life (NeLLi) - Sumatra_00157 metaG | ecosystem: Environmental > Aquatic > Marine > Oceanic > Sediment | place: near...
AGTACCTTGAAGTTACCAGGAAGGTTGAGTTTCTTTCCTGTCTCGCTTAGTACTATTACCTTCCTATTCTTTATCTGGAACGCTTTGTTGGTACGTAGAAATTCTATCAACTCTCTCCCACTGTATTTAGGAAGTGTGGTGTCAATGATCAGGAATTCTGGCTTTACTAGAAGTGCGTAGCCTAGTCCTTCTACTCCATTCTCGCTACTGTATATCTTGAAATCTATGTTGTTGTTTTTCTCTAAGGAGGCAGCAATCAACTTCAGTATATGCCTGATAACTAAATCATCATCTAAGATGACTATTTTTACCTCTGGAGCTGGCTTTTGCTTTGGTAATCTACTAGCTTTTTCCACTTAAATAATACATAAATAAGGACACACAAATCCCTTAATTAATGTAGCAGGAATGCATTGAGAAGACAAGAGAAGGGTTGATTCCAAAAGAATTAGCAGGGACTAAAATCTTTTTTCACCAGCACTTGTCTCTTGCTGAATAGTTTAATATTGCGGATTCTCTCCAGTTATAGTACCCTTGATTAAGTGAATATTAGATAAATGTTAGATATTTTCAAATGGTTAGAAAAGCGATTATAACTGACGCTGGCTTTGCTAGCAGGTACTTGCCTATTACAAAGACAATTCCAAAAGCGATGCTTCCTATGGGCAATAAGCCAATTATACAGCTAATTGTTGAAGAATGCGTTCAGGCAGACATTGAGGAAATAATTCTCGTGGCTACTCCTGAAGGAAAGCCAATTTATGAGGATTACTTTAATAATTCTGCTAATCGAATTAGAAAGCAGCTCGCCTCTCAAGGTAAAGAGGAAAGATACAAGCCTGTTCAGGAAGTTCTAGACTTTCCCAAGATTGAAGTGATAACTCAAGATGTGAAATTGCCTTATGGAAATGGAGCACCTTTGCTTTCAGCTAAAGATTTTGTTATGCAAGAAGAAGCATTTTTGTATATTTATGGAGATGATATTGTTCTTGGGGATGTTAGCGCTGCAAAGGTTGTAGTAGATGAGTATGAGAAAGATACTTCAATTGATGGCGCGATTGCAGTGCAACAGGTGACTAGTGAGGAGATAAATAGATATTCTAATGTTAAATTTAAAGAAGGAAGTACTGAGTTTTTGGATCGAATCATTGAGAAGCCTGAACCTGATAAGGCTTTTTCCAATCTTGCAACATTTGGAAGGTATTTATTTACAAATAGGATTTTTGATTTTCTACGTCCTGATGATACTGGAAAAGATGGGGAATTGTGGACAACTGATGCAATTGATCGCCTTGCTGCAGAATCCAAGGTGCGAGTTGTCAATGTGCCAGGCAAATGGATGACTACGGGTGATCCAGATACATATATCAAGGCCCACTTGGCTTACTTGAAAAGTAAGGGAGTGGATGCATGTAAAGGTTGTGATGATTAGCTCAAGTAAAGAGCGACTAAGTATTAGGGGAGATAATTAATAATTCTGTTACCTCTAAAATGAGCTATAAGGGATTTTCTACTGCTCCCTACTGCTTTCTTTACTAATAGGGGCGTTATAATGAGGTCGTAGTCTTCAGGGATAGGGATAGTTCTAGCATGTAGCTTTTCCAGTTGTATTATTCCGTTGACCGTATTTATAGCATCGACAAAAGCATAAGTATTTATTGGTTCTTCTGGATTTAGGCGATCAAGAATATCTTTGGCAAACAAATATTCGTCAGTCCCATGAATTGGTTGTCCATCGCTTACGGCAGCTTCTAAAGCTGCTACACCTACTTCCGAGGCTTCATGAAATGTCTCGACAAGGTCTACTTCGGCGCTCCCTACTTCCGTCGCTACTATTTCTGGATCATGATATTCTGTTTGTGTGTAATAAGCTCTCTCATATTGGGGAAAAAAGCCGTCGACATGTTCACGGACATGATCCGCTGTCGCTATTTTTGCAACCGCTAGTGCATTTTCACTAGTTCGTACCATCGGTAGAATTTAATCTCAGTAATTATATGACGTGGCAATATTGTAAGTCAAGTGAGCTCAAGTAGGCTATCAAAACAACTAAATACTATCTGCAAGAAGTTGCGCAGCTGATAAATTGATTTCTTTTTTTGCATTCTGCTTTGCTTTTGTCCAGGAGTATTTGTCATTGAAGGAGATCTTGTCATTGATTTGCTCCATTCCTCTCTTGATTTTGGTAAATAGATCTTGTTCGTTCAATTCTTCCGTGAATTCAAATATTTGTGCTAAGCCTGTTTGAGTGGCTATCTGGGCGTTCTCCATTTGCTCGTCTTGTGCAGCCCATGGAAGTGGCATAAATATTGCTGGAATGCCTTTGAAAAGAATTTCATAGACAGTATTGGCTCCAGATCTTGATAGTATGAGAGCAGTTTGATTGTAAATATTATTTAGCTCAGTTGTTGTAATAAAATTGTAGACTTTGTATTTTTCTTGAAGATTTTCCGAAAGACGCTTTTTCTGATCCAATGCAGTTTGAAAATCATGCGTTAGACTGCTTGACCCGGTTTGATGCACGATGTTCATTTTTTCCAGATATTTTTCAAGAATGGGGAGCCGAAGGCGCTTATTAAAAGTATTTGAACCTTGATTGCCGCCTATAATAAATAGAATTGGTAAATCGTTTTGAAAAAAACGTTCCTCAACTTTGCTATTCAAAAGCTCTTGACGAATTGGATTCCCGACAACCTCGATTTTTCTGCCTTTGTAATATTTTCTAGATTCACTCCACGTTAGAAAAATTTTATCAGCAAAACGAACTGTTTTCCTTGTTGAAAGGTCTGGCTTCAAGGTCTGCGTGTGGATATATATTTTCGAGCCATTTATTTTATTGATAAGAGAATTGCCAAGTATTGGTACAGAAAGGTGTCCGCCAAAAGAAATAATTACATCGGGTTTCTCAATTGCGAGAATGGTAAATGCTCTAAGAAAGCCAATTGGGATGAGAAGCAAATTGATTAGGCCCTTGAAAAAAGTCGTCCGAGTCCACTTTCGCCAAACCTTGCCTGATTTGAGACTGATAAAGCGGATTCCTCTTTTTGTAACTTGGCCATATTCTGCGCTCAAGCTTTTGTCCCCGGTTTGAGAGTGTTTTTGTCCTACCCAGACTATATTTTTTTTGTCTTGTTCAATCAGTTCTTCTGCAAGGGCCAGTGCAGGCGTTAAATGGCCTCCTGTGATTAGGATTTTCAAATTAGAAGGCGATTTATTTTTTCGCATTTTTCCCGTTTTCCTCGTTATTAAAAACTATCCGTTCTTCAGGTGTCAAAAGCCTTGAGTCAAATCCTTTTTCTGTCTTTTTGTCCAAGGGTGAAGGTGCTAGAGGATCACCTTGAGCTTGTTTGCGAGGTAGATATTTTGTTTTGTAATAATAGTATCCTCCTGAGCCAATTCCAACTACTAGAAGTGCAATGCCAGCGTAGAGTGTCCAGTCAGTGCCTTTTGAAGTGCCTGCGGCTGGGGTGTAGGTTATGGTCAATGCTTGGGCGTGGCTCTGCTCAGATGCTCCAGTTGCAGTAATTTGAACTACATTTTCTCCTTCCTCAAGTTCAAGTTCAACTACAAAAGTTCCATCGTCTTCTACAGTGATTGCTTTGTTTACTCTTGAGTCATTCATGAAAACTGTGATTTCTGAATCAAGATCATCAACTTTGCCACTTAGTGTGTAAGTTTCTGTCTCAGTGGATATTTCTGTTTCTTCAAATAAAAGAGTCGGCCTTACAGCATATGCTGAAAAACCAGATACATCAAACGAGATTGTATCGCTTCCGCTTAGTGTGATGTTTGAGACTTCATCGGCTTCTGGGTCCACGTCATCTTTCATGATAGTAGGTTTGTAGTCTGTTCCAAGTGTGACAAAGGATAGTCCATATAAGGTGACTGTTGCAGATTTATCAAGCTCAGGCATAAGATCAGATGCAATTGCAACCTCTCCAAGTTGGTCCAGGAAAACATATTGATCAAGGTTTGCAAGTCTGCTTTGTGCTGTAGTTGAACTCAAATCCACTGCCTGAGTATATACTATTTTTGAAAAATCTGGCTGGTGCAGAGTAAAGTTGTTCACGGCTTTAAGTTGGTCTGTTGAATAATTTGATAAATCGGTTGAGGTACTTCCACTTTTGTAAAACGCTGAAGGGATTTTTGCATTGGCTTCTTCCTCCTCCTCTTCTTCTTCTTCGCCATTTACTTCATCTCCTTCTTTGATTTTTACTCCAAAATAAATTTCCTCGATCTCGTCTGCTGCAACGGTTCTTGTTTTGGATGCAACTTCTCCTGCTACAAGTTCGTAGTTCCCTCCTGCAAGAAGTTTGATTTTTGCTGTGTATTCTCCAATTTCTAAGTCAATGAATTGGGCTACTCCGGAACTATCAGTGCTATCTGTTTGTTCATAGCTATTTGGCCCAGCTAAAGTGATTTCTATTCCCTCGACTTTGTCACCAACGCTTGTTTGTACATGAACATTGATTGTGGCTGTTGGATCTGGGTCAGCAGCTCGTACTATTGGTAGAACTATTAAGCCTAGTGCTAAAAGAAAGGAGAAAAATTTCTTCATGTGTTTTACAATAAAAATTTACTAATCTAGCTTAACGTATTTGCTTATACTTAACAAGATCCCCACTCCACTTAGAGTGACTATCATAGAGCTACCGCCATAGCTGATAAAGGGGAGGGTTATGCCAGTTAAAGGAATTAGCCCTACATTTGCCGCAATATTTAAAAATGCTTGTAAAGTGATCCAGATGGTAATTCCTGCTGCGAGAAGCGCTGATAGTTTGTCTGGTGCTCCTTGCGCAATTCGTATGCCCCGTAATGCGATGTAGAGAAAACAGGTGATAATGATGGATGCGCCTAGAAGGCCAAATTCTTCAGCAATGATCGCGAATATGGTATCACTGAAAGCAGTTTCGCCAAGATAATTGAATTTTTGCTTTGATTGGCCAAAGCCAAGTCCAAGCAGTCCCCCAGATCCTACTGCTGTAAGAATTTGGCTCAATTGATACCCTGATCCGAGCTTATCTGGCGGAGTACCGGTTTTCAATACCTCTATATATGTTTGAATTCTTGTGATTCGATATTTTTCCAAAAATGCAGCCAGAGCCCCAACAAGAACAGAAGTCACAAGAATTGCGCTAAATCCTATGTTATGCAAATACCCTTCTCCTGATAAATAGTACATTCCCAGAGCAGTTAGTCCAATTATTCCAGTTGTCCCAAGATCAGGTTCTACTAAAACGAGAATGAGGATTACTGCAAGGATGAGCAAAAATGGAATCATTTCGACTTGGAGATAGTTTTTTATGGCGTTTTTGGATTTTATTGCTTTGGTTTTTCTGGAAAGCCAGCTTGCTAAATATAGGATGAAAGCCAGTTTCGCCAGTTCAGATGGTTGCAGATCAAAAAAACTAAAGCGTATCCATCTTTTTGATCCATTGATCTCAACTCCAATCAAAAGAACCAAAATTAGAAGGGATATTGCGCCTGCAATCAGAAATGGCGATAGTTTCGCAAGTTTTTTGTAGTCTATTTTGTAAAGAATAAATCCGGATATAAGTCCGACAACAATCCATATAAACTGTCTGAAAAAATAGTACCAGGAAGGTTTGTCTTGGCTGAATGCGATAATCACGCTTGAACTATATACCATGACCCATCCAAAAAGGGTCAAAAACGCAATCACGCCCATTAGTAGATAGTCGGGTTTGCCTGCTTTAGCCCTACTTCTTGAGACTTGTTTTCTTTTTGTTCTTTGAAATAATCGAGCCATGATTTTAAGATTTGGTTTTGCCTATTATAGTATAATAACTATCATGAAAAAGGCAAAGAAAGATAGAAAATTCATTATCACGGCGGACACACCAATTATTGAAATTACTGAACGCTCGGAGGAGGCATCCGATTTTCTGGTTGATCAATATGGCTTTTTTTGTGTTGGTTGTCCTTTGGCTTATTCTGAGACTATTGGGGAGGGAGCTATGGTTCATGGGCTTGATGAAGAGGATATAAAGAAATTAATTGAAGAGTTGAACAAAATGATTAATTCTTGACCTCCTCGTCAATTTTTGTGATTTGTGTGTTTAGTGCGTCTACGCTTGCGTTGTATTTGGAGATTGTTGCGTTCACATCAAGTTGGTCATCTTCAAAAAGTGCGAGATATTCTTTTGAGGTTTGGGCAACTTTTTTTGCTAGATTGGCGAATTGTTTGTTTTCTTGTTTTAATGGCTCTCCATTTTTAGGGACTTCTTCTTGTTCTAGCTTTTGCTCAAAACTGGTTATTAACGCTTCAAGCTCGCCTATTTTTGTCTCAATTTGAGCCTTCTCCTTCTCTGAGCCAAGTAAATTTGTGATTACGTCCACTTTCTCAACTACCCCATTTCTATCTGCAACTAGTTTTTGATCATAGTCTTGGAGAGTGTATTTGGTCGCCTGGGTATAGACTCCAAAGGAAATGGCAATCAATGAAATTCCAAAGAGAACTATTAGAAGGCTGGTTAAATTATTAAAAATAGATTTCTTCAATATATACATGTTTCTGTTTGGTGGTACAAAAAAAGCCAACTCATGAAAACTATAAACAGAATACAGGGGATATATAGAGATGGCAAGTATATAGTGAGGATATTGACAGGTTTATGTTGTGCTTATATAATACGGACTCTCTTTAATTATTATTTGGTTATAATGTTTGTTGACAGTGAAGCAATGAGTGATGAACAGTTGGTTGCTTTAGATGAAGGCTTCCAACGTATTTATAAAGAAGTCGATTTTTCTCAAGAAGATAGAGGTGTAACTCTTGAAAATTGTAGAGATGTTCTTGGAGTTCTAGAACCTTTTATGGTTGTTGATGTGGAAAGTGCGCTTCCAGGAACGTTGGAGATGGTTATAAATAGAAATGATGATCACAAATTTGGTATCAGTGAGGGTGCACCTGAGATTTTATATCATATTGTAGAAGGCGCAGTAGATTTTATTGAAGAGCATGGACAGTACGAAGATCCTGCTACTTGCGAGGCATTTGCTATTATGAATAATTTAGCAAGAAAAACAAAAAATCTAATGCCTCCTACTAGCGAGTAACACCCCAACCAAAACCACAACAAGTGACCCTGCTTGCAGTATATTCATATCTTCTCCAAGCCAGAAAATTGCTAACGGCACATAGATAAGTGGCTGTAAATACCCGAACAGACTAGCCTCTGAAGCCTCAATTAGATCCTGTCCTTTGATATAGCAGGTGAGTGCTACAATTGAGCCTAAAATACCCATATAAAACCCTGCAAGTATGACAGAAGGTTGCTCTAGATCAGAGCTAATAGAATTGGCAAGTATGGTTAATGATCCTGCTTCAATCAAGGCTAGTACAAAGAACGAAACTATTCCCATGTAATAGCTAACACCTGAGGCAAACAATTTTGGACAATTTTTATAATACTTCTTCGCCAGAAGAAAATATCCAGCATTTGTGGCAGTATGCATCAAAATCAGTATATTGCCTTGCAAGGAGAATCCCTCTACATTTACTTCACTTGAAGCTAGAGGAGATAGAGTCAGAAGGATCGTTCCTAAAAATGCTATTGCCAAACCGATAAGCTCATGCCTTTCCTCTTTTTCCCTCAGGAAGATTACACCTCCAATTAGAGAAAGAATTGGTCCTGCAGTTGTGATCAAGCCTGTTTCAATTGATGTGGTTTTAGACAGACCAATATACAACAAACTCAAATTAATAGTTATGCCAATGAATTCAATGAGTAGGATTGTAGAGATGGTTTGTAATTTTTTCTTGATTTTTGGAAAATATATGATCAAGAGTGGCAAAGATGCAATAGCCGCAATCACATATCTATAGAAAAGAAATCTAAATGGAGTGGTGTGCTCGTAAGAATTTTTCACAATAGGAAGAGCCGCTCCCCAAATAATAACATTGATAATCAGCAGTATATATGCTTTTTTGCGCTTCGACGTAAGCTTCATCGGGATTAGGATACTATATATGGAGGTTTGCTGTCTATGTTTTGTATACGTTTAAGTAAGAATTGGTTGCCTCCTTTTCTCGTTTTGTGATTGGACAAATTGTTCGACTACGCTTATAAATTTCTTTGTGATTTTAGTTACCCTATTGTCTTCGAACTGACTATTCAAGAATTCAATTCTTTCGAGTACTTCTCTAATAGAGAGCTCACTTAGGCCACTATTCGATAGTCTCGCACGTACATCTTCTTGAAGTTGCGTGTCTTCTGCAAATAGTTTTGTCCCTTCAATAACATAATCTGGAATCTGTTGTCCTCTTACTTGTTCAATATGGAATACGTTACTCCTCGGTGAGTCAAATGCAAACTCAAAGTCAACTAGTACAATCCTTCCATCTATTATGATATGATTTTTAGCTAGGGGGCTATTATCATATTCTTGTGCATCATCTCTAGCTACAATAAAATCAAAGATATCTAGCGCAGCAATTTCTTCTTTTCTACTCTTCGAGGTGTAATCTATTTGAGGGCTTGTGTTTTCCTCATAAATAACTTGTCTTGCGTACTTTTTTTGATTGTTTATAATTATTTGGGTTTTTGGTACGCAGTGAAATCCAAGGGCCTCACTCAATATGTATGCTCCTGTTTCTTTGGCGGCACGTGGCATATCATATTCAATAGCTTGGATACCATCATTTAGTTCTACAGCTCGTTGTCCCCTAAAATCAAATGTGCGGACTACCTCCTGATCTAAATCTACATCTGAATTTGTGCGTAGCTTGTCTAATAATCCTAAAGCCATAGGTGAATAGATAATATTAATATTATACTATATTTCTATTCTTGAAGAAGTTGCTGAACCTTCCTCCAATTCACAACTCCCCACCAATTTTCTATATACTCCGGCCTTTTATTTTGATATTTTAGATAATATGCATGCTCCCAAACATCGAGTCCAAGTATTGGAGTGAGTCCATCCATCAAAGGAGAATCTTGATTTGGAGTGCTTGTGACCTGCAGTTTCCCATCTTTTCCTACAACTAGCCATGCCCAGCCTGATCCAAATCTTGTAGCTGCTGCATTGGAAAATTCCTCTTTAAATTCATCAAAGCTGTCAAAAGTTTCAACTATCGCGTCCTTTAGTTTTCCTTTAGGCTCTCCCCCTGCATTTGGCGCCATTATCTGCCAGAATAATTTATGATTTGCATACCCTCCTCCATTATTTATCACAGCTTGGCGAATTTTCTCAGGGATTTCATTAATATTTTGCAAAATTTCCTCTATTGATTTTTCAAAAAATCCCGGCGCGGGTTCTAGAGCTGCATTCAATTTATCAGTATAACCCTGATGATGCTTGCTATGATGAATCTCCATGGTGCGTGCGTCTATGTGTGGTTCAAGCGCATCATACGCAAACCCAAGCTCAGGAAGTTGAAATTTCTTGTCTGTCATTTTTTTGTTTTAAGAAGTATAATAATTTGCAAAGAGAATGTCCTCCTTACTTTACATTTATAATATAGCATAAATGAGTCAAATTCGTCATCTAAAAAAATATTCAATGAACTTAATTTTCATGATTGCTACGATTGGGACTGTGGCTAGTATATATTTTAGTGAGTTTCTGGAACTACCTCCTTGTGACTTGTGTTGGTATCAGAGAGTTTTTTTCTATCCTATTTTGATAATTTCTGGGATCGCGATGTGGAAAAAGGATAAATTTGCTCATAATTATATTCTGGTCCTTTCCTTGATCGGTCTTCCAATCGCTGTGTATCATCACCTACTCAAAGTGACCACATGGTTTGGAAAGGAGACGGTGTTTTGTGGCTATGAAGGTGCATGTAGTGAGCTTGAGTGGGAGTTGATTGATGGAACAGGGATTACGATACCGTTGTTGGCTGCAGTTGGGTTTTTGGGAATTATCTTTTTCTCAGGAAAGGAGATTTTTTCAAAGAGAATTTTAAAGGGATAAAATTATTAATACTACAAATTTAGAAATTTGTAAAATTTTCCCATTTTGTATTTACCCTTTTTTTCTTTTGCGCTAAATTCTATTGTTAATATTTTAATGCTTTATTATGTGCGAACTTGATCCAGGTGATCCGGTAAATTCAGACCAAGGTGACGTGTCAATGACAGAACAGGATAGTGGTAATATGACTGAGGGTTCAGAGGACGATGTGGTGGCTACTGGAGGATATACTTATGGTGATGTAAGTATAGGAGGTATGCTCCCTGGGGATGGTGGTCATCTTTTTTTTGAACCCCCAGGACCCGATCTGCCTGGTGGTAATGGTAGAGATACTATGTGGAAATAAAAATCGCATGGGTGTATTATCAACGCCCCCTCTCAACCATCCAAGTCACACCAATCAAAAACGCTGCAAAGAGTGCGAGAACTATAAATATCGGTATTAGATCTTTTGGATTGTCTGGTTCAACATTTTTTCGTATTTCTTTTCCTTGAGTGAGCTCGCCTTTTGCTAATCGAATGATCCACTTAATAAATCCTATGATCCCGTAAATAAAGAAAGGTAAGGCCGCTCCTAGAATGATCAAAGGAGGCGAGACATTGTTTTGTGATACAAACCATGCTGCCATCCCAAGAATAATTGAAGCTAAAAAAGTCCATTTTAGATTCCAGAAAATTTTCACAGGGCTGATG
>Ga0114923_10003470_pt1 | contig 10634 bp, 12 predicted proteins | sample SumtaG_FD_89578 | JGI IMG/M metagenome (GOLD analysis project Ga0114923, IMG submission 89578) | Deep subsurface microbial communities from Indian Ocean to uncover new lineages of life (NeLLi) - Sumatra_00157 metaG | ecosystem: Environmental > Aquatic > Marine > Oceanic > Sediment | place: near...
AAATGCTACGCATATGGCACTTGCTCAAGGAGCGCTACAATACTTGATCTCTAATAGAACAATAGAGTTAGATAACAGTACATGGTGGAATGAGAATCCATATTCTCCATATCAAAATAGTGGTAAAGGTACTGGAATGGCAGGTATAGGAGAGGCATTTTTATTTGCACTTAATTATACAAATAATGCAACATACATAGACATGGTTGAGGGAATTTATACTTGGTTTACAAGTGTAGAATTGCGAGACGATCTTAATGATTCTTTATCTAGCATCTGGAGACAATCTACTGATCCGAGTGAAATCAATCTTCGATACTCTGGAATCACTTTAGGTGCTGCTGGTGTGGGATTCTTTTTGCTAAAACGAGCAGAATATTTAAATGATACATTAGCACCCATTTCAGGATATCTTAAAACTGCACTAGTCTCTGGAGCTTCAGTCACATTAAATGTAACTAATGCACTTGATTATGAGAGTGGACTAGCTGGTGCAGCATTTTACATTGTTGGCCCTGGTGGGGGGCAAGGTTTTACAAATGAAACTTATTATACTATAAGTCTAAGTACCGCAGGATTATATACAGCCTATGCAATCATATTTGATGCTGTAGGAAATCCTTCACAAAGGACAAATTCTACGACTTTTACCATTACAGGCACATCAACTCCTCCAGAAGATGATGATGGAGGATCTCGAGATTTATGGGAAGACCCGGATATATTAAGAATATACATTGGAATTATAGCAAGCTTGGGTGTCTTAGCCGTAGTGATTTCTTTAACAAGAAAATTCTTATTAGAGAACAAGCAAGAGCAAGGTCTTAGAAGAATAAAAAAAACACAAAAATAATGGTGAGAATAAAAAATTACTAAGATAAGATATTATACAAGAAAGGGGCAATTATTGCCTAAATATTTTTATTGTACTTCTATGAATTAATATTTACTTTATTTAAATTAAAAAATTAAAAAGATAATAAGCATGAAAAGAATCTTAGTTGGCGTTTTTATTTTATCCATAAGCATTATACTCGCGTTATTCAGTATGAGTGCAGTAGCATCACCTGATGAAGGTGCAGACTGCAACTCCTGTCATGATGAGGGAGATTACGAGATCTCAGCTGATAAAACAACTATTAATGCACCAACATCGACAAAGATTACTATAACGATTAAAGCCTCTGGAGATGATTTAATAGTTGAAGCACCTGAAGATGCCAGAGATAACGATAAATTTGATTTTGATGAGGATATAATAGAAGACAACGACGCAAACGATGAAGACAGTGATAGTGATGAGATTGAATACGAATTTGAGATTATGACTCCTAACAAAGAAGGGGAATACATATTGCTAATAATAAGCAGAGAATCAGAAGATTCAGGGAGAGATACCCCTTTAGAAGACATAGAGATTGAAGTAAATGTGGGGAGAAAAACACCCCTCGAATTATTTTTTGATCACAATAACTATTATCTCGGAGGATTAACTTTAATATTTATGTCTTTCGGATTGATTGTATTTCATACTGGTGTGAATAGAAAAAACGAGTATAAGAAATCGTTTCAAAAGAAGAATTTATCAGAAAGTTTAGTTCAAGATAACAAAGAAGAGAAATCTACAGATATTGAAGAGAAAAAGGATATCGGATTATTTCAAGATAAAACTCGCGGTTTTTTCCTAGCAATAGCGCTGATTTTAGTTACGGTAAATACATTCTTGATCATTAATACTTCTATAAATTTTACATATGGATTAATCGAATCAATAATTTTAATGGAATCAAGGGAATTGTCAGATTTATCCAATCTCCAAGATTTAAGTCAATTAATTCTCATCATACTAGGATCAATTGGATATATAGCAGGAATAATCGTGGTATTTGGAACGTTTACAAATGTACCAGGACATAGATTGAAATTACCTAAATATATAATGTCATTGGTATGGATTTTTAATTTCTTATATGGAATTTTTATAATTTCACCGATTTTAATTTAGGAGGTTAAAAAAAGATGTCAGAGATTGTGTTCATATCAAAAGCAAAAAATGTGTTCATTCTATCAATATATTTCCTTTGCCCCATAATTGTTTCGATAATCTATTGGTTTGAGGAACCAGTGCATCTAGATGATACATCAATTAAACTGTTTCACAATTTTGCCAGCATACTTGGAATCTTCTCTTACATCTGGATGTGTTTCAATATCATTATCATGATAAAGCTGAAAGTGATTGAAAAAAAAATTAACCTAGAATGGTTAATTAAATTTCATACAAGCACGACTGTGATTGCTTTATTATTGGGATCTGCACACGCATTAATACTGTTCTTGACAGGAGAGTTCCCTGATAATCAGGTGATTACAGGAACCATTGGATTGCTCCTTTTTCTTATCTTGATGGTACTTGCGATCATTTTCATGACCAACCGGTTGATAAACTCTCAGAAAATCAGGAAACTGAGAGAGTCAGCTTACAGAAAGAAATTCAGCTATGATACTAATAAAGTCCTACACAACATAACGATTATTCCAGTGTTTTTCATTTTTATTCACACGTTAGTATCATACACTGCGCAGAGTTCCATTTTCATACGGGGCGTGTATTTTTCTTTCTTTTTCATCACTTTAATCGGTTGGGTTACCCACAAATTAGTCCGAAGGCTTCGCTTAGAATCAGATCCATATGCTTTTCGTAAGGCTTCTTGGGATATCCTTACTTCGGAGATTATCCGAGAAACGACTAACGAGTGGACTTTGAAAATAATTAAAGAACACCCCTCACTTTACCCTTGTCTTCAATGTGGTACATGCACAGCAAACTGTCCAGTCTCTAACATTTCAGAAGGAGAATACAACCCAAGGAGCAATATCTTGAATGTTTTATTAGGACATAAAGATGCTTTGTTCTTCGCAGATGCAATTACGATTTGGGGTTGTACCACGTGTGATACATGTGATGATATATGTCCACAGAATATTGACCTAACAGAAATCTTTGCGTTCTTAAAAAACGAAAGTTCTAGAAGAGGGGAGGCTCCTAGCGCTATATATGGACAAGTGAAGGCTATTTTTGAATATGCAAAAGCACTTCCCTTACAACCTGCCATAGTGAGAAGAAGAGAAAGCATGGGTTTACCAACAATTGCAGAACCAGATGTTAATGAAGTACAAACTTTACTAAAAGATATTGGAGTGGAAAAAAAATTAAAACAAGCAGAGGAAAAACTAAAATGACAGAATATAAAATGTTTCAAGGTTGTACAATTGGGAATAGAATTCCTTTTGTTGAAACCTCTTCAAGAAAAGTATTTGACAAACTTGGAATCCAAACGTCTCCAGCACCTTTTTCCTGCTGTCCAGATCCAACTGGCATGAAAAGCTTTGAAAACGATGCTTGGTTGGTAATGGGTGCTCGAAACTTATGTTTAGCTGAAGCTGAGGGAAAGGATATTATTGCATTGTGCAGTGGATGCGCTAATACCTTAAAAGGGGTAAAGATTCAATTAAAGCATGATAAATTAAAAAAAAATAAAGTTAATGCATACTTAGCAAAAGTAGGGAAAGAATATAAAGGTTCCATTGATACCAAGCATTTTCTTGATGTATTCAAAGATGAGGTTGGCGTTGATAAAATAAAAAGTGCCATTACTAAACAGCTAACCGGGCTAAATGTTGCATGCCATTGTGGATGCCATTATATGCGTCCATCTAAATGGATGAAATCTGATGATCCGATAAGACCAACCAATTTGAGAAAATTAGTGGCTGCAACTGGAGCAACCGTTGTAGATTACGACGAGGAGGTATTATGTTGTGGTTGTACTGTAGGAAAAGCTTGTGTTTCATTGGGTTCAATGTTTGAAAATTTTGGTTTAGCTATTTTAAAGAAAAAATTAGATAGTATTAATAAAGCAGGAGCAGATGTTATAGTTGTCAATTGTCCTGCTTGCTTTTTCAGATACGACACAAAACAACCAGATGTTTCCCAAAAGTACCAATCGAAATATAATATTCCAGTAATGTATCTAACAGAATTGTATGCTTTAGCAATGGGTTTTAGTCCGGACGAATTAGGATTTAAATTCCATAGAATTCGCCTAACAAATATCTTACAAAAGTTTAGATTGTAAATCTTAAAGTTTTAAATAAATTTCATATAATTACAGTGTAACCAAACTTCATTATTATTTTTATGCAATTTAAATTTCTAATTGGTTTTAAAAATTCTTACAGAAAAATTTTATTTAGAACGCTTAATATTACAAAAATTAAGTAGATTAATTAAATTATAAGAAGAAGATCGTTAAAATATAATATTATGAAGTTGATTAGATGGTAAAAGTTACAAAGGTATTATTATTATTAAAAAATATGATTTACGAATCAACTAGTCCAATGGAGATAATCCGATACGCAAACTATTATAAGAACAAGGGGATTGATGTAACTATTGTACTCTGGGGACCGATGGGTATACTCTTAGGGAAGCGAAATAAAATTGGAAGAATGCGGTATGAACAGGAAGTGAAGGACTGTATAGAAAATGGAATAAAATTTAAATGCTGCGATCTTGCTGCTAACCTTATCGGTATGAATAAATCGGAATTAATTGAAGGAATTGAATTAATACCCTCTTTTACAGTCGCAGATTTATTAATACAATATCAAGAAGAAGGGCAATTAATTTTTTCATTATAAAACAAATATTGCAAAATAATCTATAACCAATCTCTTTTCACTTAAATAATTATCCTTGAAATGCAATACAGGTGATACTTTTTTCCATAATCTATAATAAATATTACGCGCTTGAAGTAAGGTCTCTTCAATGTAACTTTATTTCGAATAATGATCCTTTTCAGGATGTACTTCTTTAATTATATTAAAATTAAAAATATCTTCTGTAGAAATTTGTTTTTTAATATAACCTAATTTATAGAGAGTGTTTACAAATCCCATTGTTGAATTGATATAACCTTCTGAGAGAGCAATACAATACTTTGGAGAAATATCAAGAATAGTTTTTGCATAATCTTTATTTAAAATAGAGAAAGTACTAGCAATTTTTTCTGCTGCTTTATTTCGAGAATTTCTTAGTAAATATGATGCTTTTTTATGATGCGAAAGGAATTTGATTACTATTTCAGGAAAGTTTTCAATTAAATTCTCGTGAAAAAAAATACCATAGCTGGGATTATCAGGCAGCAAAAATTCTGGTGGAATGATCAAATGAGAATCCAAAAGAGTCTTTGCAAAAACTGCCAATGCTGGAGTACCAACTCCTCCTTCTAAAATACCTCTTTTCATATCTAATGCTATGAATTCTGCTTGTTTGTAGTTTTTTACTTCAATTTTCTTTTTCAGATTGGTTTTTTCTAAATAATAATTAAGTATAGCATCATGAATGGAACCAACACTTGGAGTTCCAATAGCGCAACCTTTAAATTGAGCAAGAACTTCGTACATATCATTATTTAAATCAATAATACTTTTATGTCCAGTTTTTCCAATTGCAATAGTCCCCTCAACATGTCCCCCTGCTACACATTTAATAGGAACACCTTTATCTATTCCAATTATTGCTGGTGGCAATCCCATATAACCAATGTCTAAGTCTCCCTTTCTAAAAGCTTCAACCATCGCAGGTCCCGTTCCAAATAAAATCCAATTAATTTCCTTGTCCACATCTTTTTCTAAATCATCATCACCCATTATAACAAAATTGGTATGATATGCTGTCGATAAATGGCCTATATTCAGTTTATTCTTCGAAATATTAAATCACCTTAAAATTTTTTTTCTCATTAAACTAGCTCTCTTATTTTAACCTCCTGCTATTGCGGGAAGAAAAGAAATTTCATCATTCTCCCCAATGATAGTATTTAAATTATCAAGGGATCTTATATCCTTTCCGTTTATTCCCAGTATAATATATTTATTCAATTCATTGGTGGAATTTAATATATTTCTTTGGAATTTCTTACCAAATTTTTGAGTTAATTTTTCTAGCATATCTTTAACAGTTGAATGTTCGTCAAGAAAAATATTAACACTATCAAAACCAATGAGATCTTCTAATAAAGAGAGAAAATTTACTTTTAATTCAAACATAAGATTATCCTTTAATTATTCTTTACTCCAATCTATTAAGTCATTATAGGAAATTTGAGTAATTAATACTTTTTATTATAATATTTAATTTTTAATGCATATTTCTTAAAATTTTCTATTAATGCTGAGTAATTCTATTGTATTCAAGTTTTATCTCCTCAGAATTTATAAACCGCAAAATAATAGATTATAATGCAATTCTAATAAAATAAATAAAAAACCCATTATTCCATATCCAGTAGAATTTTTTAGTTCAGGTTCAATTTTTGTAGATTCAATTTCAAGCTTACTTCTACTATTATATTACTTTTTTTTATTCATATATTGATGTTTCATTAATTTTATTACATATACAATTATTTGATTTTCATTATTTCATCTCAGTAAATTATGAAACACCTAGATTATAATCTCATATAAGCAATAATTTTATTTAGAGCAATACACTATAAAAATTAGTTAAATACTCACCTTATTTAAGAAATTGTTATGTGCCTTGCTATTCCCGGGAAAATCTTGGAAATAAATGGAAACTCTGCATTAATTGATTTTGATGGAATCAAACAGAATGTAATTATTGCTTTAATTCAAAATCCAGAGGTAGGAAAATATGTAATAATTCATGCTGGTTATGCTATCGAGCAAATTAATGAACAAGAAGCTTTAGAAGCGATTGAACAATGGAAGGAAATAGCTGAGGATCAAGACATGAAGCTTTCAGACGTATTATAAATCGAATAAATCTTCTTTTAATTGTTTTAATTTTAAATACAGACTTTTTATTGCTCTAACTCCTTTCGAGTCTGGAGCGAAATCTAGGGGAGAAATGCCATTTAAATCTGCTTTGCCTACCTCGTGGTCAAATGGTATTGAGTGATAAAGTGGAACTTCCCATTCTTTAATCCTTTGATTAATAATATCCAATTGAGATTCCTCAAATATCTTATTTGCAATTAAATACACATTAATTATTCCTAGTTTTTTAGATAGATCTACAATTTTTAAACATAGATCTAAAGACTTTTGAGAGGGTTCCGTAATGACTAGCATAACATCTATTCCTTTTGCCGTCCCTCTCCCTAAATGTTCTAATCCTGCTTCAAAATCAACAACAATAACCTCATCTCTCTTAACTAATAAATTATGCAACAAAGTTCTGATTAAGGCATTTTCAGGGCATAAACACCCAGTTGCAGGTTCCTCGATTGATCCTAATACTAATAGCTGTAATCCATCTGGACCAGAAACTTTATACTGATCAGGAATATCAGAAACATAGGGATTAATGTTATATACTCCAGAACCAGCACCTTCAACAGAGACTCGTTCCTCAATTAATTTTTTCATCTCTTTGATGGGGACAATTTTTGATTTAACCTCCTCATCAATTCCAAGGGTATAACTTAAATTCATTGCTGAATCATTGTCGATGGCTAAAACATTAAAATTGTCCTTAGCAAATAGTCTTGCTAATGTTCCAGCAATTAAAGTTTTGCCGACTCCTCCTTTTCCTGCAACTGCGATTTTTATTTAAGATAACCTCCATAAAATCTTAATAATGAAATTAATAAAAGTAGTCTATATTACTATTATCCAGTACTATTCTTATTTTTTGATAGAAATTAAATCTTTACTTTAGATTTAGTAAATTTATATTATTGTATATTTAACTTTAATAAGAAATTTTCCTAATAACTTATAGCGCACGTCTTTTATATGTTCAAATTTCGGATCAATATAACCTTTTACTTCCATTTTGTTTGACATATCTTTATTTATGCTTTGAAAGTATTTATAATCAAGCGAAAAATTTAGAAAAAGGAAAATCTATTATCTGACTTTAATCTAATTGATTACATTTAATTGATTCAAAGAATTATTAATAGGTATTATTGAATACACATAGAATGATTAAAGATGGTTAAGACATTACTAGTTTTTGTTAAATATAAATATAAAAAAGAGATCTTCACTAAGGGAACCATTTTATACCGTAGTAAAGAAGTTTTTCAATTGGTTAATGATGATGGTATCGATTGGGATGAAGTAAAGTTAATTAGTTACTCTGAAAAAGGGTTATACAACTATGATTTGAATGAATTCAATGAGGTAAAGAATGAAATAGAAAAATACAAAGTCATATTTGTAAAATTCCCTTCAAAAATTAGGGGGAAACTAAATAAATTTTGGAATTATACCCTTAAAAATCTAATATTTTCAGATGATACCTCATTTAGTTTACCAAAAAAAGAGAGACCAACACAAAAGAGGTTAAGAACCGCGGGTTCTGCACCAAATTTTAAGACCGTTCTAAAAATGAGAACTCTGTTTAATGGGAGATCAATTTACCTTGTTAATCTTATAAAAATTCACGATATAGCCCATTATCCTGAAGGTTATGAAGGGAAACAAGTATCTGGGAAAAAAGCTATCTTCAAATATGCACGGATAGCCTATAAATATAATAAAAAGCATAATAATATTTTTATGTATTCAGGAATCGTTAAATCTACTATCGCTGATAATACAGGAACAGAAACAAACTGGAATTCGATGGCAATTGTGAAATATGATTCACCAGAGAGCTGGCAAAAATTTATCTCAGAAGATGCGTTTAAAGCAGGCATTGAGCATAAAGACGCTTCCATAGAAGCGACTTATGTGTATGCGTGTTCTTGATATTATCAAGCAAATTTAATTGTTAGAGTGTGTGTGTTTTTTGATAGTTCGACTATATTGATTTGTAAAGAAAGATGAGGGAGAATTAAAATTAAAAAATGCACAAAACATGACGTTACCTATTATTATGTATGTCCTGAATGTGTGAAACCGTATCTAAATAGTACTCAATTCTCTGATTTAAAAGATATCCGCAACTATCAAAAAAGAAACGCGGAAAAAATTTCACTAATAGACAAGAGAACCGATTTTAACATAATCGGGCTAATGAATACAAGATTAATAGAAGATTTATCATATTCTGGATTAATAATATACAATATTAACGATAAGGAAATTGTGAAAATCTTTTTTAAAACTTTCAAACCGATATTCACAGAATATTTTAGCTCAATTTTATATTTAAATCAAACAGAAATATATTTGGATTTAATAAAAAATATAGATATTATTCCAGATTGTTATATCATAAACGCAAGTGGACAAATACATCCTTACTTTTACGGAGCTGCTTGTGATTTTGGTTTACAGATAGAAACTCCTGTAATTGGATATACTAAAAAATTACTTTTTGGTGAGCTTAGAATAAATAAAGAAAAGTCTAATATTTCTCAAGTTTATTCCGAGGAAAATTTAATTGGATATGCTATCCCCAAACTTAATACTAAAAAATTTTATTATATCTCTGTAGGAAATAATATATCGCTACAGTCAGCTCTTACTATATTTACTCAATTAGATTTAGGATTGTTTAGTAGCTTACGCAATGATTTAAACAATTATATTCAAAATAGAAAGAGAGGGATTATCTAATACTGTGATTATTCTTCAATTTGTGAAATCATATCGAAATCCTTACATCTAGGCATTGATTGCAGCCTTTTAGTAATCTTTGTCATTTCTTTAAATAATCTTGTATTTTCTTCATTGTCTTTCGTAATTATTAATTTTTCGTTCAAATCTTTAATCTTCATGGTCAATTCTATAAATTCTTCAGGGGGTTCTTTTTGACAATAGTAATTCTCTACTCCATCTTCAGTAACTTCAATAAATATCCATTCATCATCATCTTGAGAGTAGTTCCATCTATTAGAACCAAATCTATCTGATATTTTTCTTAACATTTCCTTAAAAAATAAAACTATTTCCTTAATAGTAACTCTACTCTAAACTATTTATATTATTTATTTAAAGCTATATTAACCAGTTATTATTGGAACTTTATTGGAACTTTTTTCAAACTTCATGTTCTTCTCCATAGCTTGTTGATGGGGAATAAACTATGAATATTTAAAGAAAAAGAAAAAAAAATGAAAATTATTTATTAGGGCAACTATTGATCTTATGGATTTTCAATCCATTATAAATAAAAAAAGAAAAATTGATACCGATTTGGTATCGTTGATTTAACCATTAATCATATCCAAAAGCTGTTGTTCGGTAATAATTTCTGTGCTTTCTTGATTACGTGCAGCTTTATATTTGGTAGTTTCTTCGGTACTGTTAGTTACTAAATACGAGAGACTTTTTATTACGCCTTTCTTGAACACTCCTCCATGCTTTAAAATTAATTCTTCTGCCTGAGCTCTATTGTCAAAATGTTCCAACTTACCTGTAACACAAAAGCTTAATCCTTCTAACTTATTGCTTGACATTATTTTTTCCTCATTTTTTATTTTTATTTTATTTAAATTTAATAGTTGTTCCATTTCAGGATACACTTTTTCTAACCCATCAAGTAAATATTCTGCTGAGATTTCAGCAAATCCGTCCACTTTCGACAGTTCGTTTATAGAAGAGCTAAGAATCTTATCAAGGGAATCATACCCTGCATC
>Ga0114923_10003471_pt1 | contig 10630 bp, 9 predicted proteins | sample SumtaG_FD_89578 | JGI IMG/M metagenome (GOLD analysis project Ga0114923, IMG submission 89578) | Deep subsurface microbial communities from Indian Ocean to uncover new lineages of life (NeLLi) - Sumatra_00157 metaG | ecosystem: Environmental > Aquatic > Marine > Oceanic > Sediment | place: near...
ACAACGCCGATGGCCCTCTGGCGCATATATTCGACCCCGGCATCGGTGACAAACCCGTCATGGCCGTTAAGATTGTCCTCGGTGGCCGCATACTTAATACGGTTGGGCACCATGAGATTGCCAATTTGAATTGGCTTGAACAGGTGGGGGTATGTTTTGGCCCCCGGGTAATCCGAATAATCCCATTCAAATAGTGTTTTGGCCATTTCATATCCTCCTTTTATGTTTCAGTTTAAAAAATCGGTAGAATTTGACGGGTCCGGTTCGAAAGCACGAACAATTAAATTGAAGGTTTGGTCTAAATTATCAAACAGGGAATAGGACATATCCTTTAGCAACCAGCGCGTAATGATGTGATCCATTGTTCCAACGAATATATCGCGCGCGATGCGCGGATCGAGTTCAGATTGCATTTCACCGCTTTTTTGCCCTTCCTCGAATATCTCGACGAGATAGGAATAAAGTTTTTTAACATTAGCGTAAACTTCAGTATCCAGAAAATTAGCGTTGGTTTTTAGAAAAAGGTAAACGATTTTGGCATCAAAAGGAGCACGCTCAACCCGTCGCAGATACCACCAAAGGTATTTTCGGAGTTTGTTAACAGCTCCCTGAATCCCAAATAACTGTTCATCTAAATCCTGCAGCAACTCTGAGACCCATAGATCAGGAATTGTCAGTAGCAGATCTTCTTTACCCTGGAAATATTCATACAGCGCAGCCTCTGATAATCCAGCCTGCTTTGAAATATCGACGATGGTTGTTTTCTGGTATCCCTGCTCGGCAAAAAGCTTTTTTGCAGAGTTAATAATCCGTGCCCGTGTGTTTCCCTTCGAATTTGAATTATTTTTGGCCATCTCTTTTCGTTAGTTTTTCAGGTTTTAATCGTCGTAATAAACGATTTTACTTATTATTGTTAGGCAAATTATTTATAATAAAAACAGCTAATTATAAGAAATAATTTTTATTTTTTATGAATTACCTAATAACATTAGGAAATAATCGTGTCAAGGCAAATTTTTAAAATTTCTCTGATTCAAAAATAATCGCCATAATTTTCATGCCAGTTGTTATTTTAGCTATTATTGCGGCAGATGGATGTCCTTGCCACCCGCTCCGCGGGTGGTCCGTGACTCGGAACATTATTATGAAAAGCGGTATAAATCCATAAATTCAAACCGTTCGCTAATCGGTTAAATCTGTGTTATAAAAGGATTCTCATCAAAACCAATCACCTGAATAAATTAAGAACTGCAATAAAAGCAGTGTTGACTCAACAACTGTATTTTCTGATAATATAAACACATGGAATCATTTATTGCCTGTCATGAATGTGATTTGCTGCATCAGAGCCAACCTTTACCCCCTGGCGGAACGGCGAGATGTGCCCGCTGCGGTGCCGTACTGTACCGTCGAAAACGAAATAGCCTGAACCGCGTCCTGGCGTTGACAATTGCAGGACTGATTCTTTTTGTCGTGGCCAATGTGTATCCTTTCCTGACATTCAGGTTGGAAGCCCAGGTACAGGAAACAACTCTCATTACGGGAATAATTGAACTCTATCATCAGGGCATGTGGATTGTGGCAGGGGTGGTGTTGTTGACGAGCGTTCTGATGCCGCTGCTGGAAATCACAGGAATGCTGTATGTTCTGATACCGTTGAAATTCAACCAGCGCCCCTGGAAACTCTCTTTATTCTTTCGCATCGTTCGAAAATTTAGGCCCTGGGGAATGATGGAAGTATTTATGGTCGGTATCCTGGTTGCGGTCGTAAAGCTTTCCAAAATGGCCAGCATCATCCCGGGGATGGCCCTTTACGCTTTTATGATACTTATTTTTGTACTGGCGGCATCGGCAGCATCACTTGATCCGCACATCGTTTGGAATCGATTAGAAAAACGCTCATGAATAAATCTTCGCCTACAGCCCTGAACGCTTCGCTGATTAGTTGCCACAGCTGTCATCTCCTTTGCAAAGCGGCGCCATCTCTTGAAGACGTTTCAACGGTTTGTCCGCGTTGCGGTGCGAAACTGCACTCACGCAAACCCAACAGCGTCGCCCGAACCTGGGCGCTGGTGATTGCAGCTTTCATTGTTTACATACCGGCCAACGTGCTGCCGATTACCCATGTGATGTCATTTGGAAAGGCCCAGTCAGACACCATCATGAGCGGTGTCATTTACTTTGTCAAATCCGGCAGCTGGCCCATTGCGCTTGTAATTTTTGTGGCCAGTGTCTTCGTGCCGCTGCTGAAACTTTTTCTGCTCACATTTTTGTTGATTTCGGTGCAGTTGAAATCAAAGTGGCGACCAAAGGATCGCACGCGTCTTTACCGTATAACGGAAGCGATTGGCCGCTGGTCAATGGTCGATATCTACGTGGTAACGATACTCGTGGCCCTGGTCAAGCTGGGTTCGCTGGCCACCATCGAAGCCGGCCCCGGTGCTATTTTTTTTGCCGGAGTGGTGATCATCACCATATTTGCCGCCATGAGCTTTGACCCCAGACTGATCTGGGATACACAGGAGCCAAATTATGAACGAAGAAAATAACAATGCGCCTGATCTTCAGTCTTTACCGGAAGCGGTTGTTCAGCGCAAAAAGCAACTTTCCATTGTCTGGCTGGTCCCCATTATCGCCATCCTGATCGGCGGATGGCTGGCATATAAAGGCCTATCGGAAAAAGGCCCGACCGTTACGATCAGCTTTGAATCCGCCGAAGGGCTCGAAGCCGGTAAAACCAAGGTTAAGTACAAGGATGTAGAAGTCGGACAGGTCGAAACGGTCCGATTCAACGCGGATCTGTCCCGGGTTCTTGTAACGGCGGAGCTCGTCAAGGAAGCCGGACCTTACCTGACAGAGAACACCCGATTCTGGGTGGTACGCCCCCGGGTGACCGCCAGTGGCGTTTCCGGGCTCGGAACCATTTTTTCGGGTGCCTATATCGGTATGGACCCGGGCAAAGAAGGCGAGTCGGCACGAAAGTTCGAAGGGCTCGAGATACCACCGGTTGTCACCACGGGAATGCCGGGCCGCGATTTTCTCCTGAAGGCGACCACACTCGGCTCACTCGACATCGGTGCTCCGGTCTATTACAGGCAAATACAGATGGGACAGGTTATCGGCTATGAATTGGATCAAAAAGGACAATTCCTAACCATCAAGATATTTATCAACGCACCCCATCACAAGCTGGTGAGCAAAAATACACGCTTCTGGAATGCCAGTGGCATTGATTTGAGGCTTGATGCCGGCGGTATCAAGCTCAACACCGAATCCCTGGTATCGATCATGATGGGTGGAATCGCTTTTGACACACCCACCAGTCTTGAAGCCGGCGGGCCTGCAGACGCAGGCCAGGTGTTCCGACTGTACGAGACCCGCGAAAGTATTTTTGAAGGGACGTATACAGAGAAAGTACATTATATCTTGCATTTTCAGGGGTCGATCAGAGGTCTTACCGTCGGTGCGCCGGTGGAGTTCAGGGGTATCAAGCTCGGAGAGGTTGTCGATATCAAGGCTGAGTTTAACCAGGCGACTTTCACGCCTCAGATAACCGTACTGATTGAAACCGAGCCCCAACGGTGGAAGATCGTCGGCACAGCTCGAGCAAGAATGGCGGAGGATGCCAAGAAAGCCATCGGAAAGCTTGTCGCCAAAGGTCTCAGAGCCCAGCTGAAAACCGGAAGTTTGCTGACCGGTCAATTGTTCGTTGATTTGGACTTTCATCCCGATGCACCCAGCGCCCAGATTAAATACGGAGACAAATTTCCGGAGTTGCCCACAGTACCGGCTCCCTTACAGATTATTACTGCCAGGGTCAATGAGCTCCTGAGCAAGCTCGAAACGGTGCCGATTAAGCAGATCGGCAAAGACTTAGGGGATACCCTTCAAAACGTCAAACGCCTGTCGGAATCCAAGGAACTGCTGGAAGCCGTCCAGGCTCTGAAGAAAACCCTTCAACAAACCCGGCAGCTGGTGCAGAATTTAGATTCAAATGTTGCCCCGGCGATCAGTTCGACCTTAGACCAGGCGCAGAAAACCCTGGTTTCGGTCGAAGGCACGTTGGGCCAAGATTCGCCATTGCAGCACGAAATGAGACGGGCGCTCAAAGAGCTGGCTGAAGCCGCGCGTTCCATTCGTATTCTTACCGATTATCTGGAACGACATCCGGAGGCCCTCATCTACGGGAAAGGAAAAGCAAAATGATGCGCATAGGATTTTTTAAGAAAGTCACGTTAATGGTTACGTTTACCACCCTTTTGCTTGCTGGATGTCGTAGCAGCGCTCCACCGGTAGAATTCTACACCTTAAATCCCCTTAGCGACATGCAGGGTAAGGCAAATACCACTGCAACCGATCAGAAACTTTCCATCGGTGTCGGTCCGGTGGAAATTCCTGAAATGCTTGATCGTCCCCAGATCGTAACCCGCAGCGGTCCGAATAAGCTAAAAATCGATGAGTTCCACCGCTGGGCCGGTCGCCTGGACGAAAGTTTCGCCCGGGTATTGGCGGAAAACATCTCTTTGCTGCTCGGTACAGATCAGGTGGCTGTATATCCCTGGCAAACGGATTTCAAGCCGCGCTATAGAATTGCATTGGAAATCAGGTACTTTGAGGGACAATGGGGCAAAGATGTCCTTTTGGAAGCAATCTGGAGGGTGACGAGCCAGGAGAGCCAACAAACGCACACCGTGCGAAAATCGGTTATTAGAGAGCCTTTGTCGGCGACAAGCTATGAGGAACTCGTTGCGGTCAAGAGTCGGGCGATCGCCCAGCTTAGCCGTGAAATCGTCCAGGAAATACGAAACCTGCAATCCGGAGGAAACTAGTGTCGCAAGTGAAACCAAATGGAGAGTGAGTTTTATGTTTGATCCATTTCACGAGGTTGTAACAAACGTTTCGAAAACAATAATGCAATTTGAAGCGGAGCTTCGGCGTCCGGTCATCGGCGTGATGCCGGCCTATTTTCCCATGGAATTGATCTATGCCGCCGGGGGGTATCCGGTCCAATTGTGGGGCAACAATTTAGCCCTTGAAAAATCAGATGCCTATCTGCAAAGCTATTGCTGCTCGGTCGCACGATCGGTGCTGGAGCTCGAATTAAGAGATATCAGCAAGATGGTGAAAGCCTATGCGTTTACATCGCTTTGCGACACCTTAATTAACTTAAGAGAAATATATCGACGGCTTTTTTCAAAACCAACATTGCAACTTTCCATCCCCATCACCCAGACCGAAGAGGCGCGGCAAGCATACATCAAAAACGTACTTAAAAGCGTGACAACCGGGCTTGAGGAAATTACGGGTCAGCAGATTACGCAGGCGTCGCTAATAGAGGCGGCCACACTTTATGGACACACCCGATCGCTTCAGCGAAAATTATACAATATCCGGCGGCAAAAACCGAGGTTAATAAAAAATCACGATTTTTATACCGTCTTAAAGGTTGGATTCTTTTTGCCCGCCGGCGCCTATAATCAGATGCTCGAAACATTGTTACATAATTTGGAGGCATTATCTCAACCGCAAGACAGCCGACCTAAAGTTTTGATTTCCGGTATGGTTTTCGATCCGATTGACACCTATAAGATCTTTGATGAACTAAAGATTGATATCGTCGATGATGATCTGGCCAATGGCTGGAGGACCGTTTCCAAGGAAAATTTGCAGATTGAAAACCTGGTGGAAGGAATCACGCAATATTTGTTTAATCCGGCACCCTGCTGCTGTATATACAATCCAGACAATGACCGCCATACCTATCTGTTGAACAAGGTAAAACAATCGGGAGCCGACGGCGTTTTATTCTGGTACATTAAATTCTGTGAACCGGACGCCTTTGATCGCCCGCAATTGATGAATCGCTTGAAAGCAGAAGGTATCCCGGCTGTTTTCATTGACATGGAACTTTCCCTGTCGAACTTTGAAGCCCTAAAAACCCGAATCAACGCCTTTTGCGAAATCCTGGAAGGTGATACCTGAATTTTGTACGAGGCGGAGGCTTTCATCTTCTCATTAATTTTCATACAAGATTCAGGTGATGATATGACGCAGTTAGCCGCTTACAAAAAAATGAAGGAGCTGATGACAAATTATTACATCGAGGCCAAGACGACCCGGGAAAAACCGATTGCATGGGTCACCAGCGGTGCGCCGGTGGAGTTTCTTTATGCCATGGATGTCTTGCCGATATATCCTGAAAACTACGCGGCCATGTGTGCTGCCGGGCATCAATCGATTGAGCTGCTGGAAGCGGCCGAAGCCGCCGGATTCTCACAGGACCTTTGTGCCTATGCTCGCACTGATTTTGGTGCAGACATCACCCAGGGCGGCCCGGTAGCCGGGCTGCCGCCTCCCAATTTTCTGCTCTGTTCCACCAACATTTGCAAAACCGTCATTAAATGGTATGAGGTCATCGCCCGAAAATACAATGTACCCCTGTTCATCGTCGACACACCATTTCTTCACGACGGCCTCACCAAAGAGCTGATCGACTATACGATTTCACAATTCAAGGACCTGGAAAATTTTCTGGCAGAGTTTACCGGCCAACCTTTTGACCGTGAACGTTTCTTTGAGGTCTTATCCCTTAGCAGTGAAGCTTCCGGGTATTGGAAAAAGATGCTCTATCTAGCAAAAGAAATGCCCTCCCCTTTTAACAGTTTGGATTCATTCATTCACTTGGGGCCGATCGTCACTCTCCGGGGTACCCAGGAATGTGTGGATTTTTATAAATCTCTTTATGCCGAGGTGGCCGAGCGGGCAGCGAAAAAAATCGGATCATTACCGGAAGAGAAATACCGCGCTCTGTGGGATAACTTACCGATATGGTTTAAAATGAGAAGGCTTGAAAAGTTTTTTGAAGAGAAAAAATGCACGCTCGTGGTAACCACTTATGCCAATAGCTGGGGCGGGTACAGTAATATTGATAATTATCAAGGAAAGGACATATACGAAGCCATAGCTGCCTCGTATCTCAATGTCTATATCAACCTTGGATTCGAGGAGCGTATCAACTATCTGGCGCAGCTCATTGAGGAATTTTCACTGACCGGTTTTATTATGCACTCCAACCGTTCCTGCAAGCCGTACTCTGTGGGCATGTATCGTTTAAAGGAAGAATTATCCGCCTTGACCCGCAAACCGGGAGTCGTGATCGAAGCCGACCAAAATGACCCACGAGTTTATTCGGATGCCCAGGTTGAGACCCGGTTGGAAGCATTTATTGAATCCATGCGTCCGATCAACAACTAGAACCTATCTCCAAAAATACATTTAACACCCGATGGTACAGTTTTAAACCTATAAAAAGTGCTTACCCCAACAAATGAGCTAAAATTAAAAATGATCTAAAATGCCTAAAATTATGGTTTTGCTCGCGCTCCGTCTTTTTTAAATCGTGCAAATCTTGCTTTTGATCACCGAGGACGAGGACGAGTAGGATTTACGATTTCATATGCGTCGTTCGCGTCGTCGTCCTCGTACTCGTTCTCGACACAAAATTGCGTAAATTCTTTACCATCCTCTGTTAGAAGGTAGAATTCCTCAAGGCACTTCTAACTTTAGAGCATCTTGGTAACTTTATTTCTCTGTCTTTGAAGATGAACTACTAATTTTGAGCTAGATATTGCTCTATAGATCCTTTACGAGTTTTTCGGCCGCAGTAAATGGATCCATATTACGCTTTTTTAAGGCATCGAGAAGTGTTTGAAGATCTTTGGATTCGCTGCTGGCACTAAAAATCTTGTCAGCCGCCATTTCCATGACCAGGCGCCGCACTAACTGGAAGGACTGCTCAAAATTGTGTGCGCTGAACTCACCGCTGCCCAGAAGATACTGGCGGTGGCTCCATAAAGCATCAACCAACTCTTCAATTCCTTCAGCGTTTACGGCCACGGTTTTAAGAACCGGCGGGTGCCAGCCATCCTCCGGAATCATTCCCATGTGCAACATTCCCCGAAGCTGTGTAACAACATCATCCGCCCCGGGTCTGTCGGCTTTGTTGACAACGAACACATCACCAATTTCAAGCAGTCCGGCTTTCATGGCCTGGATATCATCACCCATACCCGGCAGGCAGACAATGGCTTTGGTGTGAGCACACTCGGCGATTTCGACTTCAGCCTGCCCGACGCCCACGGTTTCGATGATAATGACATCATGTCCCATGGCATCCAGTACCATGACGGTCTCACGGGTTGTCTTGCTTAAACCACCCAGATGCCCTCGGGTGGCCATAGAACGGATGAAGACGCCTGGGTCTTCGGTATGTCGCCGCATTCTTATGCGGTCGCCTAAAAACGCTCCGCCTGTCAGCGGGCTTGAGGGATCAACTGCTACCACACCGATCTTCATATTACGTCGTCGCAATTCAGTAATGATATGGGTTATCAAGGTGGATTTTCCGGAACCCGGAGAGCCGGTGATGCCCAAAACAAATGCATTTCCGGTATGCGGATAAAGGACTTTGAGTTCTTCAATCCCTAAGGGGTTGCCCTCTTCCAGCATCCGAATCAGTTTGGCGCCGGCTAACTGGTCGCCGCGCAAAACTTTTTCAATATTTGCTTTCACAGCATTAATTACCATTAATGTCAGTCAAGGTTCTGGGTTCAGAGGTTCAGGGGTTCAAGGGTTATAGCCTCGACTCGGCTGAGCTCATCGCAGGTTGGCTGCTGGTTTCTGGCTGCCGCAGAGGGCTGCCCTACGCTCCGGTTTCATCTGTCATCTGACCTCTGTCATCTGTCTTCTGTTATCTAACCTCTGAACCTTTGAACGTTGAACCTCTGAACCTTTTATCACACCGGATATAGCCAATCCTTGAAGCGGTCATCATTGCCGCTGCCAATGTCATCCAATAGGTCAGCTATTTTTCGGGTTAAAGGCCCGGGAGCATTTTCCATTTTGCGATCATTGATCTGCCTGACCGGTAGGACTTTGAAGGGGGTGCAGGATAAAAATATTTCTTCGGCTTCGAACAGCAGTTCGGGTTTTAATTGCCCTTCAAAACAATCAATACCAACGGTCTTTGCCGCTTCGAGAATTGACATGCGGGTGATGCTTTTCAGAACCGTACCTGTAGCAGGCGTCATCAAGCGATTGTCTTTAACCAGAAAAGCCGATTCGGTTCCACCCTCGGCAATAAACCCTTGCGTATCGAGCATGACGGCATTTTCAAAGCCGTTCTTTTTTGCTTCAAGACGCGCAACCATACCATTTAAATAATTGGCAGAAGCTTTGGCCTCAATCGGAACCGTCAAAGGATCCAATTTGCGCCAATTGCTAATAAATAACGTTGTGCCCTCTTCGAATGGGAGGCCGATTCCCCCTAAATCCTGCTCGGGATCTATTGCGAAAACAGAAACGGTCAACTGGCTTTGGGGGGGGAGAATTTCAACCGAAAATTCTGGATAGAAACATATCATTTTGATGAAACCTTTTTGCAGACCGTTACGCTTTACAGTGCCGGCAACTGCTTGATATAAATCTTCCTTAGCAAGCGGCAGCTCCATATCCAGAAGTTCAGCGGATCTAAACAATCGCTCGATATGCGCTTGAAGCCGAAAAATAGCCGGCCCGGAAGCGGTCGCGTGAAGACTGATTACTTCAAAGATAGCTGAACCCCGGCCAAAGCTGTGACTCATGATGTGGACAGTGGCTTTCTCCCAGGGGACATATTCTCCATTTATGTAAACGATACGGTCTTTAATCATTTTTAACCTCTTGATTATTTGAGGGATCGGGGAGTTCTTCTATCCCAGTCGGACCCGCAGGGGGTTTAGGCCGCGTGCGGTCCGCAACTCCCCAGCCCCTCAATTATTTTTTGCCACGAAAAAAATACTGCCAAATTATTTTCTAATATGAAAACTTCATACCACTTCAATAGAAATACTGTCAAACAATCCAGCCTCACCGCACCAAATAAAAGAATGACTATGGTTTCAGGTTTCAGTGTTCAGGTGTCAGCGTTTTGGCCGCTGGCTTCTCGCTTCTGGCTGCCGGCCAATAATCAGTGACCATTAGTCAGCGACTAGCGACCAGTCTCCGACAAGTCCTTCGGAGGTGAGTTTTCGGCGTGCCTTCGACATGAGCTCAGGCCGAATGTAGCTTCCTTCGGGCCTGAGCCTCAGGGTCAAAGACGGCCGAACTGCTCAGCGAAGTCTAAGCCAGAGACCAGAAGCAAGAAACCAGTAGCCAGGGGCCTGACACCCGAAACCCGAAACCTTGATCATCGTGATTTGTTTGATATTTGTGGGACATGACACTAGTGTTTATCAACCTTCCAGGTCCACGGGCTAAGGCCAAACCTGAGCCACTTGAAACGATCTTTAACCATTTGAGAAATATTTTTACCGATTCGGCACATTAAAATATTTTCCGGCTTTATACACACGTTCGGTTCATTTGTCTCATATTCCTGGAAACCAAAGGGTTCAAAAATTCTGATGAGCATCCGACGATATTTCTGGGCGGTCATTTTTTTGCCTTTCAGATCCCAGGTCCACGAATATCCTACCATATAAATAATTTTGTCTTCAATATGCGGATGCCTTAGCATCATTTTCAGTATTCGGGGGGCAATCCCGGCTGATCTCCACGTCCGGCAAACCTCAATGGCATTTATTTCCATCAT
>Ga0114923_10003472_pt1 | contig 10630 bp, 10 predicted proteins | sample SumtaG_FD_89578 | JGI IMG/M metagenome (GOLD analysis project Ga0114923, IMG submission 89578) | Deep subsurface microbial communities from Indian Ocean to uncover new lineages of life (NeLLi) - Sumatra_00157 metaG | ecosystem: Environmental > Aquatic > Marine > Oceanic > Sediment | place: near...
CTGGATGGCGGCTCATCCTTATCGAACGTCAGTTCAGGTACCGACTGGGTGCAGGTGAACATACCGTCCGGAACGCACGAGATAGAGTTCAATACCTGAGCTTCTCTGCCCAGCCGTTCTTTAAAGGATTCGAGGCAGGTCGTTTCAGCAAATTCGCGTCGGAATGGTGATAATTTTTTCGATGCCTTAATGGGTAGGCTATCGTGGCCTGTTTGCCATAAGCAGGGTGATTTTGTCATATTGTTCCGGCGGCAGAGTCTCTTTTAGTATCTTTTGGACCTGCCACAGGGCGGTACGCTGTGTCGTATGTGTGATAACAATATGCTCGTTTTGCAGGTTTTTTAGCAGCGCGGCAAAATCGTCGATGTGCATATGTTTTCCGGCTTCGGCCCTTTCGGCATGTTCGTCCTCGTAGAACGTGCACTCGGCGATCAAAATCTTACTTTCAACGATGTATTTCAATTGTGAAAAGTCGACATACTGCGTATCGCCGATGTAGCTGACGATTGGAATCTCAAGCGGGTAGTCGATTTCGATGCCCTGCTTTTTTAACTCAACTATTTGCGGTCCCGTAAGGGCGGCGTACTCGGGCTTAATCTTTTTTCGCTTTTCGATTACGCTGTAACCGACGGAGCCTTTGCTGTGCTTTGTTGGGAATACCCTCGCAATGAGGTTCGGCTTTATCTGGTATTCATCGCCGGGTTTTACGCCGACGAGATTGGCCGGTATTTTACTGCCGTCCAGGTGACCCCAGGCATCGATTATTTTCTTCATAGGCCCTAACAGATTCTGGGGAGCTAATATCGTTCCCGGGGACTGGCCGGAAAAATTTCGCTGGGACAGATAATATGCGATGCCCCCGGCGTGGTCCATATGCCCATGGGTGAGCAGAACATGGTTTACCGAAATAATCTGGTCAGGGGCCTTGCCGACATCGAAGCAGACCTCCAGCTGCGGGACCGCAACCACGGTCTCCTCACCCGCGACCGAATAGCCGATGATTTCCAAATCGTCTATCTTGATATGTGCTAAGTTATGGCTCGCCATAAGAAGCTAAAAGCTTAAAAGTAAAAAGTCAAAACGGTGGAATTCCTTAATTTATGCTTTGCGTTTTAAATTTTTCGTTTTATCAATAGTAGATGCGGGCAGACGTTAAGTCAATTTGTTTTTGACATTTATCGCCGATTGTGTATTGTGAATCGTGGTTCAAATCAAGAGACACGAAATATGCCAGATAAGCGAACACACAGAGGCCCGCATCCGGCAGATGAAAAGTTATTTGCTGCTGCTGCCGTCTGCGATTTACAATTGGCAGTTGCCGATTTTTCACTTTTGCGGACAAAAGGTTATGCAGAAAAAAGTACCCTGAAATTAGTCGGTGACAGGTTCTCACTTACAGAAAGACAAAGACTGGCCATTATGCGCAGCGCCTGCTCCGACCAGCAGCTCGCCTCTCGAAGCCAGCGTTGTGTTGCACTAAACAATCTTGCCGGTCAGCCAATTATCATCGACGGTTATAATGTATTGATTACTATTGAAGCCGCGATGAGTGGCGGCGTGATTTTCAAGGGACGTGACGGCTGCTATCGGGACCTGGCGAGCATACACGGAACATATCGAAAAGTCACCGAAACAATACCGGCTGTGCAACTCATAGGCCGGTTTCTAAAAGAAATCGCAGTAGCTGAGGCGCTCTGGCTGCTGGACAGCCCGGTATCCAACAGTGGCCGACTAAAAACGCTAATCGGCGAGCTGGCCGGAAAAAGTAACTGGAACTGGGAGATTGAGCTTCTCTTGAGCCCTGATGCAAAACTGAAAAAAAGCACTGCTGTTGTGGCCAGCAGCGACAGTGTCGTGCTTGATGAATGCAGGAGCTGGGTCAACCTGGCGACGGAGATAATAAAGGAGAAGGTGACCTCTGCCTGGGTGATAGATTTGTCGTGAATCTCCGGTGAAACGGGGTGCTAAGTATTTTTCTGGAGCAGTTCTTTTATTGTCTGAAGATTGATTTGTTCAAGTGAGTCGCAGACTAAATCGGCCTGGCAAAGATTCGCGGCGTTTGTGGAATTTGTGACAGCGATACATTTGGCGCCGGCGGCCTTGGCGGCTTGTACGCCGTTCGGAGCGTCTTCTATTACAACGCAACTGGCCGGCTCGATACCCATATGCCGGGCGGCGAGCAGGAAAAGCTCAGGGTCAGGTTTCTTGTTCTTGACGTCGTTTCCATTTATATAAACCATCTTCTGGTATGGAACCTTCGCAGCGTTCAAGACAGCGCGGGATTTTTCAAGCGTTCCGGACGTCGCGATAGCCACTCGAAAATCCTGCCTTTGCATTGCCTTGTCCATCAATTCCAATACGCCGCGGAAGGGCGGCAGCGGTTCTTCGCTTAGAATTTTGAGGAAATATTCCTGGCGTAGTTGCGTTGCTGTCTTGACCTGCTCTTCGGTCAGTTGCAGACCATGGACGCCGGCACCGGCTTTGACGTATTCCTCGGCTCCCCGGCCAAGTCCCGCTTCGAAATCCTCGCGCACAACGCCCTCAAGGCCGAACAGTTCAGCAAAAACCTTGATAGAGACCCTTGCATTGACCGCTTCGGTGTCGGCAATTACGCCGTCAACGTCGAATATCAAACCGTATAACTTGCTCATAGCGTTTAGCGTATAGCATATAGCGTTTAGTTTTTCAATCACGGAATTCGGTGTCAAAGCCTTATTTCGTCTGCGTAATCTGTGGTGGATTTTTGGTTTTTTTGCCACGTTTTTACCCGGCGCGCATTTATAATGGTAATGATAGGTGGCACCGGTAAACTTGAGAGAGTAATTCACGTGGATAACGACAGCAAAGCGGCTGACGACGGTCAGTTAGTAGCTCAGGCCCGCAACGACCCTGCGGCCTTTGTTCAATTATATCGCCGGCATTACGATGCGGTATTTCGCTACTGTGTACACCGACTTTTTGAGAGGCAAACAGCCCAGGATGTTACTTCTGCTGTATTTCTGAGCGTCGTTGAAAACTTCAGCCGCTTCAGGGGGGGCGAACAGCAGTTTCGCAACTGGCTTTATAAAATCACAACCAATGCAGTCAATAACCATTTACGACAGGCTGCTCGTCGAAATGTTCTGCTCAAAAGAGCTTGTGAGCAGGTTAATAACCAGGATTCGACAGATGCATCGGCAGAGAAACTGGCTCTTTTGAGAGAAGCTGTGCTCACTCTAAGGCCGCGGTACCAGACTATCATCACATTGCGTTTTTTTGAGAATTTGAAATTGATCGAAATTGCCGAGGTGCTTGGTTGCGGCGCCGGTACAGTTCGCAGCCAGTTAGCGAGGGGACTTGCCAAGCTGCGAAAGAAACTGCGTGTCGGCGAAGCTGGTTGCACGGCAGGAGGTATGACAGAATGACGCCTAACGAAAAACAATTTGAAAATTTCGTTAGTAATATAAACTTTGACGATACTCCTGACCCCGGTCATCGCGACAAGCTCGAACAAAACCTTCTGCGTGCTCTGGCAGAGCAAACTCGGCGGAAAACACCGTTAAAAATCTGGAGAACAATTATGAAAAGCAGAATGACAAAACTTGCCGCTGCGGCGGTGATAATCATAGCGGTGCTTATTGGACTGCATTTCACCGCCAACCCATTCGAAGCAACTGTCACCTTCGCCGAGGTGGTCCAGCCCATCCTCAATGCCCGGACCGCAATATTAGACATCATAATTGGTGAAGAAGACGCAGGCGGGCCGGTCATTCACGATATGGTACGGGGTTCACGAATCAGAAGGACTTTATCGAGTGTAAAAACGGTTGTAAGCATCATTGACCTGGAAACTGGAAGGATTCTGTCTCTCGATTCTGAAAAGAAAGAGGCGGAATATATTGATTTAAAAGGTCTGCCATCAATGCCGAATTACATGGAGATACTCAGAAATGTGATTACGGAATTGCAGGACACTCCCGGTTTTGTGGTCGAGGAACTTGGCGAGCAGGAGATCCAGGGCCGGAGAGTCATTGGTTTCCGCGCCACGCATCCCAAGGCGGAAATTACGATTTGGGCCGACCCACGCACGGCACTACCTATACGGATCGAACAGGAAGGGGGGCAAATGAAGGTTATTTGCAAGAACCTTATGTTCGATGTGCGTATGGACGAGTCGCTATTTAGTATGGACGTGCCTGAAGGATATACACAGCGGCAGACTGAACTTGATTTGTTTAGCGCTACTGAAGAGGATTTCATCGAGGGCCTGCGTATATGTGCTGAGATGTTCGGGGACGGCCAATTCCCAAAAGGTGTAGCTGTCGAAGACTATCTCAAGCAGGCACCGGTTATGGGGGAAAAGATCGAGGAACTGGAACTATCTAAGGAAGAAGAAACAAAACTGGGGATGAAGCTAAGACAACATTTGTTATTCATCCGGTTCTTCAAGGGCGAAGGCAAATGGCACTATGCCGGAAAAGGCGTAGAACTTGGCGATGCGGAGACTCCCATTTTCTGGTATTGCCCGATGGGCTCGGAAACCTACCGTGTCATCTACGGTGATTTGAGCGTCAGGGACGTTTCGCCTGAGGATTTGCCCGAGCCTTTGTCAGCCGAGGAGAAAGCTCAGAGGAGCAAGGCGCGTCAGCAGTGGTCAGAGTCCGAATTTGTCGGTACGCAGGAAGACCTGTGGCACGTTACCGGCTCGGGTGACATTGAGGTTTGCTCTGATATCACGCTTAGAAAAAGGCCTGAGGATACCACTGTGATACCGATAGCGCTGCCATATAAAAGCGGCAAATTGCAGGAGGTGACAATGGGTGGGGCGCCGGTAGTGTTCCGTCAGGTCGAAGGCGGCCAGTACGAGCTTGAGATGCCGCCGGCCAGATTGTCCGAGGCCGAGACGAAGATACAGTGCAGATGGACTTTGTCAGTGGATGCTCTCGAAAGAGCGAGGTATGGCTATCGAGCCGTCCTCAAGAGCCTGATACCGGTGATTTCATACAAGCTGACGGTCTCGCTGGGGCCCCAGAGCAATTACGAGTACACAAAGGCTCCCGAGCAGCAATCGTTTACTCCCTTCAGTTGGAATTCCAAATCTCCCAACATGCACTTCGGGTCCTGCGGCCTTCCTATGCAGAAGCGCAACTAATAACGCTGTCGAATTGCGTCGAGGCCGGGCCGTTTGGCTCGGCTTTTTTGTGCACTCCTGGGGAGAAGGGCATTTATTTGTCCCCTAAAATCAAATCTGGCGGAAAAACAAATTTTCTTTAGACTAAAATCGTCACGTGAATTGTCATAGTATTGACGATCGTTAGTTTCGAAACTGATTTGGCAGATTCTGGCATGCTGGAAGATAAGTTGCTGGTGTGGAAATTTAAGCGGGGAAGTGCAGATGCCCTGCAAAGGATCTATGAAAAGTATAAAAATGATTTGTTGGCGTTGGCTATCGCTCTTTCGAGAGACAGAGCTACCGCTGAAGATGTTCTCCACGATGTTTTTGTCTCTTTTGCGCAGTATGCGGACAAACTTCAATTGCGAACAAGCTTAAAGAGCTACTTGTCGTGTTGTATCGCCAATCGCGTGCGTAATATGAACCGCACGAAACCCCAACGGACTATGCAACTAAATCATACAGGGACTATCGGCTCGGATTGTGATGGGCCTGAGCGACTGGCAATATCAGCAGAACAATCGGAACGAATCGAGAAGGCCATGACTGAACTTCCATATCAGCAGCAGGAAGTGATAATCCTGCATCTGCAGAGCGGGATGAGATTTAAGGCGATAGCCGAATCTCAGGGTGTTTCAATCAATACAATCCAGAGCCGGTATCGTTATGGATTGGATAAGCTTAGTTCACTGTTGAACAGTGAGGTGGAAAAATGAAATATCCGGATAATATAGAAAGTGCAATCAAGAACTTCTGTGCGAGGAAAAGAGCAGCGGTTAAGACAACCACAGAGCTGGACAGGAGAATCATTGATGAGGCCTTACTGGCACAAGAAAAATGGAAAAAGACACAATCGGCTGCTACTCAGCCGAATATATGGAGAATAATCATGAAAAGCCCAATTACAAAATTAGCCACCGCAGCAGTGATCGCAGTGCTCGTCTTTGGTGGGATATCTTTTTGGCCCAGCGGAAGTTCAGGAAATGGGCAGTGGTGGCTTGGGCCATCGGCTGTATGGGGACAGGAAATTATAGACTCGTTAGAAAAAATTGAAGCCTTAGTCTATCGACAGAGATCGGTCTCTGTTAGAGATTTTGGACCCATACAGATGAGCAGGGGGTGGGAGAAACGTTACAATGCAAAAGACAGGTACAGAAGAGACCGTTACGATGACGGAAAAAACATCATGAATATTCAATGGGTTATACCTGATGGAACAGACCTCTTGATGGTGGAAGTTTCGCTGGAGTACGAATGTTATTTTGAAAGGAGAAATGAGGCCTATGGTTTTATTCCTTCTCCTGTTGAAGAAATGAGACGGTATGTAGGACTTCTTGATAAGGCCGACCGTATCCTCGGTACAAAAGAATTTGATGGACAAAAATGCATCGGATTCGAAGTAAGCGCCAGCAAGTATGGAGATAATCCGGATGGACGGTTTGATCGTATTTGGTTTGATTTAAAAACAAAATTACCCGTGCGTATAGAACGGCATGGTTTGCGGTACAGCTTTGACGCTGGTCGTTCATTGACCATCATTCATGATCAATTTGAGTATTATGCCAAAGTTCCGGTTGACTTATTTAAGCCTCAGATTCCAGAAGGATTCATTAAAGCTCATCCTGATGAGATTCGAGCAGCCAAAGATAAAGAAAAGAAGGGAGAGATGGTTTATGCAGGTGTATCAGCCGGTCTAAAAGACGAAATCATTGCGGCATTGAAAAAGGTCGAAACAGCAAGTTATCACGATGTTGCATCCCGTATATGCTTTTCAAAGAATGCATGGCGAAAAGATTATTTTTCCGATGAGCAACTGCAAAGAAATGAGTGGTACATTTTCGATACAGAGGGTATGTCGGAAACCGGTTTTGAGATTGATGAAAAGGTCCCTGGCTTGACTCAGATAAATGTATATCATATGAACAATACTTACCAGGTTTTATCATATACTGCTGACTCACAGCCCAGACATCCGATGAACCGTATCTTATTCCTTGCAGGGCTCATTGACCGTGCTGATCGAGTTTTAGAAAATGAAAAAATAGAAGGAATTGAATGCTTGGGCTTCGAGATTAGCGCAAAGAAATATGGTGATAATCCTGATCATATGAAGCACCGTTTGTGGTTTGATGTGAAAACTAAGCTTCCAGTGAGAATGGAGTTTCAAAGTCTACATGATAATGTATTGAGAACAGAAATCAAAAATCACTTTAAATGGAACCCTGAGCTGCCCACTGATACATTCATATCCAAAATCCCTAAAAATTTCAATTTGGTAGAGTCTAACGGCAAATAATTATAAAGCCAAAAATCACGCAAAAAAAGATGCAGTCGGGTGATTTAGCTCGACAGTATTTTTTTGCGCTTTTTGGGGCAAAATTTGAATCTGGCGGGAAAATGTAATTTTCTTTAGAGTAAAATGGCAGGTTTGGTCGTTTCAAAAAGATAAGTCGTCATAAATTGTGGTGATATTTTGAAGGCCGTGGGCCCCCAGCGGCCCACGGCCAATCAATGTGGCATATACGCCCCCCCTCGCAGAAACTTCCGTAACGTATATACGAATGTATGTTAGCAATAGCGATAGAGCTAATACTACTCTACGAAGCAGCGCCTCGGCCATCCGTAGCAGAGCTACTGCGGAGGACGGGTCGCTTGCGTATCACAAGTCAGCTTCGTTACTGTTCAGTCATCAAGAAGCTACTGAAGCTGCCTTTCATCGAGCTTTTGTTTTATGAATTCGCTTGTACGACTGGCAGCATTCTTACTAAAATCAATGCACTTGTGCATCCCTGTATTAAAAGATTTTGCGAACTCGTCCGACTTGAACGCTGAATATACAAAGCTCTTTTCTTCATCATCATAAAGTCGGCCGGCTCGGTCCTCAGGCACCGGTGCAAGGCAGTAAACTGCGGTTGCAAAGCCGGCGAAATAGACCACCAGCAGAAAAACGAATTTGATTCTCCAGCCTCTCATTAAGATTCTCCCTTCCTGAGACACATTTTATCGGCCGTTCCCCCGTCGGCCTTTTTGGATTTGCCTCTATTAAAAATTTAACATAAAAAGCCGTGAATGCCAAGCATAAAGTGCAAAAACTATGCTATTTACCTTCATTTTTTGCTTATTAATTATCGGTGTGGAGCCCCTCCGTGTCTTGTCATTGGCCAAGCAGGATATTGGGAAGGATGGATGCCGGCTTTTGTGATAAACTGTGTATCTATGGCTGACCAAAACTTATTTCGATGTTTGGCAGGCCCCCTCAGTCGGATTGTCATAAGACGGCGGGGCGATAGTGCTTTTACCCACAAAGCCGGCAAGATAGACTATCAGCAGAAAAACTAATTTTTTGATATTCCAACAAACTTTCATGAAAATTCTCCCCTCACTAAGACACATTTTATTCGGCTGGTTCCCTCCGCCAGCCTTTTGATTTTGCCTCCACCTAATATTTAATAAAAAAAGCCGCAAGTGCCAAACGCTAAAGTGCAAAGATTATGCTATTTACTCCATTATTTGGCTTAAATTTGCTCACTTTGAGTAATAAAGGAATGGATGCCGGCTTTTGAGAAAATGGCAGATTGTATAATCTATGGCTGATTTTTATCTAAAACTTCTTTCAGTGTTTTGCAGACAATTGCCGTCTCGTCTTTGGTCAGATTATTATGAAACGGCAGGGCGATAGTGCGCCTGCTGACGGCTTCGGTAACAGGAAAATCGCCTTGGCTATGGCCGAATTGCTCGACCATAAACGGCTGGAGATGCACAGGTGGAAAATAATTGCCGACCTGAATATTCCGGCTTTTCATGGCCTGCAAAATCCGGTCGCGCTGCTCTAAAGCAAAACCATCTGCGAGCCGGACAACGAAAACAAACCAGCTCATATCGCAATTATCCGGCTCAGCAGGCACTATCAATCTGTCGTCAGAACAAAGCATTTCCTGGTACCATTTTGCAACCTGCCGGCGTTTGGCCTTGATTTGGTCTATTCTCGAAAGCTGCACAATGCCAAGTGCGCAATTTATGTCACTGAGCCGGAAGTTATAGCCCAGCCTGTCGTGGCCCAGCCAACCGCCGCCCTCGCCCCGTCCCTGATTGCGAAGCGATACGCACATATCTGCCAGACCATCGTCGTCGGTCAGAATCATTCCACCCTCGCCGGTGGTTATCTGCTTATTGGGATAAAAGCCGAATACGCTCATCGTGCCGAATGTCCCGACCTTTTTTCCATCCAGTGCCGAGCCTAATGCTTCACAACTATCTTCAATGACCTTCAGATTGCGTTTTTGAGCGATTTCGCAGACCTTATCAAGGCCGGCAGGATTGCCGAAAACCTCCACCGGCAGAACAGCTTTTGTCTTGGTCGTAATCGCCGATTCGATCTTAGCGGGGTCGATATTCAAACTTACAGGGTCAATATCGACGAAGACCGGCCTGGCACCGGCCATCATAATAGAAGTTGCAGAAGCAATGAAAGTAAACGGCGTGGTAATGACCTCATCGCCCGGCCCAATCTCCAGTGCCAACATACACAAAAACAAGCCACTGGTACCGCTATTGACGGCGACAGCCCGCTTTGTACCGATGTACTTGGCGAAAGCCTGCTCAAATTCTGCCAGTTGTGGGCCGAGCGAAAGACTGGGACTGCGAAGCACGGCACAGACCGCCTCGATTTCTTTCTCGGTGATATCCGGGCGAGATAAATATATACGCATAAAAAAATCTCCTCTCCCGCTTCTTCGCTTTTGCAAAGCAAACCGGCGGGGGCAACAACAGCACAGGGACAACTCACGAAATTGTAATGCCTGTGGCTGATAAATCAACCCAGCACCTACTTTGAAATTTCATTAGCTTATATAAAGCCAACTCCATATATCGTTTTTGCCCCCCAATGTCTACTCAATAAACCACGAACTTTCAAAGTAGGTTCTGGGCACTTTTATGGGACGTGGTATTACTGAGAAACTGTTTATTTGCCCCCACTGCTTGCCTTTTGCCAAGCAAAACGGCAGGGGGTTGAAAATTACAAATTCTATGTTAAACAGCCCTTGATTTAAAACCGAATAAAATACAGCGTAAATACATAGTGATGGGAATCTGGAAATGGCAAAAGGCAAAAACGTACTGACGACAGGTGACGTTGCTAAAATTTGTCACGTTGCTCCTCGAACAGTCTCCAAGTGGTTTGATAACGGCCAGTTGAAGGGCTATCGCATACCCGGCAGCAAGGACCGGCGAATACCTGTCAGCGAATTGATTCGCTTTATGAAAGTGCATAATATGCCCACCACCGAACTTTCGGTCGGCAAAATCCGGGTACTTGTAGCAGACAGCAATGACAAGACTGCCTTGGCTTTGGCCGATGCTTTGCAAAGCAGGGCAGACTACGAAGTGCAGACCGTCCAGACCAATTTTGAGACAGGGACGGTCGTCCAGGCATTTGCGCCTCATGTGGTGCTGGTAAGCCTTTTGGCTGAAGACATA
>Ga0114923_10003473_pt1 | contig 10627 bp, 9 predicted proteins | sample SumtaG_FD_89578 | JGI IMG/M metagenome (GOLD analysis project Ga0114923, IMG submission 89578) | Deep subsurface microbial communities from Indian Ocean to uncover new lineages of life (NeLLi) - Sumatra_00157 metaG | ecosystem: Environmental > Aquatic > Marine > Oceanic > Sediment | place: near...
ACAAGATCAGGGAGTACACGAAGACGAAGGAGACGGAGGCCCAGACGGCCAGTCAGCTCGCTTCGCTACAGGAGGCACTGGCAGCGGACGAGAACGGTAAACAGCTTCTGATGGACATGGACATGCTGCCCAAAGAGTTTGACAGCCAGGGCCAGCCAATCGAGGCACCACAGAAAGAGGGAGAGTAAATGAGCAGCAAGTACGTCGCAGAGTTTGAACCCACGGTTGACCCTGACCTTGCCTACGAGGAGGGGATCGTCCCCGCCGACAGCCAGGTCGACGCCTTTACGTATAGTAACGTAGCGGGCCAGACCAACGAAGAGGTGGATGCCGAGATTGCGGAGATGGAAGAGGCCCTCATGGCTGACCCCGAGCCCCCTGCTGCTGCGAAGGAGCAGACCACCGGTGCGGTGAACGCTATGGCGGCTCAGCTCCGTATCGCCGAGAGGGAGCGGGCCGAGATGTCTGCCATCATCAAGCAGGCGAAGGCCCGGGAGCAGAGGGCTGTCCGAGCGCGTGCTGCTGAGCAGAAGGCTGCCGAGGAGAAGATCCCCAGCGCCCAGGAGAACCCACAGGGCCACATCATCGGCTCGCTGAAGAAGATCCAGGGGCGCCTCGACAGGGACTCCGAGATACAGGACAACGAGGATCGCACCCGTCTCCATAAGGGTGAGATGGAAGCTGCCACCGTGAAGGCTGGGCAGTTCGCCGCCAAGGTTGGTCAGGACGAGTACGACTCAGCACTGGGCCACCTGTTCAAGTCCATCGCCACTGAGCTGTCGGAGGAGAACCCGGGCGCCAGTAGGGATGACATCGCTAGCAAGATGCGGGGCGACCTGGCGAAGAAGATGGTCGACTGGAACAACAAGAAACGCAACCCGGGGAAGAGGCTGTACGACATGGCTAAGGCACGTGGGTGGAAGCCCGGTTCGGGTAACGAGTCGCGGAGGGCGATGGAGGCGCAGGACGCAGCCAAGCAGGCTGGCAAGCCGCTCCGTAAGGAGTGGCAGGCCTCCGAGTCAGAGGGACTACCCGAGCCGCGACGTGGCACCAGGGAGAAGGACCGGGGTCGTGCGGAGGTCGCGTCGACCAGGCGCAGAGCCGCCAACAACCCCCGAAGTATCGCCGCCGTACCTGGCGCTGGCCCCAGGGGTAAGGTTACCGCCCGGTATCTACAGACCCTCTCTGAGGCTGATTATGATGAGGCCATGGAAGGCAAGCGCCTTCGGGACGTTCTGGCAGACAAGGCTATCTCGTAATGATGGACAGATTAACCATCGTCTAGTTGACCCCTTCGGGAATAAAACAGACGTTTCAGTTGTTTTACCAAGTAGCGACCATTACCGCCTCTTTAGGGAGGGAGGCGAGACACCCTCACGACGGTGAGGAGTTCCTCAGTTGGACGGGGAAAGTCAGCATTTCCAACCGCGACCCGCAGTGCGACATGCGGAGGAGGCAGATGCTGACCCCTGATGGGGTATACTTAACTTCCAACGTGAGGTAACAACACAATGGGCCTATGGTTCGACTCTTCAGACAATCAAGTGGTTGATGTCTGGGAGAAAGACCTCGGACGTGAAGTCCGAGAAAAGGGTCCTCTACTCGATCCCAAGTGGGGCTTTTCGGGTACTGGTTCCGGTTCGATGGTTCAGCTGAAGGATCAGCTGACTGAAGGACCTGGTAAGCAGATCACTACCAAGCTGAAGTATCAGTTTGAGGAACGTGGTCGCGCCGGTAACGAAACCCTCAAGGGTTGGGGAGAGGGCTACAAGACCGCTACGCAAGTCGTGACGGTCAACCTCCTCCGCCACTACGCCTCGACCGACTCGCCGATGATGGATCAGTGGGTTCCCGAGGACACGCTAGAGGAGGGGAAGGACTCCCTCGCCGACTGGATCGCCACTCGGTATGAGTTCTCCTTGAATCTCCATGCTGCTGGGTTCTCGCTCATCACTGATGATGCGTACACTCTGCACAACACTATCGCCGCCCCCCACACTAACTACATCCTCCGTCCGGGTGGTGTAGCTGCTGGGGCTCTCACTTCCACCGACACGTTCGACATTGATCTGTTGAATGACGTTGCCCGTCAGGTGAAACTGCTCCGACCGAAACTTCGGCCCGCGCAGACTCCTCTCGGCCCGCGTTTTTGTGTCTTCCTTTCGCCTGAGCAGGTCTACAGTCTGCACAAGAGCGACAGCGAGTGGTTCCAAACGATGCAGAACGCCCTCAAGGGCGGTGTCGTGGACGACAACCCCCTCCTGTCCAACGCTCTTGGTCAGTCCCGTGGCTTCCTGTTCTTCGAGAGTGATCTCATTCCTCCGGGCGTTAACGCGGGTGTCGACGGCATCCAAGGTAACACTCGACGGGCGTGGGTTGGCGGAGCGCAGGCTCTGTTTCTCGCTCACGGTCGGGGTCGCGCCCCGAGTGGCTACGGTCTGAACCGTTACCGCTGGGATCGCGAGACTGAGGACTTCGGACAGGAAGGTCAGATCGCAGTCACGACCATTTGCGGGGCCATCAAGCCTCAGTACCAGCGACCTGGTGAGGCAAGTGCTCGGGACCACGGTGTTGTCGTGATTGAAACCTACGCCGACTTCGGTACTTTGGACGAAGACGACGTGTATGCTCGATGGGTGACTGCCGGTGGCGGTCTGACCATCGACTAAGGGGATATCAATGGCACTCATCAATTGGCCTTCGTACTCCAACTCACCGATGCTACCGGCACAGCCCTGCGAGATCAAGCGGGTTTCCAAGCCGGTCGACATCGCGTGGGCCACATTCGTCACCGGAACCACGTCTCGTATCTTCAAGCTCCCAGTCAACGCCAAAATCGTTGACGCCGGGTACTTCTGTGAAGATCTGGACTCCGGTGCTACCTTCGATATTGACATCGACATCACGGACGGCACCGTCGTTCGCCAGGTGGTCGATTCCAATACAGTCGGTCAGACCGGTGGTTACTACGGTATGGCAACCAATGGCACCTCCCCCATCACCGAGGGCGCTGACAGCGCCTTCTCGGCGCTGGGTTACGTCATCCCAGATGTAGACTTCTACATGCTGGTGACGTTTGTCGCCGTTGGTGACCAGGACAAGAACCTCCAGTTCTTCGTCTCTTACACCAACATCCTCGAAGCTGGCGAGTCCAACTAGAGGAACTAACGCTAATCCCCGGGTGGCAGCATCTAACGCGGGCTACCTCCCGGCTCGCGCAATGCCGCCGCCCGGGGATTTTCACTTTTGAGGTAACGAATGGCTGACTGGCAGACGATGAAGGCTGACATCCTCGAAGAGGTTGACAAGCCCAACGACGGCGACCTGGCAGACAGAGCGATAGCTGCCGCCCTTCGCTACCTGAGAAGTGAACACTACTGGTTCAACGAGGGCTCCTTTGAACTCTACACGATCAACGAGGTATTCGAGTATCCGCTGCCTACGGATTTCGTCTCACTGATCGACCGCCCCTTCATTACGTGGGACAACGATACGAGTCGTCGTGTCCTGAAAGACAAGACTCACGAATTCACGAACGACTACCGGCACTACACCTGGGAGTTTAACGGCTTCTCGGTCACCAACCAGGGTACCCCCGCCGCCTTCTCTATCATCCCGTTCAGTAAAGACCCGCAGCGGTCTGCCATGATCGTCGTACCGATCCCCGACCAGGACGATAGAGTCATCGACGGTAGGTACGTCAGGGACTTCGGATGTCCGATAGTCAAGTACAACGGGTCCACCTGGGGCATCTTCGACCCGGTGAACGGAACCGATACGGTCCCCGTGACCTACACCTCCCCCTGGTTCAAAGAGGGCTACGACCTGGTGAAGAACCGGGCGATCTACTACATGTACAAGCGGTACTACAGGGACATGGAGGCGGCACAGGCTTCCGTACTGGAGTACGCCGACCACTTCAACCGACTCAGGGTGGAGCACAACAGGCGCTCAGCCGTGATAGAAACCCGGGGCTACCTCTAGGTGGCACTGGGCTACATTAGCCTGAAGGGTGGGTGGCACCCGGATGCCCCCATGCTAGGGAGTGGCCCCGCTGCCGGTCTGCGCGTCTGCGAGGGTGTGTACCCCTCACAGGGCGGGTACAGCACGCTTGGCACGTTTACCAAGGCGGTAGACTCCATCGCAACCAATACGGACGGCTTCGAGCACGTCTGGGTTGATGCCTCTGGTGACCCCACCGTGGCATACGCCACTGGCGGGGTACTTGGGCTTTCATGGTCAACCCGTGCCGCCCGGGTGTCTCCAGATGGTACGCCCGAATACTACAACTTTGTTTCCTGGGGTGACCAGTGCCTCGCTGTCAACATCGAGGAGGACCTATCCTTCGCCCTCTCCGGTGCTGAGTGGGCCGGTGTAACCTACTCCCACGCCGACCCCTCGGCCAGGTTCATTGAGGTGCTAGGTAACCACGTGGTGCTGGCAAACGTCTATCTCCTCACTGCGCACAACGCCCTGACGGCAACCACCTACTACCCCCAGATGGTGTGGTGGTCGGCGACGGACGACCCCGTAGCCTACTCTGACCCCTTCACGGACCCCATCCTCAACAGTGACTACCAGCAGCTCCTAACCGTTCCGGGGCCGATCACTGCGATACAGAAGGTTGCAGACGATGCAATAGCCATCTTCAAGACTGGCGGCATTGAGCTGATGGTGCGTACCGGTGGCCCAGACTTGTTTGCGTTTCAGACTCTCGCGGTGGGTGACCAGTTCGGCACCCGATGGAACGCTGCCGTGTGTACGGTGGGCCGGGACATCTTCTTCATCAACGCCTACGGCCAGCTGATGGTGTCCCAGAACATGACACAGCCGAAGCTGGTGGGCGCCGGTAAGCTCTACGACACGGTACTGGAGCCAGATACCTCCGGTGTAAACGCCCTTCACTGGTACCGTACCCCTGACGCCTGGGCGTTCAAGGACTTTGCGTTGCGGTACGACCCCACCATCAACTGCCTCGTACTGCTCACCACCACCTCCTCCGGGTCTGCCGGGGACCTCGCGAGGACCCTTCAGTTCTACAACGTCATGACGGACGAATGGTCCCGCGTTGCGACTATCGGGAGAACCTGGGCATCCCTTACATCGTGGAGTGGCTTCTCGTCAGCCAACAAGCGGAAGCCCTGCGGCACCCTCGTTATGGATCTAAACGCTGACTTCTATGCCTTCACCGGTGACGACAATATCGCCTGGGAGTTGGAAACCTGGCCTACGCCGGTACAGCAGGCGAGTGCTGACGGCGTACAGGTGGCGGTAAAGCACCAGGCCATCAAGCGTATCAAGCCGGTGTGGAACACGATGAACATTGGCGGCACGATCCCCCTCCCCACCACGTACCCCACAATCTCCATCGAGGCTGCTGACGACTTCACCATGGTCAACAGCCAGACCAAGACGATGGACGAGACGTACCGGGACAGCGCGGGGTGGTACTCCGTCCCCGGGGGCAGGATCGTAGGGTCCAACTTCGTCTTCAACATTCAGGCCGCAGCGGCAACTGGTAGGATCCAGGGGCTGCACGGGTTCCTGGTTGACTACGTGGAGGCTGGCGTTGCCTAGTAACCGTCGAGACATCGCGCTACTACCCAACGCAGACGTTGCAGCCGTGGGGCGATACATGCGCAGCAAGGTGATGCCGGGCAACCTCAACTCGTCTCCGATCATCAGCGGGGTCACAAGCTCCAGCGGTGAGACTACCTTCGCGCCCACCACCCCTACGACCATAGGTGGCATGTCCTATACGTTTACCCCCGAGTATCACGGGATGGCGCTCATATATTGTCAGGTACACATCGAGGGGAACAGCGCGGGTGTGTGGGAACTCTCTATAGATGTTTCCCCTACCCCGGCGGAGCCCTGGGGTACCGGGCGGAAGACTCAATCGGAGTGCCTCATCTCACTTGCAGACCAGAGTATGGTCTGCTTCGCTGCGGGGCACCTACTGAGTGGTAGGGAGTACACCATTGCCGCGCAGCTAGAGAGGATCGCCGGAAGCGGTAGCGTAAACATCTACGCGAACACCTCGCAGATCGGACACATCTTCGTGGGTAGCCACCCCCACAGGCTAGACCTTGACGGCACGCAGTTGCCTTCGTACAGATAGGAGAATGACATGACAGTAGCCGTAGTTGCTATAGCGGGGGCAGTGGCAGTCACAGCAGCAGCCGCCCAGGCTTACCAGAATCGCGAGGAGCGGAAGGCAAACGAGGAGCAGAACAGGCTGAACCGCGAGGGGACTCGCTCCGAGCAGCGGTCAGCCATGCACGAAGTTACCAAGAACCCTCTGACGTACTTCGTCAGTGAGGTCATGAAGGACTACACCCGTGGCGCTCACACCGCCGAGGCGCAGGGCTGGAAGGCGGGGAACGACGGGAAGTGGTACGACAAGAAGGGAAACGTCGTCAAGAATCCAGGCTCAACGGCGTGGATGGGCTACGGCGAGTGGCGTAGAAAGCAAATGGCGTTTGAGCAAGCAACTGACGCTGCGGCTGGTGCATACAACCAGGCTCAGCCGACGTGGAGCGAGGAGACTCAGACGTGGACCCCGGGCGACCAGCAGGCGTTCGTGGATCCAGAGATCTGGCAGGGCATCGGCGGGAACGGACGCCTACAGCTACAGGGGGACTACAACCTGGACGCTGACGGTGTGTTCATTTCAAACGAGCCGATTGAGCAGCCGTTGCAGGTGGATGCGGTCACGCAGGCCCCGACGATGGAGCAGGGTAACGCCTTTGACGGCGCCCTCGGTCAAGCCTCCACCCAGGCCCAATCAGCACAAAACGCCCAGGGTCAACAGGACACGATTCAAGGCGGCGGTGGCGAGATCTACTCCCAGAATCAGCAGCGCACCCAGCAGGAGGCACAGCAGCAGGCTGACTTCGACCGGTATTCATTCACCGGGTACGACGGCGGAGCCTTTGAGTAATGGGCGCTGAAGAGAAAGCTGCAGCCGAGAAAGAAGCACGCAAGGCTAAGCTGCGGGCGAAGAAGATCGAGGAGGGCTGGGACGGGATAAGCGACCGGGCCGCAGGCGTACAGGACGACGGCTACGTCGAGGGGATGAAGGAGCGCACCGAGGACCGGGCGGACGCCACGAACTACGAGGGCTCTAACGATTACCTTGACTTCGTAGGTGACCGGGCCATGGAGACTGCCAGGGGGCACGACCCCCAGGCGGAGCTAGAGAAGTACCTCAGCGGGAACAAGTACACCAACGATACGAAGGCGTCGAAGGAGGACGCGGTTGACCCTCGGTACACCAAGGACTGGTCGCAGCCCACCTACGTAAGGGACGCCGGTCAGTACGCCGAGGGATCCGTAGCAGCCAAGAAGGCTGCGGCTGCCACTGCGGCTGGCGCCCGCCCAGAGGGCTACGGCCCCGGCGGTGTGCCACCTGACACGATGGCGCAAAACAGCTACTACGCCAGGGAGATGAAGAAGCTGATCGGTAGCGCCAGCGGTGACATCGCTGACGACCCGAAGATGCAGGCCATCATCGACGCCATGACCAACGAGGCCCTGGAGGCCCACGAGCTGGCACAGGCCCGCAACGCGGCACAGGCCGAGGGTATGGGTAGGTACGGCGGTGGAATGTACCAGCACATGTCTATCCGGTCTTCCGAGGAGATGCACGAAGCTCTCGGCATGCAGGTGGCTACGACCCTGGTGCAGGAGCGAGCACGGCGTGAGGCCCTGGCGATGGAGGGCCTGTCACAGGTCAACCAGCGCGACCTGACGGCCCAGGCCGACCTGACAGCTCGGTACGGGATCGACTCCCAGGCTGACAGCTCCAGGTACGCGGTTGACCAGCAGAGGGACGCACAGAACGCTGCGCTGAGTGCGCAGATGGTGTCCCAGCAGAACGCCATCGCGGCCCAGATGGAAATGGCTGAACTCAACCAGGAGACAGCGTTCCGCGGGCAGGATCTGAACGCCATCAACTCGATGACGCAGAACCAGCAGTTCGGTATGAGCATGGCTGCCAATGTTGGTCAGCTACTGCAACAGAACCAACAGCACGCTATCAGTATGGCCCCGGGCCTGCAACAAGCCGACCTAATGGCGCTCAACGTCATGGCTGGTGCAACCCAGGGCCTCCAGAACTACGACCTTGGCCTCCAGCAGATCCAGCTCGGCTACACCCAGTCGCAGCAGGGGCTACAGGGCGCCACGGCAGCCGCCAGGCTACAACGGTACATGTTTGACCACCCCGACATGGAGCGTCAGCGGGCCATCGAGCAGCTCGCCATGATTAACGCTGCCGGTGGGCAGGATCTGTGGAGCCAGCAGCCAAACCAGGCGCTAGGACCACAGCCTAACCCGGTTATAACGGGCGTCCAGGCCGGGACTGCGGTCTACGGAGCGGGGCGATAATGGCAACCTATAACGCATTCGACCCGGGCAACACATTCGACCCGTTCGGTTCTTTTGATCCCTTCGAGAATCAGATGGAGCAGTATCAAACCCCAGACTTCTCTGCCGCACCAGGCGAGGAGGACGAGGACGAGAACTACTTCGCTCACCTGATACCCGAGATGAACCTCGACACGGATGAGTGGAGGGACCAGAACGAGGAGATCAAGGACTCCATGGAAGCCTTCGAGGCCCATGGCGAGACGCGCCCCGACGATAACATATGGGGCGAGAAGGGTGACTGGAAGTCCAGGCTCAAGAGTGAGGGGGCCAGGAACTCGATGTTGTACCTCTCGCAGGTACTCGGAGCCATTCAGTCTGGTAACACCGGCGCAGGCATGGCGAATGCGGCTGGGCAGCTGCACGCCAGGAACGAAGCCTCCCGCAAGAAGCTGCAGGTCGATTGGCAGGTAGAGAACGAGCGGCTTCGGAAGGAGCTACTGGCCGATAAGGACCGGGCGGGGTACCTGCTGCAGACAGCCGCCACGGAAGACGCAATCGCTGCTGCCCAGAAGCAGGCCGAGCTGTTTGAGCAGCAGGGGATGTGGGCCAGTAAGGTCATCGGCAACTCGATAGACAAACTTGGTGAGGTGAAGGAACTCACTCCTGAGATGAAGTCCGAGTACCAAAAGGCGTTCGCCTCGATGTACGTTAACGATCCCAAGCAGTTCAACCAGGTGATGGGAGCTATAGGGGCTACCATGCCCCGTGGGATGAGTGAAGATGTCATGGCGGCGTCCTACCTGCTACAGGCTCAGCAGGAGCAGGTGATGGAGACGACCCGCCTGGTCGTCCTGGCGCAGGTTGGAGAGAACTGGAGCGCAAGCGTTGCGAATGAGATTAGAATAGCGTATGAAGCAGGCGATGGGAGCGCCGTGAGTGCGGCAGCTTTCATCGAGGCGCACAAGACCTCCGAAGGTGCCAACCAGTGGGCTGCAGAGATCCGTAAGGAGCAGGCGCGAAGAGATGAGATTCTGTTCAACGCTGAGGATCTCCACCGGAACCTGCGGATTAGAGCCATGTACGACGAGACCGGGCGGAAGGTCGACGCGAACATCTTCGTGCCCCATGCTGAGTCTGAGGTCAGGACGGCTGCAAGGGAAGACTGGGGCGCATTTGCCTCACACGTAGGCGACCTTGCTGGCATAGAAGTGCTACCCGAAAACCTACAAACCTACGAAGGGGCCGAGACGGTTCGTTTCAAGCTGGCCCCGTTGGATAAGTCTGAGAAGGCGGACATGTACGCGGCGGCTGTGGCGGCTAACGAGCAGGGCCTAGACAAGTTCATAGAGTACGGGCTACAGGGCTCCACCGGGGCCATAATGGACGACCCGAGCGGCGCCTGGGAATTGCAGGACGACGAGGAGCTGGAGCATAACCGGGAACGGATCGCCGAGGCAGCCGTGACCGCTTCCGAGATGGGGCTGTCCCCGCAGGACGTTATCTTCTCCATGGCCTACGACCAGAGGTTCCAAGAGAGCGTCGATGCGACAGTGACACTCACACGGATGGTTATGGGCGGTCATGCCCAGGTGCCCAACCCGTCCCAGGGCATCCCGGTGCCGCCCATTTTCATGGGTCAGATTGGATGGATGTACGGCACTGGGCCAACGCCCTCGAATAACACCGGGGCGGGTATGACTGAAAGCCAGACGAGGGCTGCGAAGCTGCACGGGCAGCTATGGGAAAGGCTCAAAAACGTCACCGACCCGATGACATCTTCCTCCCTCATAGACAACGGTGTCGGACTAGACCCCGGGCAGCCAGGGTCTAGCGCAGCGCAGTCCATCTATGAGACAGGCGTCTCGGTTGGCGCCTGGCAGTGGGCGAGTCGGGATGAGAAAGATAACATCCCGACCCCGCAGACCGACGAGCAGGCCCAGAGCCTGATAGGTTACGTCGCGGCGATGGGTTCATTCAGTCAGACCAGCGGTATCCCGTCACAGTACCTACTCGGGGAGGGACTCATCAAGTGGATAGCAACGACCTACGGAGATGGGATCGAGGGCGAGAGCGCGGTGACTCAGGCTGAGCTTACAAGTGCGATTTTGAACAACTACAAAACAGATAACGTGTTCCTGTGGGAATACTTCAAAACGCTAGAACTAGTAAACTAGTGGGAGGCTAGAATGCTAAACCCCCTTGGTGGTTTCGATTGGGACAACATCTTCGGAGACGACGACGAGGAAGAGGATGA
>Ga0114923_10003474_pt1 | contig 10627 bp, 11 predicted proteins | sample SumtaG_FD_89578 | JGI IMG/M metagenome (GOLD analysis project Ga0114923, IMG submission 89578) | Deep subsurface microbial communities from Indian Ocean to uncover new lineages of life (NeLLi) - Sumatra_00157 metaG | ecosystem: Environmental > Aquatic > Marine > Oceanic > Sediment | place: near...
GTTTCCATCCATTTATTTAGTGCTAATTGAACAAGGCTAGCTCCTTCAGCCTGCATAAATATTGGAACTACTGCAGCAGATTCTCTAGCATCACCAATAGCAAAATAAACTTTACGATTTTTCCCTTTTAGCATTACTAAATTCGCACATTCATCAAGTTTTCGCTCAACCAATATACATTTTAGTATCTGAGTCTTTATTTCTTGTTCTTTTGAAGTATAAATCTCTTTTCTTCTATTAATAGTTGGTTGTATTTCGGAAATTAATTTATCCCCGGTTGATCCTTCACTAAAATATTTCGTAATTGTTAATGCATTGTCTAATGCTTCGATTGTTGTGAATTTTTTAGTATTTGAATATAATACTGCCTTCGAGCCTGCTTGATCTTCCCCAGATGATAATTTTATATAAATATTTCTGGTAGTAACAGAATTACATGTATGATAAGCGATTTCAAACAATTCTCTGGGCAATAAGGAATCATATGATTCTTCAATTTGTTTAGAAAGCCATTGAGAAGTAATAACACTATTATATTGAGTTAAAAGTCGGTTTTCCATAGCTTTTCGAAAAATATATAGTAAATTAAAGATAGAACAATTTTTATTAAAATATAGTACTTCTAGTTTTTAATTATTATTATTTCTGATTGAATAGAAATTTTAAATTATAGAATATATTTATTTTTGAGTTATTTGAATATAAGCTTTTTCAAATCTCTCAACAGCAGAGGTGATATCTTTAGTTTTTGAGCCTATTGCAGCATTCATAACTATATACGGGGTTGTATAATTTTCACAACATGTACCGAACGATTTTTCTTTGGGATTATAAACTCGAGGACCCGTTACACGCAAATTATATAATGCCCCACCTAGAGCATATAACTGTTCATTTTTTAGAGTTTCTAAAGATAAAGCTACAGCTACTGGGTTATGTACATCTAACAATCTCTCATTAATTTTTATAGCTACTTCTAATAATTTTTCCTCTAGAATTTTCCTATTTTGTTGTTGTTCCTCAATTAATTTTTGATAACCGCTAATTCCTAATGAGAGCATAGATATCATAAAGTTTACTACTGGTGTAGCAGAGGCTCGTCCCGTATATGCTTGGCTGATTTTATTTATAATCTCTTCTGTAGGAGATGCAATCAAAGCACCTCCAACAGGAGTAAGAAAGTTTTTATCTGTCGATTGAATAATGGCATCAACTCTCCCTGCATCGATGGCAGCTCGTATTAATTTCATCCATTCTGGACTCTGAACACCATAGGCGTTGATAATAATATGAAAAAGGTCTTTTTCTTGAGCAAATCTGCTAATTTTTTTAATATTGTCAGGTTCACGTGGGGGGAAAAAGCTAGTTAATGATATGATCGCAAAACAATCATCGTCTAAGCTAGATTCTATGTCTTCAATAGGAATTCTAACTGCATCCCCATGAATCTTACCTTTCACAATTTTAGTTTTTAGTCCCATTAAATCTATTGCCTTTAAAACAGCATTATGGTCGATTTGTGGAACCAAAACAGTACTCTTAATTTTTTGATTGTTACTATTACTTCTAGGTCTTAAAGCTCCTAAGGTTAAGGATAAAGACATCCCTGTACAAAGAGGGGTGACAATCGCTTTTTTTACATTAGGTAAACCAAAATTTCTTAAAATATCTCGCGCTAAATAATTCGAGATTTCATACATAATTGATCCTCCCGGTGCTTTCGGTTGTGGTGCGGTTAGAAACCCACTTCGCCCTACTCCATGACAGAAGCCTGCAGATGTTTTTAAGTGGAGTTTTGAAGCGATTCTTGCCTCTCTTTCTCCAACCCTTGCTGCATTATTATCTTTATCAGTATCCATATTTGAAAGAGTTTGTAGCAGAAATTCAATTTGCTCATCACTCCACGGTTCTTTTGGTACATTTTTCTGCTCAAATAAGGTCTTAATCGGCTTCAGAAAATTGTTAATGACAATTTGCCCTCTATCAAGCATATTTTGAGGGATTGTAGAATTTTTAAAAAACTCGGTTATTTTATTAAAATCGACCACTCTAAATCACTATAACTTCATATTAGAATTAATATTAATACTAAGTAAGTACAATAAATAAATCATTTTTTCAAATAACTTTTTTGGTATTTTATAAAAATATGCATGAATTTATTTTTGGAAATCTGTTGTAATTACGACCAGGAATAAGGAGAAAAATAATTTCAGTTCAGAAAATTCATGGTATTGAGAATTTCTATATGATATTTGGAGATAATGAGGGAAGATTCCCACATTGTCATACTTTCTTATTGATCGAGAATGAAGAAATTACGATATTTGATCCTCAATGTGGTAGAGATCATCTTGAAAGAGAATTAAATATGATGGGTAAATCGTTGAAAAGCATTAAAAATATAGTTAATACGCATTTCCATGTTGATCACACTGCAAGTAATGCCCTTATAAAGAGTAAGAATCCAAATGTTCAAGTTTTAATTCACAGAGATGATGCTAAAGGAATTGAAAGTATTGAAGAATATTTTAGGCGTTATGGATTAAGTGGTGAAGCAAGGACTCAATATAAATCCATATTCAACCATTTAGGATACCAACCGATTATACCTGATATCTTATTAAAGGATGGAGATCTAATACCTGGAGGTTTTAAAGTTATTCATACTCCAGGCCATACACCAGGACATTGTTGTTTCTATAAATCAGGAATTCTCATAGCAGGTGATATAGATATGGTTGGAAGGCCATGGGTAAGTAACACCACAAGTAATGTAAATGATTTTTATAGATCTATTGATAGGGTAATAAAACTCGAAATAGATGTATGTTTACCCGGACACGGTAAACCTATTTTTAATAAGGTTCAAATTCTGTCTGAATTGAAAACATTTCAAGCAAAATTAATTAATACAGGTAGGAAAATCTTAGATTTAATTGAAAAAGATTTAACGCTTGAGGAAATTTTGAATAAGCGTAATCTTAATAGAGATATAACAATCTGGAGTCAAAATCCTTTGATGGGATTATTTCGACGGTATGATACTTTAAATTATCTTAATTATCTTGAACAAATGGGTAATATTAAAAAAATTGAAAGGAAGGGACTAAATCTGTGGGAGAGAAAATAAAACTGGCGGCCCTCGAGGGGAATCGAACCCCTATCCCTCCGCAGGATAACTGGGTTTGAAGCCCAGTGTCGGAGACCACTTATTGTAAGAGATCTAATCGATCTAATCAAATTCCAACCGTCAAGGGCCAGTGAATTTATTCAAATACTTCTGATATACTTTTTCCTTCCTCAAATAAAGCATTGGCTTTTTCCATGTAAGAAGGGATATCTATTTGTTGAGGACATTTTTCAAGGCATTCTCCACATTGTAAACATAAGGTGGCAGCACCTTCAGCTTCTTCACCTTCAGCCTTTCTTTTCTCGAGATCGATTTCAGTCTTTGCCATCCTATTATAGAAAAAAACAAGTCGAGGTTTACCACGATCCCCCCAATAATAGAGATCATTTATCAATCTAAGAACACCTGGGATAGAAACCCCATTTGGGCACGGTAAACAATATCTACAACTTGTACAAGGTACGATTATATATTTACTATACGCTTCACGTAATTCTGAAAGGGTTTGTAGTTCTTCTTTTGTGAGAGAACTTATTCCCGAATTATTTGCAGATTCTACATTCTCTACAACTTGTTGCATTGTACTCATCCCACTTAATACTACTGATACTTCTGGATGATTCCAAACAAATTGTAAAGCCCAATCAGGCATTGTTCTCTTTTTTTGTGATTTATCTAACACTTCCTTGATTTCAGGTTTTCTACTCAAAACACGGTCTGGGATTGCCAACTTTCCACCACGGATTGGCTCCATTATTATCAGAGCTATACCTTTACTGCCAGCATATTCAACACCTTTAGTTCCAGCTTGAAATTCAATATCTAAATAGTTATATTGCATCTGACAACAATCCCATTTATAGTAATCAATAATCTCTTTAAACACGTCGAAATTATCGTGAAAAGAAAAACCAATGTGTTTTATTAAGCCATTTTTTTTGGCTTCTTCTATTTTTTCAATCAAATTTAGTTTTTTGATCTTTTCAAGTCTATCCCTATTTAATCCATGAAAAAGGTAGATATCTGGTTTGGTTTGTAACCGTTCAATTTGCTCATTAAGATAAGTATCAAAATCTTCTGCTTTTTTTATCATCCAGAGAGGAGATTTTGTGGTGAGATGTACTTTCTCACGATATCCATCTTTTAAAGCTTTCCCTACGATTACTTCACTTTCACCATTATGATATGGATATGCTGTATCAACATAATTTACTCCATTATCAATAGCGTAGCGAATCATTTTGATTGCTTCTTCTTCATCAACCCTCATTTGTTGATTCATTGGGAGCCTCATTGCTCCAAATCCGAGGGCAGAAACTTCCCAATCAAGCGAACCCATCTTTCTGTACTTCATATTGTACACTTTTCACCTAAATGTTAAAGATTAATGCAAAAAATTTTCGATGGTAATTGAAGTTTATTCTTTAATGTTAGCAAAAATATATCTAATCACCAATTCATAATCATCAATTGTATTATATAGATATTATAAGGTTTAATATAACATCCTCATCAAAATAAAACTAATTTAATTAATGTTTTACTAAATTGAGACTGTTTTTCCCTTTATTTAGAAATAGCAGCTATACTTCTTAAAACTAATCTTAGGATAAGTGAAAATTTTATGAGTAGTGGTACAAAATTAATTCTCGATCTACATTTACTTGAGTGTCCTTTTTTTCCCTCGTGCAATTTACCAAAAATTCAATTTCTGTGTAAAATCCCCTCGTGTAGAAATTGCCCAGATTATATCAGCAAACTAGAGAAGATGAAATAGTCTCTACATGGACAAAAAGGAATTTATTTAAATGCAGTTTGTAAGATAATTTGCATCAATATTATTATTTTAAAGATTGATGTCTTTTTATTATATTATCCAACGTGGGTCTCCTAGCTTTATTTGACCCGATTTGAACACCATAGACTTTTTCAAGGAAATATGTTATTAAAAAAGCAGTTACTCCCCAAATAGTATAGGTTTGTCCATTTTCTTCGTTAAAGTAGTTATAATAAAAAACAGGATATTTTTCATTACCTATTTCAAACTCTTGTTCCATAAAGTTAATTTTATTAATAAAGAAATCAATAGGTACTTTCAATATTTTTTGGACTTCTCTCTCATCTTTTGTAAGTTTTTGGTTGCTACTTATTAGACCGAGAAAGGGGGTAACAATAAATTTTGAAATCGTAGGAAAATCATCTAAACAACCGATAATCCTAATATTACTCTTAGGTACACCTATTTCCTCCTCGGTTTCTCTCAGAGCTGTATCTTTTAAAGTTTTATCCTCTTCCAATTCAAATTTTCCTCCGGGAAAAGACATTTCACCTCTATGTCTTGTACCCATATTTGAACGGTGGATTAAAATAAGCTCATAAGGTTTATTTGCATGGGGGATTATTGAGAAAAGAACTGCTGCTTTTGTAAAAAAACTATTCGAAAGAGAAGTCCTTAAAGGAGATCTATAAGTGTAAATTTTCTTTTTTATTAGTCTTTCATTGAAAATTAATCTTTTCGTGTCCATTTGATATTATTCCTAATTTAACTCTAAAAAAGTTTTTAGCATGTGTAAAATTTAAAATCCATAATATTTATTCCTAAAAAAATTTTTAGCATATTTAAAATCATGAAGATTCCCAAGGGACTTAGAGATAAAAGAGATATTGGAGGAACTGCGAAGACAAGAAAATGTTCTGTGAGTGAATGCAGTGAGATTGTGATTCGTTCTCTTTCCGAGAATACTTGGAAAAAATATATTGAAAAAGCAGGTCTTAAACTCAAAGATGAACCCACTCATAGACTTTATTTGTGTAAAGCACATTATAATCAATCGAATAAAGTAAGAAAATCGCAAGAAAAGATTTTTCAAAAGAAAGGCTTTCTTGACAATAGAAGTTCTACTAAAAAAGGACAATGGGAAATTTAAGGAATTATTGCCATTTTATCATAAAGACCATTTATTAAATTCTGTTGTCCCTGTGCTATCCCCAATGCCAAAAGAGATATAGCAATAAGCAAAATTATAATACCAATAATTTTATTTCTCATATTGATCGAATCTATAAATATTGTTTTATAAAAATAGTTTTATGATATCTTTACTTTGTTAATTTTTCCAGTGTTTTAATTTTTGTGTCGGTTTTTTTTAAACGTAAATCAAACTCTTTATCTTTTCCCTTAAACAATTCTTCATTTATCTCTTTCGCATGAAATCTGCCTTTATTTAGCTTTTTTTCACCGGATATTTCTGCTTTCTCTAATTTTAAGTCCTGAATCCATAATTTCATTCCTTCTACTAAACTTTTTTGTTCTATTTCTAATTCTAATTTCTCTTGTTTATATTTTTCTTTTAATTTTTCAAAAGTTTCCGTATCTACTTTATGTAATTTATGTTCACGACTTAAATTCTCAAGTTGAAATATCTTTGTTTCAATGTCTCCTTGGATTCTTTGTACAATGAAAGGTTCATTTAGACTTTGCTTTACCACCTTTTCCTTTTCCTTCATTTCTTCTATTAGTGTTTTAATAGCTTGGAGTTTAATGTTTACTTCCTTCTTGAAATCGGCATCATAGTCATATTTTGAGTCTTTAGTCAATTTGGAAATTTCATTTAATCTCTCTATTAAAACTTTTTTGTTTAATTGGATGTCATTGAATTCAATATAATATACCATCTGTTCCTTTACTTCTTCTGGAAGGGGTAATATACCGTTCAATTCCTTTTTTTTTTTAGATTTCTTTTTATCCTTCTTGTCATTTACAAGGCTTATTTTCTCTTTTTTAGTTTCATCCTCTTCTATTTCCGTCTCAAATTTTATAGGTTCCTTTTCTTCCCGAATATCTTTGGATTTGGGTTTAGATTCACCTTTAGGGATATCTGCGAGAAGGGGTTTACCACATATGATACAGAATTTGTCACTAACTTTAACAGATGAACCACAAAATGGGCAAAACTTTGGACTCATAAGACTATCAATACAATTTAGATTATATACTATATTTAAAATCAAAATAGTAAATAAAATTAATCGAGTCCGATTTTTGAATTTTCTAAGACCGTTTTAAACTATGAATTTTTAGTGTTCTGTCACGTTTTTTCATCAAAAAAGAAGGAATTTATATCCTTCATCATAATTCTACTTAGTTTAAGATGGATATAAGTAAAAAATTCCAGTTCATATTGGATTATTTGGACATATAGATTCTGGGAAGACTGCTGTGGCGGCAAGCCTTAGTGACATCATATCTACCGCGGGTATTGATGCCCATCCCCAAAGTAAAGAAAGAGGAATTACTATTGACCTTGGATTCACGAGTTTTATACTTGAGGAGTACCTTGTGACTTTAGTAGATGGTCCGGGTCATGCTGATCTAATTAAAATAAGTGCTTCTTCAGTAGAAATTATCGATTGTGGATTAATAGTCATTGATATAAATAAAGGCCCTCAGGTTCAAACTGGTGAACATCTTATTATGGTAGAATCTCTAAATATAGAGAATGTTATTGTAATTCTTAATAAAATTGATATTTTTAAGGGAAACCTTGAAGAGGAAGTTAAAAAAATTAGAAATTTTTTTGGTTCTACTTCATTTGGCTCAAGGGTGCCAATATTTTCTGTTTCTGCTAAAAATAAACAAGGACTTGAAGAATTAAAAGAGGGAATATTGAATATAATTAATCGTCTTAATTTAAATCGAGATATTGCTGGTGATATAATATTTCCTATTGATCATTATTTTCCAATAAAAGGGATAGGAGCAATTCTAACTGGTACTTTATTAAGTGGTCAATTAAAATTAAATCAAGCTTTAGAAATAATACCTATTAAATCTTCAGGGAGGGTTAAGAGCATCCAGATTTTTCATCAGGATGTAGAGAATGTAAAAGCTGGTGATCGAATTGGAATTAACCTAAAAGGAATAGACATTTCAAAACTTTATCGTGGTTGCTATGCTACAGATAATCCTAAAGCTTTCGATTATTGTGATATTATTGAAGTTAATGTAAATAATCACAAATTATTTAAAAGAAAAACCAGTTTTGGGACGCAAATTCATATCACAATTGGTATGCTAACCATTGTTGGGAAAATTTACCCATATTATGAAAAGGGAGAAAAAAGGATACAGACAACCGTTTCAAATAAAGATCGTGGATTTAAAGCAGTAATTATATTAAATGAAAAAGTCCTAATAAGAAAAAAAAAGGTTATCGTTCTTATAAGTCGATTAGATTTACCACCTACAACATTGAGAATTATTGGTTCAGCAGAAGTACTTAAAATTCATCAGGAAACCCCTTTATTTTTTAAATATAAAATTAAAAAGGGGTTTATTAAAAATCCAAACCATCCTCAAGGAATTATCTGTATTGGTTTGGCCCAGAGTGCTACTGGGGCTAAAATGGTGGTTGGAAAAAAATTAGAACCGCCTTTCACAAAAGTTTTAAATACGTTTGGTACTAAAGGTTCTGTAATTGTTGGAATTAAGAAGGATCATGAAAAAGTCAAGAAAGGAGATCCCGTATACCTTAAAGAGTTGAGAAGTTTTCGTCTAAAAAATATTTAAATTCTTGAAAATCATTATAAATATATTTGAGGTGTTAAAAATAGAAAAAGTTAAAGATTCTGAAATTGAAATCGATCAACAAATCTTAGATGAATTAATGAGAACGTTGGAAGTATTAGAGAGTTCGACTGATTTAGAGGGAACTGCTATTGTTTCAAAAACAGGATTAAGAATTGCCAGTTCAGAAACAGCGGATGTTGTTTGGGATATATATAGTGCAAGCCCTGCAACATTGATATCTCTCGGGGAGAAAATCAGCCAAAGTCTAAAGCAAGGTGAATTGGAGGATGTTGTGATAAAGGGGACTAAGGGATATACGATTATTCTAGTTGGTGATGCTACCAATGATTTTATGCTTTTTACAAATTGTAAAAAAGGTTATAAACTAGGGTATTATTTCCATAAAATACGAAAAGCTTTCAGAGAAATGGAATCTGTACTAAAAAAAGTCCAAACTAAAACTGTTAATTATTAAAGTTTAGTTGCTTCAAACAATTAGGAAACATATTTCCAATTTACTGTATCATTATCAAGCAAGTTAAAATAATTTGAGGGTATGTTGGGAGGAGGATCATTGTTAACCCAGTATATCCACCCTACTCCTACACCATTTATCTCTTCAACTAATAACCCCCAATTAAAATCTACGGCTCTAATTACACTACAGTTGCTCAATGCATCAAAAGCAGTTGTTTTGTAATTAGTTAAGTTTATATTTTGAAAGAGATCATTCTCTTGGGCTCCAGAATAATCAACAAAAACAGATATATTTGTTACCTCGAATTTCTCTTCTCTGAAGTTATTATTAATCTGATTTAAGTTTGATTGGATAGTCGGAAAAATATTAAAATTGAATAGAATTAATACCGTAAAACTTGAAATTGCAATTATCCCAATTAATATATATTTTATTTTCTTTTTCATTGGTGGGTTAAATTTTTATGATAATTAAAAAAAAAATAATGTTAGATTGGATTTAATTTAATTTAATTTATTTCTTCTTTTTAAAACTGATTATGTAAATTATTGTAACAATAATAGATCCACATACTATGTATATCTGAAAAGAAGGAATAGAAATATCACCAGATGGAAAGTTTGGAAGATTTATTAATGTCATTTCAAGAGTATAATTACCAAAGCTTGTATTTGTATAAATTAACAACCCTGAAACTTTATCATAGATACATTTAGTTTCTTGTTGCAAAAAAGTCTTCTGTTTAAAGTCAAATGAAATAGTTTCTGAAGTGTCTTGTATAGTTACCGTGGCATTCATCCAAGGTGGTTCATCCTGGGCATATCCTTCTAGCGTTAAGTTGTTAAAATTGGAAACTGGTATTAAGAATCCTGACTTAAATAAATTGTAGCCCAATAATAAATTTAATGCCGCTTCTCCATTAGAAATATTAAGAAGTGTTGTATTTGTAACTAAGTTTCCTAAGTTATTTTCAATGAACTCCATATTCATGTAAGGCATCGGGCTTTTGAAGAGATTATAATCATCATTTGGATCTTTATCATAAAATCCAGTAAAATTAACTTTAAGCTGACCCCCGGGTGTAATACTTACAAATCCTTTAGTGGGAGCAAACCAATTAACATCTGCCCATTCAAGAGGTTTAGTTATATTGAATTCAGTTACATTGTAAATATAAACTTGATCTAAATCCAGATTTTTGTTGAAATTATCAGGTATACTCGTATCTGCCTTTACTATTTGAACTGAAGAGAAGAGCATTATTTGAAGGAGAATCAATGAAACAATAGCGTATGTGAGTTTTTTTAGATTTTTCATTTTTTTTACTCAATAATTGGTTTTTTACAAAAATGTCTGGAAACTTATCCTATATCTCCAGTTTAGTTACAAAATCTATCCTTTATTAAAAAGTTTAGTATAAAATTGATCTACCTTATGAAATAAGAGA
>Ga0114923_10003476_pt1 | contig 10626 bp, 11 predicted proteins | sample SumtaG_FD_89578 | JGI IMG/M metagenome (GOLD analysis project Ga0114923, IMG submission 89578) | Deep subsurface microbial communities from Indian Ocean to uncover new lineages of life (NeLLi) - Sumatra_00157 metaG | ecosystem: Environmental > Aquatic > Marine > Oceanic > Sediment | place: near...
TCCAATTATCAAAGAAATTAAGATTGGCAACCACCAAATCGGTCGGCTGGTTTTTATGGCTTTAAGTAGCATAGGAGATTATTAAAATCCAGTTAGTATTATTCCAGTTATTGTTGTTAATATTCCCAGTACTTGAATTTTAGTTAGCTTTTCTTTTAAAAAGATAACTGCCATTAAAATGGTTACTATTGAATATGCAGAAGACACTGGAGTTACTAATATTATTTCTCCAGTCATTATTCCCCAGTTAACACTGGCAATTGCCGCTGCTTCAAGCACGCCAATTAATACTAGTACAAACTTAGTTTTATTATCATTTTTCTTTAAATCTAATTTTCTTTTTCCTAAAACAGAAAATATTAGTAACGTTAATATTGCCCCAATTTTTATATACAAAGTTGTTGGTAACCATCCCAGCTTTTCTGAAATAATTTCACTTAAGTTCCAAAACACTCCAAAAATTAAAGATGCAATAATAGTTTCTTTTACTCCAGCTAATAATTTAAACTGTTTATTTTTTAAATCACGAAAATTTACAGATACTAAACTAGCTCCGCCAAGGATCAAACCCACTGCAAACAATTGCGTTGCAGTTAATCTTTGACCTAAAAAAATAAAAGCAAACATCATCGTAAAAATTACATATAAATTAGCCGTTGCTGCTACAACTGAAACATTTCCTATTTCAAAAGCTTTATAAAAAAATAAATATCCTACTGAATAAAAAACAGAAGCTACTATTAAAAAGATAAAAAACAAAAAAGGAACACTAAAACTCATTCCAAAGATTAGAACTAAAAACAAAGTAAGCGTCAAGCCAGCAATTTGCGACCAAAAAAAAGTTTTAAAATGACCAATTTTATCTGAAGATGAATTGGCAAAAAAATCAGATGTACCCCAGCCAAACATTCCCCCTAAGCCAGCCAAGATACTAACAATAGCTTTATTCATGTTGATTTATTATATATTGCTATAATAATATCAAACATTAAACATTAAAAAACAATGGATATTTTAAAAAAGTATTTTACTCTTCTCATAAGTGTATTTATAGTTCTTGTGGCCTCCACAATTTCCACTTGGTGGATTACAAAACAAGTAGTAGCTGCCAAAACCAACGAAATTTTTCTTGAACAAGTAATCACTCTTGAAAGCTGGATTACTAACCGCTTTGATCTTTATAAAACAGTTTCCCAGGGACTTCAATCTTTTTGGGCACACGCCGATACTGTTACAATCAAGGAATGGGATCTTTATACTAAAAGCTTGAATATCGAGGAGAATTTTCCCAGCATTACTTCCTTAGCTTACGCTAAACGCATTAACGATGACTATATTGTCGACTTTGTTTATCCACCTGAGCGCTCAGCCGCTCTTGGCTTTAATATTGCCTCTGAAGAAAGACGACTAGCAGCTATTAATAAAGCCATCGACGAGGCGACTGTCACCGTTACTGACAGGGTTACCTTGGCCGCCGATCAATCCCCGGGCTTTCTGATGTTTGGGTCACTTTATTCAGAAGGAAAAGCTCCTGAAGGCTTAACAGAGAGACGGGCTAGTGTTCAAGGGGTTTCTGGAATTGTTTTCAAGTCAGAAAACGTTTTCAAAAATATTTTTGAGCCCATTGATCCTTTTCCCAGCCTAGACTTCGAGCTTTATAAAGGTAAAGTTCTAGAAGATGATCATGTCTTATACGATCACGACGCCAGCCATTACATTCAACGAAATGAAGGCATGCATACATTGAAAACCCGAAAGACAATTATCATCGACAACGAAATTTTTACTCTTCTTGTTGTTTCTAAGCCCTCTTTTGGCCTATCTAAGGCTGAAAAAAACTTACCCAACCTAGTTCTTGTTGGTGGGTTTGTAATAAGCACTCTAATATTTGCTCTTTTTTATAATAAAATAAAACATCAGAACCTCTTTAATTAGGCCAAGGCTTAAAGGTTATAACCATATATTGTTACCATCAGAATCTAAATTAGTCTTGCCAGTTAAATTTTAGACTCTCTTACTATCACAATTGGCTGAAGTGCTCCATTAACCACTTTATATAGCTCATCCAGTTGAACATCATAGATCCAAACACTCGACTGTTTAAATCTCACCTCTGTCATATTCCAATCTTGCTGAGTAATATCTGTCTCAAAATAGCTTAAATAACGACCATTATTTGATAAATATAATTCATTTTTAGTTGCCAACTGACTGCCGTTATTACTCAAGCGCTCTACAACCTGGCCATTAACATCAGTTACATACAAATCTGAATTAACCTCTGCATTGTAACTACCTTCTTGATTAAGATTAAAAAAATAAATCTTTTGACCATCAGTTACTAAATCTCTTCCTAAATCATCTAAAAAATATTCCCTTTCCCCTGATACTATTCCCATCTTATATAATCCTTGTTTTTCTTTTTGCACTCCTCCTCTAATATTAAAATTCATAAAATGTGAACCATAAGCATATTCATCTAAGCCAAAGTAGACAATATCACTCTTACCCATATAAAGCCCACCCATCCCTGAACAATTATCTGGCATCTGAGTATCTTGACTAAGACTTAAAGTACAATATGATCCTCCTTCATACATTTTTCCTATGGTTACTTCATCATTATTTAACCAAGTTCCTAAACTTAAGTTAACACTAGGCCCATCAGTCCTCGCCAACTCACTTAACCATTTTTCAGCCATCTGGCTCTCTACTTCCCAAATCAATATCTCCCTATCGATCTCCATATCATTCCTTTGATATTGTTTAATAAAAACCATTCGTTGATCATCTGGAGAAATTATAAATTCCAACACTGATTCACCAACCTCTATTTCTTCAGACCAAATCTCTTCTTGTCTCTCAACATTATAAATATGCAAAGACTGCCCCCATCGCCATTTTTCTACTCCTTCAAATTTTTCCTGCTCAACATAAACTAAATACTATTGTCTATCTCCCATAAAATCAAATTTTCTCTTTCCATATAAAGAATAAAATAGAAAATTACCCTCAACAACTTTTTCTTCAACTTCATTATTACTATCTACTTTATAAATTCCATCAGGTTTTAAATAATAAATTTCCACCATCTTTTGTTGTCTTTCATCTTCTGGTTTTTCTTTTCGTTTTAACTCGGCTAAGTACTTTCCTCCCATTACCATTACTGTTGACACTAGTGCAAATAACAAAATCTTTCCTAGCATTTTCCAATCAATCTTCATAAACGAATCTCTCCTAAAATGCTTTGTAGTTTGTATAAATTATTAATTTTAAAATAAGTTTCTGCCTTATAATCACCATTATCTAAAAATTTAACTTTCTTAACCTCTCCACAGATCCTATTTCCCTCACTACAAGTTTTTGTCTCATTAAATAATAATCCATCTGTTGTTTCACTAAATAACTGCCAAATGCTTAAGGTTCGATCCGCACTCACTAAACTGCTTTTAGGGATCACATAAACTGCTTCATTGCCTTGTTTGTATGTCTCATAATCAACAATCACATATTGATAGTTATTCATTCCCACGATGTAACGATTATTATAAAACTCTATTCCCATCATAGTTATTAATTTAATTCCGTCATATTCTATTACCTTCTTATCATTTAGATCATAAAAATAAACTCCATTCCAAGTTTGACCACTCACCTCAAACTCACCATTAATTAACAATTTTTGTTCATCCAAATAAATTAAATCTTTAATCTGCTTATCTTTAATTCCAGTCTTTTTAACCTCAATCTGATCCTTATTAATACAATTATATGTAAATATCTCCCAATTCTCATTTGCCTCAGCAGCACTAAAAACTGCTCGTTTATTATCTAAGAAATTTACCTTACTATTTGATACTCCAAACCGAGATGTCAAATCTTTATTTTGGTAATTAAAACCAAATCTATCTCTACACTGATAATCTTTAGACACTGCCCTAATTTGATTATCATGTACATAAACCACAATTTCTCCATTTTGCGATAAACTAAAATATTTTTTATTAATATCATACAAACCAGCCATTACTTCATTGGCATACCTATCCTTAGAAGAAAAACTGTATAACACTTCATCATTAACATAAAAAATCTTGCCGTTAATTAATTCAAAATGCCGCCAATCCCGGCTATTTGGTAAATTAGTTGTCATAAAAACCCACTCATACTTTGGATCATACAAGGCAAATTGATTTCCCTGATCGATTACTATTATCTGGTTTGGTTGATAATTGTTTATTCCATATTCTAAAACTAATTTATTACCATCAAACTCAACCTCTTGCCATTCAGTCGGCAGTTTTCCAATTACTTGTTTATCTTTATTAGTAGCTTCAAAACTTGGCAGATAATTAAACTGATTATTAAACTGATAAGTCATTTGATTACTATAATTAAACCGAACTTCATACTTACCGGTTTCTATATTTGCCAGGTTCGCTTGTCCTTGGCTATCAACCGCTAAACTTTGAAAAGGCATTGATTGACCCTGTCGTCTAATCGAGATCGTTATATCTGAAAATGAATTCTCATTACTATCTTTTAAACCATTACTATTAGAATCATTAAAAAACTTAAAGCTCAAGCCTTCCTTCAATTCCACCTCTGTTTTATATCTATTAGCCAATAATTCCCCCGGATCATCGGTTAATTGCTCAACAATATCTTTATTTTTCAATCTGTACTTCTGCCAGCCAAAACCTCCAGCTAAAAACAATAACTGAATCATAATCAAACCAACTACTAACCACTTATTCTTTTTAATCTTATCACCCGGCAAAATAATTTCTTGATTATCAATTGTTTGCATTAATGATATTGTATTAATTAATTCAGTACCTTGTCAAAATAAAACATTTAATTCTTCTCTTAACTAGATTACTATATTAATTCTTTTCCGGATAATGGCATTTCTTAAAGTGTTATCAATATAGGATACCACACAAGAGATTATTAACTATTAACTAATTCTCCTGCTTATTTAAATAATTTAACTGTCAAAATTTTTCTAGTAATCTTTAGCAAAAAATCAAAAAATATTGTAAAATACCTCAATCTATGAACAAAGCCCCTGTCTTAAAAGCATGTATTATTGGTATTGGGAAACAATCTATTGAAGATCACATACCTGGAATCAAGCATAGCAAGAATGCGAAACTTGTTTCAATTCTTGATAAAGATAAAAAAGTATCTTCTAAATGGGGGAAAAATCTCAATATTTCTAACTATACTTCTCTTTCTAAGCTAATAAAAGAAACAAGTCCTGATTTCGCAATTGTTGCTGTTCCACATGACCAATACTTAAAAATAATTAAAAAGTTAGCAAAAAACAAGATTCATATCTTAAAGGAAAAACCATTAGCTATTAATTTCAAAGAAGCAAAATTAATAAAAAAAATAACATCTGAAGCCGGCATAGAGCTAATGATTACTCTTCAACGAAGATTTAATCCAATCTATTCAAGTTTTATTCAACTAATGAAGCAAATTGGAAAACCTTTTTTTATTAAAGGTCAATATACTTTATGTATAGATAGCCCTGAAAATGGTTGGAGAGGAGATAAAAAAAGAGCTGGTGGTGGATGCATTATTGATATGGGATATCATTTAATTGATTTATTAATCTGGTATTTTGGCTTACCTGATTTAATTCATGCGGAGTATAAATGTTTAGCCAAACCAGATTCTTTTTATGATGCTGAGGACACAGCTACAATTACTTTTAGATATTCTGAGCAAGGGATTATTGGCACCTTAATGCTATCAAGAAGTACGCCCCCAAAATCAGAGTTTTTTAAATTAATTGGCAGCAAAGGAACAGTTAATATTTCAAGGGGTAACATAATCAGGACAGATAAATTTGGCAAAATCCTTGAAGATTTATCAAGGAAAAAAAACTGGACAGCTGCAGCCACAACGCAAATAGATTATTTTTGTGACATTATAACAAAGAACAAAAAAAATATTGGATCTCCAATCTATCATTTACAACATATGGCCTTTATAGAAGCCAGCTACCTTTCTCAAAAACTAGGTCAATACGTTAATCCTTATCAAATACTTAATAATCATGAGTAAATCAAAATTAGCTATACTTGGTGGCCCAAAAACAATAATAAAAAAATCTCCTCATATTATTTGGCCAGTTATTACTAAATCCACCAAGCTTGCGGTTGAAAAACAATTAGAACAAACAATCTCCATATACAATAGATCTGGAATTATTGAAAAATTTGAAGATAAATTTTCCAATTTTCATAAAAAAAAATTTGCCCTTCTAACAAGCTCTGGAACTTCAGCTCTTCATACAATGTATATTGGAGCCAATATAAAACCCGGTGACGAAGTTATTTGTCCAGCTTATACCTTTTTTGCTACTGTTACCCCTCTATTTTCTATTGGAGCCAAGCCAGTTCTATGTGATTCTGATAAATCAGGCAATATTGATCCTAACAAAATTGAAAAATTAATTACTAAGAAAACTAAAGGAATTGTTATTACTCATATGTGGGGAATTCCTTGTGAAATGGACAAAATTGTATCAATCTGTAAAAAATACAATTTACTTCTTTTTGAAGATTGTTCACATGCTCACGGAGCTACCTATAAAAACAAATTAGTAGGTACATTTGGAGATGTTGCAGCTTGGAGTTTACAAGGTCAAAAAATTATAACTGGTGGCGAAGGGGGGATTTTATTAACGAATGATAAAGAAATTTATTATAAATCTTTGCTGTTTGGACAATACAACAAAAGATGTAAACAAGAAATTCCAGCGAAACACCCGCTTTATAAATACTCAACCACAGGTATGGGGCTAAAACTTAGATCTCATCCCTTAGCAATAGCGATAGCTTATGAACAATTTCAACTTTTGGAAAAATGGCTAAAGCAAAAAAGATCTTTCGCCAAGAAAATGATTAATAAACTAGAATCTTTACCAGGAATTTATCCACCAAAGGTAGATAAAACCACAAATCCCTCTTGGTACGCTTTTCTATTTCGTTATAAAAAAGAGGAACTAGGAAATATATCAATTGAAATTTTTTTTAATGCTATTCAAGCTGAAGGGTGTCTTGAAGCAGATCGTCCAGGATCAACTTGTCCACTCAACTTATTACCTTTATTCCAAACTCCATCAAAACTATTCCCAAATTATTCAGATAAAGATTTTTATAAAAAAGGAGATTTTCCTGTGGCTGAAAACTTTTTCCAGAACACGATTAAGTTACCAGTTTGGCCATTTAGCAAAGACGAAAAACTAATTGATAAATACCTAGAAGCGATTATTAAAGTAGTCAAAAACTATAAAGACCTGCTTTAATCTTAACAAATATAATTATATGAAAAGAAGAATAGAAATCATTAAAAGTACTCAACAACCTTTCATGACAACAACAACAAAGAATAGATTAATTGCTGAACTTTCTGAATCTAAAGTCAAAGTTGCGGAAGCTGAAAAAGCCATTGGAGATGCTGGCGGAACAAGTGATTGGCATGACAATTTTGCTCTTGATCAAGCATTTTTAATTTTTGATAAAACCATGAATAGGAAATTTTTTTTGGAAGCAGCTATACAACAAGCAATTATTATAGAACCCAGACAAGAAGTAGACATTATTAAGATGGGAAATTCTGCATTAGTTCAATATGAAGGAGTAAGTGAACCAGAAACATTCACTATTTTAGGGGAACAAGATGCCTTTACCAAAGATGATTGGATTTCATTTTTATCACCTCTAGGATCAGATTTAATTGGAAAAAAAGAAGGTGATATTGTAACATTTAAAATTAAAGATAAGGAAAATAAATTAACAATTATTGAAGTTTTACCAGGAAACTTTTAAATAATCATATGAACAATAAACACATAGTTTTAGCCGGTGGTATAATCATCAAAGATAAAAAAATATTGATAATAAAAAGAAGTTCTCTTGAAAAAGTTTTACCTAATTATTGGGAAATCGCTAGTGGGAAAAAAAGATCAAATGAATCTTTAAAAGACTGCTTGATAAGGGAAGTAAAAGAAGAAGTTAATATAAATGTTAAGCCAATTTTTCCTTTTTCAGTTTTTGAATATCAATTTATTATAGACAAAAAGAAGACTAATTACATTCAAATAAACTATATAACTAAAGCAAGTAATATTAATGATCTTTCATTAAGCCCAGAGCATGACGACTATACCTGGATTTCTTTGAAAGAAGTAAATAAATATAAAATTTCAAAAGAAATAAAAAGAATTATAAAAAAAGCCTTCAGGTTAATAAATGTTCTAAATATTAAAGAAGTTTAAATATTTAAAATTTTCTTTGCATTTTCATTAAAAATTTCCTGTATTACCTTTTCTGAAAACCCAATTTTTCTACAAGCTAGTAGTAATGCCCTAGTCATATATAAAACATTCATTCCAATAGAAATGTTTGGCTTTTCATCAATAGTGATCGCATAAGATTCTTGTTTTGATAGAACTTCTTGTTTATCTCCACTAAGCACTCTTAAAAACCTAACTAGACTAAAAGGCAAATCTGATCCAAACATAACTCTCTTATGTCCAACTATTCTTAAGATATTTTCAAATACATCTTCATTATCAACCATCGAACTTTCAAACAAAATATTTTGAAAAGGTTCTATCCCTTCAATCGTCCTACCAATTAAGTTTGGATTATAACATCTACCCATGTGAGCTAAAATAATTCTTATTTTTGAAAACATACTAGCCAATTCAACAACTTCTTCAAATGTTTCTGGGTTAGTTAATCCTCCTTTTCTAGGTAAATGTAATATTATTGGTAATTCAATGTCATTTAAATATGTCAGAATATCTTTAGAGAAAAAATCAAAGATTGATAGTTCATCTGGATTTACTAAATTACTAGAGATTTTTTGATCAGGGTACATTTTTACTCCAACAATTTTTTCTCGATTGGCCTCAATGGTTTGAATAGTTAAATTATCTTCATCAGGATTTCCCAAAGAAATGACATATTCTCCGGGAGTTACATTTTTTAATAAGTATTTATTCGCCTTAATTACGTTTGTTTCAGAAAATGGCATCGGAAAGACAGCAAATTCTACTTCTCGTTGAAAAAAAATTATTCGATGCAATCCTTTTATTCTTGATAAGTGATACCATTGACGATTATTTAAAGCTTTATTTGAGGCCAGTCTAGAAACAGAAATATCTTCAACATGTTGTTTTAATCCAGCATGTACATGAACATCAAAAACTTTTTGAGGTAATCCTAAAGCTTCAATTTCTTCCCATAATTTAACATCTTCAACTTTATCTCTTGGTTCGATAAATGCCCATGGTTTTCCCAAATCAATTGGCCTTACTTTTTCGACCATCATTTTAGTTAAGTATTATTTACTAATCGACTTTAACGTTATTAGGTAAAGCCTTATAAATTTTGATTATTGATTTAAAGATTTCCTGACTAACTGTATCTAAATTTTTATTCCCATCAATAATTACTACTTCCTTACTTGTTTCTTTAGCAGCTTTTTCTAACAAATCATCAACTTGTCTTAAAAATAATAAATCTTTTTCTGTTGGTTTTGATTCTCCTCTTTTAATTATTCTTTCAATCTTTTTGTTTTCATCTATCTGAAGTAAAACAGTTAAATCTGGGGCCAACAAACAATGTTGACTCAAGACTTTTGTCCAATCAATAGCAGTAGATTGTTCAATAATAGCTGAGCGTTCTTTAATTCTTAGTCCTTGATAGGCTACTAATGATGCCGGCCCTCTATCGCAAACTGCAATTCCTCCTTCTTCTATAGTCGGGAAAATACTAGTTTCAATTTGAAAAGCTAAATCAGCTAAAATTAAAGCAGTATCAGCAATAGGAGTACTTTTATCTGGTGTTAAAGAATAGAATCGTTGATTTGATAGTATAGATTTTATTAGTTCTCCTACAGGGGAATCAGAAAACTCATTAACTTCAATAACTGGGTTGACTCCAGCCTGTATCAATGCTTCAGTCACTAAAGGAACTTGGCTGGATTTTCCCACAGCATCAGACCCGTCAATTGCAACATATAATCCTTGTTCTCTCATTTGAAAAAGAATTATATCAAAAATCTACCAGAATAACTATAAGCTAATACTTAATTAACTAGTTAATTTTAACTTCGTTTTGGATAATGGCATTTTTTCCACTTCTTTTTTGATCCACACCAGCACGGATCATTTCTTCCAATCTTTTTCTGCTTTTTACCTATCGGGACTCTCCCTGTCGGCTGCGATTTTTGACCAGCTCCAGCAAACGCCTTGGCAAAATCACTTTTATTACCTGCCGGGACTGTTTCTGTCGGTTCTGCAGATTGTTCTTCTGGTTTTACTGCCTCTGGTTTAATTTCCTCTCCCTGTGGTGGTTGAGTTGGCGGTCTTTGCCCAACCTGTACCCTAAAGATTTTTCTAGCTATTTCATAATCAATCGTTCCCATTAATTTTTCAAACATATTAAATGCCTCAGCCTTATATTCCACCAATGGATCGCGCTGTGCATATCCTCTTAAACCAATCCCTTCCCGTAAATCATCAATTGAATCTAAATGATTAATCCATAAATTATCAATAGTATTAAGCATTACAAATCTTTCAATTTCCCGCATTAA
>Ga0114923_10003477_pt1 | contig 10625 bp, 12 predicted proteins | sample SumtaG_FD_89578 | JGI IMG/M metagenome (GOLD analysis project Ga0114923, IMG submission 89578) | Deep subsurface microbial communities from Indian Ocean to uncover new lineages of life (NeLLi) - Sumatra_00157 metaG | ecosystem: Environmental > Aquatic > Marine > Oceanic > Sediment | place: near...
CATCGTAACCATTGTTTTCTGGCAGGTCGTAATAAACGTCGGGATGGTTACAGGGCTCCTGCCGGTGGTTGGAATCCCCCTCCTCCTTTTCAGCTACGGTGGTTCGTCTTTGATTTCAACCATGGCGGCCATGGGGATCCTTATGAATATCAGCATGAGACGGTTTATGTTTCAGTAGATGTTAGGGCGCTTTTTGTTGCATGAAAACAGTGGGGTATGGTATAGGACTTTGGATTTTGGATTTTGGATTGCGGAATTTAGGAATTAGAAAAGAATTTTAGGCATCATTCATATACTCAGTTTACACTTTTTCCCAAAAACGGTGTACTATCAAATTTAATCCCTGATGCCGAACCCTTTTGGAGGGCCGGAGACAAACAGATGTCTATGCAAATTTCGCAAATTGTGATGCAGACCACTGGAAAAACTGACGTTATTGATGTGACTCATCAGGTTATGGGTGAGGTCGGGAAGTCGAATGTGAAAGAAGGGGCGGTCAGCCTCTTTATCCCCGGGTCTACTGCTGCCCTCACCACCATTGAGTTTGAAAGCGGGGCCATAAACGATCTGAAAAAAGCCATAGAAAAAATGGCCCCGGAGGATATATATTACGAGCATAATGAGAGGTGGGGCGACGGAAACGGCTACTCCCATGTCCGTGCGGCTATTTTTGGGGCATCGTTATATATACCGATTGTTGAGGGCAAAATGACCTTGGGCACGTGGCAGCAAATTGTGCTGCTTGATTTTGATAACAGACCCCGTAAAAGACGTATTGTGGTTCAAATATCAGGAGAAACCTGAACCGGCGAAGCCGGAATTGACTATTGATGGTTCCGTAAAAAGTTCCCAAGGCCGTCACTCCCGAGAAAGCGGGAGTCCATAAACAAATAATTTTACTGGATTCCCGCGTTCGCGGGAATGACGAAAACGGAAGATGTTTGACTTTTTACGTGTTTCTCAAGTTTCAAGTTTCAAGTTTCCAATTTCGAGTTTCAAGAAATATTTATTAGGGGAATCTTTATTTGGATAAATCTACCGTTACAGATGGCTCCACTATCAGCAAGAAAATCAGCTTTCCGGACAACGAATTGATGCGAAGCCTCTGCGGAGAGCAGAACACGCATATTGGACTGTTAGAAAAAAAGATCGGGGTTTCTCTGAATCTCCGGGGAAATGTGGTGCTGCTCAAGGGTGGGGATTGGGAGGTAGAACTGGCGGAAAAAGTCCTGAACCAGCTCTATGGACTATTGGAGGCCGATTACCCGCTCTATCCTAATGACGTGGAATACGCAATCAGGATTCTGAGCGGGGACCGGTCGGCCAACCTGAAAGAGATATTCAAAGACGAGGTCTATGTCTCATCGAGGAAAAAAACAATAACACCTAAGACAATCAATCAGAAAAAATATATTGATAGTATAAAGAAATTTGATATTGTATTTGGAATTGGTCCGGCCGGGACCGGAAAGACCTATCTCGCCATGGCTATGGCCGTGTCATCCTTGATGAAAAAAGAGGTAAACAGGGTCGTTCTGGCAAGACCTGCTGTGGAGGCCGGCGAACACCTGGGTTTCTTGCCTGGCGATCTTTATGAAAAGGTGAATCCCTACCTCCGGCCTTTGTACGATGCCCTTCATGATATGATGCCCTTTGAAAACGCATCTGGCCTGCTTGAGCAGGGGGTGATCGAAGTAGCGCCGCTGGCCTTTATGAGAGGGAGGACTCTTAACGACTCATTTGTAATCCTGGACGAGGCCCAGAATGCAACCCCCGAGCAGATGAAGATGTTTTTGACCCGTCTTGGTTTCAGCTCCAAGGCCGTTATTACCGGAGATGTCACCCAGACAGATCTTCCAAAAGGAAAAATCTCCGGTCTTATAGAAGCTAAGGAAATTTTAGAAGGAGTAAAAGGTATAGGGTTTGTCTATTTTTCAAGAGAAGATGTTATAAGGCACCGGTTGGTCCAAAAAATCATTGATGCCTATGAAAAAATTGATAGACTGAAAGTTGCCTGAGGTTGTGTAACTCCGTTATGCCATTGAATAAATTGGATAAATCGAAATCCCTTAATAGAAAAAAAGCCTCGTCTTCAAGAAGGAAAAGGCGAGACGACCCTCTTGTCTGGTTCCGGCCTGAGGCGAAGAGATGGTATATCCTGCTGAGCCTAAGCATGATCATTTCAATACTCCTCTTTCCAAGGATCTTGACACCTCCCAAGGCATATAAACTTGGGGATGTGGCTGATCGTGATATCAAAGCCTCTCGGGAATTTCTTGTTGAAAACAGTGCGCTGACCGAGCAAGACAGGCAGGAAGCTGTCAGGGCTGTTTTATCTGTATACGATTTTGACCCGACAGCAACTGATGTTGTTTCTAAAATAAAGGAGGCCTTTCAAGCAGGGAGAGAGTATATAGCCAGATCTCTTGAACTTTCTTACTCCTTCGACAGCGGCGCTGTAACATCTGAAAAGGCTATCAGCGATCATTTGGAGGATGAAAATGCCTTCAATAGCCATTTTTTTGGAATCCTTAATATCCCTTATAATAAAAAGTTAATTAACATTTTTATCAGAAATGATTTTTCCCCTGAAGCGGAAAAAGCAGTGATCGGATTGGTCACTGATCTTTTTAACAGCGGGGTTGTCGGCAACAAGGTTATGTTAATGAGCCAGAGTGGCAAGGGGATTATCCTGCATAATATCCACGATGGAAAAGAGGATAAAGTTCTTGATCTTGAACGATTCTACGATCTCAAGACCGCCGGGGAGTTCATTAATGAACGGGGCAAGGTTCTGACCAGGAGAATAAAGCCCAAAGAACTTGCCAAAATGTCACTGGAATTAGCTGCAGCTCTTATTAAACCAAATCTGACCTTTAATAAAAGAGCAACTGCCCTAAGAAAAGAGGAGGCCCGTAAATCGGTTAAGCCCTTTTATTTCAAGGTTAAAAAGGGTGAAATGCTTATCAGGGAGGGTGGAAGGATTACGCCCGAACATCTTCTCAAGCTTTCTGAGCAGTATAAGTTTCTGAAACAGAAAGAGATGTTGGGCCGGGTCCCTGCAATGGCAATTCTTATCGCCTTTCTTCTCTCGTCCATGTACTTTGTTGGTCTGTTCAGTAATAAATCATCCGGTCCAGAGGTAAAAGACCTGCTTTTTAATGCAGTCACTCTCGTGCTTATTTTTTTAGTAATAATCGCTTTTAATTTCGTAGCCTTTGAAGTGGCGCGAGGCTTCCATTTTTTCTCTCCCAAGGCTTTATTATTTGCCGTACCGGTTGCCAGCGGCGCTATGCTTATAGCCATCTTTCATGGAATAGGCGTGGCAGCGAGTTTTTCTCTCATTATTTCGGTGTTAGCCTGCCTTGTTATCGACGGTGGGGTGGAGTTCTTTGTCTATTTCTTTATCAGCTCTCTCGTGGCGGCATACGGTGTAAGACGATATAGGGAAGGGGCCACTCTTATAAAAGCCGGACTAAAGGTGAGTGTATGTAACATAATTCTGGCCCTTTCCATAGAGGCCTTGTACGGTTCATTTTTTACCTTGGAGGCACTTATAGCATTTTGTTCAGCCCTTATCGGAGGAGTTCTTGTTGGAGTTGTGGCTACGGGCATCCTGCCCCTGCTCGAAATGTCTTTCAGCTACACCACGGATATTAAACTCCTTGAATTGGCCAACCTGGATAAACCTCTCTTGAGAGAACTAATGGTCCAGGCCCCGGGTTCCTATCATCACAGCGTTATTGTGAGCAACATGGTAGAGGCGTCGGCCCGGGCGGTCCATGCCAATCCGGTTCTTGCAAAAGTGGCCGCCTATTATCATGATATAGGAAAAATTAAGAAGCCCCTTTATTTTATCGAGAATCAGCGAGACCGAGAAAACAAGCATGAGAAGTTAGCCCCTTCCATGAGCAGCCTGATCCTCATTTCTCATGTCAAAGATGGCGTTGAGTTGGCAAAAAAATATAAATTGGGAAAAGAAATCATTGACATTATCAGGCAGCATCACGGGACATCGCTGATTACGTTTTTTTACGAAAAGGCCAAGAAACAGGGCGAGAAAAAAGGAGATAAATACTTTCAGGTTGGGGAAGAAGATTTTCGTTATCCTGGACCCAAACCCCAAACAAAGGAAGCCGGGCTTGTAATGCTTGCAGACGTGGTTGAGGCTGCGTCCAAAACCCTTGTGGACCCTACTCCGGCACGGATTCAGGGAATGGTCCAAAAAATAGTAAATAAGATTTTTTCCGACGGTCAGTTGGATGAATGCGAATTGACCCTGAAGGATCTTCATGAAATTGCAAAGAGTTTTAACAAGACTCTAAGCGGCATTTTTCATCACCGTGTTGACTATCCAGAACCGGTAGCGAAGATTGCCCCTGCCAATAATCGAGAAACCGTTGGAGGGCGGAAGGGGGTGCCTGCTAAAGAGGGAAAAAATGGAGATACAGATCAACTCCCAGCGGGAAATTCCAGGGTTGGAAAAAGGGAAGATACGGGGGAAGTTAGCGAGAGTCTTAAAAGACTTGGGCTGTCATGACAGAGAACTGAGCATTCTCTTTACCAATGATGATCACATGGCGCAGCTCAACTTTCGCTATTTAGGGAGGAGAGGTCCCACAAATGTCCTGGCATTCCCCATGGCCGATCCGGATGGGCCGGCTAAGCAAACACCTGCAGTTGAATCTACCATGTTAGGAGATGTGGTTGTCTCCATTGATACTGCGCTAAGTGAGGCAGGTGAATTTGGGGAAACAATTGAACATACTATATACCGGCTGCTCATCCATGGGATCCTCCATCTTATGGGGCATGATCACGAGGAGTCTGAGATCGAAGCTTTGCGGATGGAAAAAGAGGAAAAAAGGTTGATGGGATTAATAAGGGAGGCATAGAAATATGGCGCGTTTAGCGGTCAATGTGGACCATGTGGCTACTGTACGACAGGCAAGGGGGATTGATGAACCCGACCCTGTCTTTGCAGCCGGCCTCGCCGAATTGGCAGGCGCGGAGGGTATAATCTGTCATCTCAGAGAGGACAGACGGCATATCAATGACAGGGACCTCAGGCTGTTACGCCAGACCGTAAAGACAAAATTAAATATGGAAATGGCTGCGGTGGATGAGATGGTGGATATCGCCATTGACACCAAGCCTGATCTGGTCACTCTTGTCCCCGAGAAGAGAGAGGAACTTACTACAGAAGGTGGCCTTGATGTCAGGGCCCAACCGGACCATTATAGAGGGACCGTAGAACGCCTGAAAAGAGAGAGAATTCAGGTCAGTTTTTTTGTTGATCCGGATCCCGGACAGATCAGGGAGGCACACGAGTGTGGTGCAGACATTGTGGAGATCCATACCGGGCATTACTCTGAGGCAAAATCAGAACCAGAGGCCATTGAACGTTTTGGGCGTATTGTCAGGGCGGTGGAATCTGCCGCTGAGCTGAATCTTGGTATCAGCGCTGGTCATGGACTCAATTACGTGAATGTCAAAAGATTTAAGGACCTCTCCCAGATCGAAGAGTACAGCATTGGTCACAGTATTGTAGCAATGGCGGTATTGATAGGCCTTGAAGAAGCTGTTCGAAAGATGCTCGATCTGGTCAAAAGTTTTTGAAATGATATATGGAACCGGTGTAGACCTTGTCAGCATTGGAAGGATTGAAAAAACAATCCGCAAATGGGGCACCAGGTTTGTCACAAGGGTATTTACGGCAGAAGAGAGCCGTATCTGTTATAACCGGCCTTCGTCCTACTCGGCCTTTGCCCTGCGGTTTGGTGCCAAAGAGGCCTTTTCCAAGGCCCTGGGTCTGGGCATGAGGAAAGGGATAAGATGGCGGGATATAGAAGTCTTTAACAATCCTGCGGGCAAACCGGGTCTTAGGCTTTATGGTGCAGCATCTGAAATATGTAAAGAGAAGGGGATAAACGGCATCCATCTGAGCCTCTCAGATGATGGTGAATACGGCATCGCTATGGTGGTGTTAGAGATTCTAAGAGATGGGGGCAAAACATGCTGAATGCAAGCGATATCATGACTACCGATGTTATTACAGTCAAGAAAAACACCTCTTTGAAGGATCTGGCTAAGATCCTTTACAAAAACCACATAAATGGGGTTCCTGTGGTTGACGATGATGGCTCCCTCCTCGGGGTTATATGTGAAAGTGACCTTATCCGCAAAGACAAGAAACTACACATACCAACAGTGGTGGCCATTTTTGATGCGGTAGTCTATCTCGAAAGCCCGAAAAGCATCGAAAAAGAGTTTAAGAGGATCAGCGCTACTACGGTGGAAGATCTATACACTAAGAAGACTATTACTGTGGACGAAAGAACTCCCATTGATGAAATCGCCACAATTATGACCAAAAAGAAGATTTACACTATCCCTGTCATGGATGGTGATCTAATAGTGGGGGTTATCGGTAAGGCCGACCTCTTAAGGACCATTGTGGGTGGGTAAGGTATTTAGTTTGAAAGAGGAATCTTTCACATGCCGGACATCCTCTGGCGAAGAAACTATAAATCTGGGGCTGAGATTAGGAACGCTCCTTAATGAGGGAGATATTGTTGCCCTGGCAGGGGATTTAGGGAGCGGAAAGACATGGTTTACCAAAGGTGTAGCGCTGGGATTAGAGATCTCTGCTGACACTGTAATTACGAGTCCTTCCTTTTCCCTCATGAATGAATACCAGGGCAGATATGCGCTTTTTCATATAGATGTTTACCGGTTGGAAAATGTCTCTGATTTTCTTGATGCCGGTCTTGATGAATATCTTTATGGAAACGGGATTACGGTTATGGAATGGGCTGATCGATGGCCAGAGATTTTGCCTGGGAGGAGTATAAAGGTCCAGTTTCTGATTTTAGATGAGTACTCCCGGGAAATTACCCTGTCCGGTTGCCACCCGAAGGCCCTGAGAATTCTGAAACAGATAAGTGAGGAGGTGGAGTGAGAAAAGTATGGCATTAATTGTTCAAAAATATGGTGGCACTTCGGTTGGAAGCATCGAAAAAATAAGGGCGGTTGCCAAGAGAGTCATTGAGACGTCTATTCAGGGCAACAAAATGGTGATTGTCCTCTCAGCCATGGCAGGTCAAACCGACGGGCTTATTAAATTAGCAAAAGATATGACCGAAGAGCCTGATTCAAGGGAACTTGACGTGCTTGTATCCACGGGCGAACAAATAAGCGTAGCGCTTTTTGCAATGGCTGTAAAGGATATGGGTTGCGATGCCCGATCCCTCCTCGGTTTTCAGGTGGCCATCCACACAGATGATTTATTTGGCAAGGCAAGAATTCATGATATTGAAACTGATCGTATCATCAGAAATCTGGATCAAGGCAGGATTGTGACCGTAGCAGGTTTTCAGGGTCTCGATAATCACGGGGACATCACCACATTGGGGAGGGGGGGATCTGACACAACGGCAGTTGCTCTGGCCGCGGCCTTGAAGGCAGATGTGTGCGAAATTTTTACCGATGTAGAGGGCGTTTATACGACTGATCCTAACATCTGTCCAAGGGCCAAAAAGATGGATTTCATCTCCTACGATGAGATGTTGGAGATGGCCAGCTTAGGTGCAAAGGTGCTGGAGATCCGTTCGGTTGAATTTGCCAAAAAATTTGAAGTGCCGATCCATGTAAGATCAACTTTTACCAACGAGAGGGGTACCATGGTGGTTGCTGAAACAAAAGATATGGAAAAAGTCGTAGTGTCAGGAGTCGCTTATAACAAGAACGAAGCCAGGGTGACTATTCGAAAAGTGCCGGATCAGCCAGGGATTGCCTCCAGGATATTTGATCCTGTGTTCAGGGCCGGCATCGTGGTTGATATGATTGTGCAGAACACGAGTCAGGATGGACTTACGGATCTGACGTTCACCGTGCTTAAAACAGACTTCTATAAAACCATGAAGTTAGTAAGCGATATAGCGGCAGAAATCGGGGGCGAACGGGTCTTAGGCGATGAGGATATTGCCAAGGTTTCCATCATCGGTGTGGGGATGAGGGCTCATGCCGGAGTGGCCAAAAAGATGTTTGCGACCTTGGCCAAAGAAAATATAAATATTATGATGATCAGCACCTCCGAAATAAAAATATCCTGCCTCATCGAGGAGAAATATACTGAACTGGCTGTGCGTGTCCTGCACAAGGCCTTTGGTTTGGACGATGAAAAAGAGGAAACTTCATGATAATCCCGCCTCGGCCGGGACTGGCGCCCTTCTTCTTCTTTTTTTCCTGATTGCCACGAATTTCCTGAAAGGTTCAAACATCCTGCCCGACCCGGGAATAAGTCTTTCGGGTGGGAAGGTGTTTGTCGAGGTATCAGGAGATATAAGGCTCCCGGGCGTTTATCGGTTTGATGGTCCACCCTCTCTAAGAGAGTTGATGGCTCGCTCTGAGGGGTTAATCGCGGAAGAAAAAATCGTTCCGTTTTCTGTGGAGCCCCCCTTCGAATCGGGTTCTTATGTTGAAATCAGGAACAAACCAAAGGAAATCAGCTTGCAAATTGGAGAAATGTCGGCTTTTTACCGGATGACCCTTGGGATACCGATTTCTATAAACAATGAAAGTGCTGATGGGCTTGTCTCTCTTCCAGGAATCGGTTCCAGGACTGCAGAGGCAATCGTAGGGGAGCGAACAAGAAGGGGTGGCTTCGAGAAACTGAGTGATATTCAGTCTATCAGGGGGATCGGCCCCGGGCTGTACCGTAAGATAAGACCCTATCTGGTGTTGAGGTGATAATATTAGGCATAGATACCTCATGTGATGATACCTCAGCAGCAGTGGTTGTTGATGGAAAGTCAGTTCTCTCCAACGTGGTCCATTCTCAGGTCGAGATCCACCATGCCCACGGAGGTGTGGTCCCTGAACTTGCTTCAAGGGAGCACATCAGGAATATCATGCCGGTTGTCAAGGAGGCCCTGTTGAAGGCGGAGACGGGGGTCAGGGATTTAGATGGTATTGCGGTCACTGTTGGGCCGGGACTTGTGGGCGCACTTCTCGTCGGGCTTTATTATGTGAAAGGGCTATCCTATGCCTGCGAGATCCCCCTGGCAGCAGTTAATCATCTCGAAGGTCACCTTCTGTCCATATTCCTGGAGGAAAGAACCCCTCCATTCCCGTTTGTGGCCCTGACTGTTTCAGGCGGCCACACAAATATATATTATGTGGAGGATTATGGTCGATATAGCCTGATGGGTCAAACCCTTGATGATGCTGCAGGGGAGGCATTCGACAAAGTAGCCAAAATGTCAGGCCTCGGCTATCCGGGAGGAGTTGCCATAGAAAAAATGGCCCTGGATGGCAGAAATGACAAGATTAAGTTTCCAAGGGCCTATTTGACAAATGAATCCCTCGACTTTAGTTTCAGTGGGCTTAAGACCGCGGTCGCCTTATACATGAAGAAATGGCGTGATGGTAAGGCGAAAGAAGATGAAATCACCCTTGCGGATATTGCAGCCTCGTTTCAGGAGTCGGTTGTGGATGTGCTGGTTCACAAGGTCATGATTGCAAGAAAAAAAATGGGTGTTAAAGCGGTTGTAATGGCCGGGGGTGTGGCATGTAACAAAAGACTGCGGGAGAGGTTGTCAGAGGTCGCCGGGGATGAGGGCGCAGAGGTCTATTACCCGCGGCCTGAGTATTGTACAGACAACGGGGCCATGATTGCGGCGGCGGGCTATCACTGCCTGTTGCGAGGTGAAACAGCAGATATGTCATTAGATGTAAGATCCAAATTTCCCATTCAGGAGATCAGGATTGAAAATTAGCGGTCTTGAACAATAGAGACGGGTAGAGTCTTGAAATTCAGCAGGCAGATCAAATATTATTATATCAGGTTTATCCGTTTAAGGGGCGACCCTCATGAGCTGGCGCTGGGGATGGCCTTCGGGACCTTCACCGGAATGATGCCGATCATGCCCTTCCAGATGGCGCTTTCTGTCGGTTTAGCCTTGTTGTTCAAAGGAAGCAAGATAACAGCGGCCCTGGGCACCTGGGTCAGCAACCCCCTAAATTGGTATTTTCTATACTATTTCAGTTATAAATTAGGGGCGTTTGTATTAGGGATACATGGACATAGCGCCATGTTTTCATCCATTATGAAGGGTATTCGATTGGGGGAAGACTCAATGATCATAGTGGAAAGGATTCTGGCGGCGGGCGGTCTTATGGTTTCCGCTTTTCTCGTAGGTGGTCTGATTATGGGAGTCGCTGTTTCAATTCCCTCCTACTTTATTTTTTTGTATGTCTTCAAACGGATAAGGGTGTGGCGCGAATCAAGAAAGGGGAGGGGAAATTGGCGCGTCACGGAGCATTAAGGCCAAGAGCGGCATTGAGACCCAAAAAAAAACTGGGGCAGCATTTTCTCACTGATGCAGGGATCATTGAGCAAATCATTGCTTCATCACGATTCCAGCCGTCCGATATAGTTCTGGAAATCGGGCCCGGACAGGGTGCCCTGACCCTCCCTCTTTCTAAGACCGTTTCACACGTTGTAGCCGTCGAAAAGGACATCCGTCTTACGAATTTACTTAAGAGGAAGCTCTCAAATTTGGGAATTTCCAATGTAACTCTTATAAACCAGGATATCCTGACCTTCGATTTTAGCGAGATCA
>Ga0114923_10003478_pt1 | contig 10624 bp, 7 predicted proteins | sample SumtaG_FD_89578 | JGI IMG/M metagenome (GOLD analysis project Ga0114923, IMG submission 89578) | Deep subsurface microbial communities from Indian Ocean to uncover new lineages of life (NeLLi) - Sumatra_00157 metaG | ecosystem: Environmental > Aquatic > Marine > Oceanic > Sediment | place: near...
TGTCTTATTGATCCTCCTCCATCTGAACCCTGTGCTAATGAACCTAATCCTGAAACAACTGCCGATGCTGCTCCACCACTGGATCCCCCTGTAGTATAGTTTAAATTCCATGGGTTGCGACTGTATCCGAATATTAAATTGTCTGTAACTCCCTTGAAACCAAATTCAGGCGTATTGGTTTTTCCTAAAATTACGCATCCTTCTTTTTTTAATCTTCGAACCATAACATCATCATGATCTGCGATATTATTTTCGTAAATTTTAGAACCATAGGTAGTTCTAATTCCCTTTACAGGATTTAAATCTTTAATTGACGTAGGGATACCGTTCAATAATCCTAGCTTTTCACCTTTTTTCAATTTATCATCTGCTTCTCTTGCCATCTCTCGAGCTAAATCAAACGTTGTTGTGCAAAAGGCGTTCGTTATTGGATTAATTTTTTCAATTCTCTCAATAATTGTTTCCGTAATTTCTATTGAACTGAGTTCTTGCCTTTTTATTGCCTCGAACATGTCGATGGCAGACATAAAGCATATCTCTTCCTTATTCATATTTTTCAGATCACAAAATTATTTTTTATACAATAAAATTAGATAGACATGAAATATTAATTAGGTTTTATGTAAAAAAAACTAGACTAATTTTAATTGGTAATAAAATTTATTGCTCTTTTACAATCCTATCTCTTAATTTTCTTCTAAATATTTTACCTACTGAAGTCCTAGGTAATATGTTTAAAAACTCTATTTGTCGGGGGTATTTATATCCCGCTAATCTTTCTTTTGCCCATTCAATAATTTCCCTCTCAGTTATTTTGCCCTCCTTGAATTCCGGTTTTAAAACTACAAATGCTTTAATAGTTTCTCCAATATTCGGATCCGGTGCCGATACCACACCCGCTTCGAGAATAGCAGGATGTTCGTACAATTTTGCTTCAACTTCACGCGGCATTACTTTGTATCCTTTATATTTGATTATATCCTTAGCGCGACCTTCGATGTAAAAATATCCTTGGTCATCCATCCGGGCTAGATCTCCTGTTCTTAACCATCCATCAATTATCGTTTTCTTCGTTTCTTCGGGATTTTTCCAATATCCTTTCATTACTTGAGGCCCTTTTATTAGGAGTTCTCCAATTTCTCCAGGTTCTAATTCTTTTAAAGTTTCAGGATTAACAATTTTAGAGTCCGTATCTATTATAGGAACGCCAATGCTCTCAGAACGAATCTCTGGCATCCATTTAGCCGCAATGTGAGTAACGGGTGAAGTTTCTGTTAACCCAAAGCCTTGACCAACTTTGAACCCAACTACTTCCTCCCATTTCTTAGCCAATTCTGGAGGTAACGCGGCTGAACCTGAATTGGCTTCCTCTAGACTGGAAAGATCTCGTTCTGTGAAATCGGGATTATTAATTAACATTTGATACATAACCGGGACTCCAATATAATTTGTAACTCTATAATATTCAATTGCTTTTAGAACTTCAGAAGCATTAAATGAAGGAAACATTACTATCATTGCTGCTCCGAAAACTGCTGCAATAATAACTAAAAATCCGAAAGAATGACACAAAGGTAAAACTGATAAGTTTACTGTTTTGCCGAAGCTATCCTCTCCCTCTTCTTGTTCACCAGCCATTAATAAAGTTGAGAGCGTGCAAGAAACTAAATTAGTGTGAGTTAGCATTACACCTTTAGGTAATCCTGTAGTACCGCCAGTAAATAAAAGAGCCGCAAGATCGTTTGAAGGATCAATTTCTACATCTGGTCGAACTGGCGCTATGCCTTCGATGAACTCTTCTAAAGTTATTGTACCTTCTTTGGCTGAATCTGCTTCCAACAAGATTACATTATCTAAATTCACATTTTTATGGGCTTTCTTCATAGTCCTGAAATTTCCCTTATGAACAAATACTGTATTTAAATTTCCAGTTTCTCTGATAATGTGAGAAACATCAGCTTCCTTAAGTAATGGATTAATGGGGACGACGATGGCTCCAGCTTTCATAATTCCAAGGCAACAAAATAAAAATTCAGGGCAATTTCTGGTCATGATGCCTATTGCATCGCCTTTTTTTATACCTAACTGATACAATGCGTTAGCAATTTTATCTGAAATATAGGTTAACTCGCGAAAGGTATACTTTTTTCCTGTTGATATGTGATCGACACATACATTATTAGGAAAATTTTTAGCAGATAATCCTATTAGCTCGTGAACTGGAATGGGATCAAATTTTATTGATTTAGGGACATTAGAAGCTCTATATTTTAGCCATGGTCTATTTGAATTTTCAATATAGGGAGACTCGTTTTCATAGTCATATGTAGGCTCCCAATCAGTATAATCCTTCATAATTATGCGAAATATTTTAATTATAATACTATATAAAAAACTCAAGGTAAAATTATAAAAAGGTTTACCTTTACTCTCATAAACTTAAATAAAGTCATAGGTTGTTAGATTGATATTATAAATCTAAAAATTCTAGAATTAATCGATTAACTTCTGGAGCTTTAGAAAGAGTCATAAAGTGCCCTGCTTCTTGAATCACCTTTAACTCGCAATTAAGGATTTTTTCTCTCATTTCAGCCAAAACTGAGACAGGAGTCTGACGATCGTGGGATGCAGCGATCAGAAGTGTTTTGTTTTTGATCTTATGTAAATTATCAAGTGTATAATGGGTTTTCATAGCTTCTGCTTGATTTCTTATATCCTGAGGTCTTGATGGATTAACTGTACTCTCTTTAATTAAGTCGTTCATAGAAAAACTTTCATAGAATTTTTTGTTAGTATCCCTATTCATTTCTCGCCTGAATTTAATATGAAAAACCCACTTCGATTTTTGATTGAATGCTTCTATGGGATCGCTTTGAATTGTTTCTATCTCGTCTAACCGTCCATTTTGAGCGATCTCTACCCAATCATTATCTTTTCTACCGTAATTGGTTGCAATCAGAATTAATTTGTCGACTTTATTAGGATACATTAAAGCAAAGTGTTGAGCAATCATACCTCCAAAGGATCGGCCAACGATATGAGCTTTATTTATCTCGATTGCCTTCATTAAGCCATGGATGTCCTCTGCAAGCATTTTCATCGTGTAGGGTATATCAGGACGGTCACTTTCTCCAGTTCCACGAAGATCAAAAGTAATTGTTTTATATTTTCTACATATATCCTTTATTTGAGGTTTCCAAATTTCTTTTTTTGCGCCATATCCATGAATAAAAATGATAGGTTGTCCTTCTCCATGAATAAGATATGACAACTTTACACCATTTGCGGTAGCAAACCTCATGCTGATAAGAAAAATATATTTTGTTTTTATTTTAGCTTTTATATGTATTCAAAGAATTTTTCTTGATATAAATGTTATACCCGTTTAAACCCTAATAATAGTTGAGAAATATTTCACATTATTAAAAACTCAAGTATATTTACCAGAATTAACATGTAATATATAAATAGTGAAATTGTTTTTATAAGTTCTAAAATTAGTAACCTAAAGATTAAATCAGAACCTTTTCACATCTGAATAACTACATAATCTACACAAATATTTGGAGCGCAGAAACATAAATGGTTGATTATTCTCAAATACTACAAAATCTCGAGTTTATAAACATTAGCAACGACGAATTTACCATATTTGAATGGAAACCCCCAAGATCATATAAGAGTTTTATATTGGACTTAAATATTGTTAAACAGAATCTTGCGAGTAATATTTTTTTCCATATTTCCAAGGGGAACATGAAAATAGTGCATATTCGTATTAATAATTTGATATATACAGCAGGTTCTAATAATAAAGTTCAGTTCCAATTGCTGGAAGCTTTAATAGAAAAAGTGAGTGTAGAATTTAATATAAAATATGATGTCGAGTCATACATATCATATGGTAATTTTTCTACGACAGTGTTTAAATCGTTTAATGATAATATTGAAGATATCATTGCGGGTTTTAATGATCTAGGAACAGTAAAAGAACTTAAAGTACCATGTATGGTGTGTAATACCGTCCTTCCTATCATTGTAAAAAAAAGTTTTATAGAAAACTCCGAATCTTTTCCTGTACCTTTAGTTTATACCCATAATGGTCATGCTATCCTTTGTTTCATTGATAAAAATTACGATATTCGGGGAGTGGAGTTAGTTAACATTACTGGATGATTTGCATTAACAATTAATTCGATATCTCCGGATTACTGAGCTAAATCTACTCAACAAAGAATTAAAAATTGATTTTTCTTACCAAATATTATGGCACAAGATAAGAAACGAGAGGAAGAAGTTTTTTTTGAAGAAATTATAAAAAAGACTAAAACAGGCATCACCTTCCCAAAAGTATTAAGAGAATCTCTTTTTAACGAAGAGAGCGAAACTTTTTTTAAAATAATAGTCCCAAAAGAAAAAGATAGGATAATTTTGGAAGTATTAACGGAGGAAGAAGCGAATCAACACCTTGTAAGAGCAAAGGAATCAAAACCAAAAACTCAGAAAAAAATCTCTCCGAAAATCGCAGATAAAAAAACTCCAAAAAAAGTCGCACCGAATTGGGGTGATTATTTCATCTACGATTTCAAGGTTAAAGAAAAAGTTCAACCAATTTTGGAATTAGCCTTTTATAAATTCGCAGAAAATTTCATGGAAGATGCTATGGGACGTATTAAATACGCTTTAGTTTCGTTCTTATCAGGAACTAAAAGTGAAAATGCTAAGTTATATTTTTCAATTATCAAACTACTTATTGATGTCATAGAAAGATTTGATCAACCTAATCTAATTGATTGGATATTCGAAAAAATTGTCCCTAATATAGAAAGTAAATTTCTTTACGAGCAAGCATTTCTTGAGCTACTGGAAGTGAGTTTGAAGCTTAAGCGGTATGAAAAAGCGGAATTATTTATATTCTACATTTTAAAGAACATAGATGATTATCCTCGTTCTGAACTCTACAACATTTTTAATTCCTTTAAACAATTGGTTAAAAAAGTGCGGTATATCGAAAGAACGGACAAAATTGATCTTTTATTAAAAGAAAAATTGATGGAATATGGGGAGGGTATAGAAGATCCCGATTATAAAATCCAGATAGTTGAATTTTTAGAGGATTTAAACTATATCGAGCTTGCTTATGGTCTTGCTAAGGATATACAAAAAAGCTTACCAGCAGATAGCGTTAAAGTAGCTGAGATTCGAAAAATAGTTAAAAGGCTATATACTGCTCCAATTACAGAGGATAAAATCAATTAAAAGGTTAAAGTACTTTAATAAAATTTTCAATTAACTTTCTTGGTCAGGGTTATCAAGATTTTCATCTTTATTTTCCTTCATTTTTTCTTCTGCTCTCTCAAGTTCGCTTTCTAGGATTTTTTGCTCTTTTTCCTCGATTATTTTCTGGTGTAATTCAAGTTCTACATTAGTTAGTTCTGTTTCCTTTTTAATTAATTCTTCTTTTAGTTTTAAAGCTTTTTCCTTTTCTTGAATAGCCATCTCTTCAATTTCCTGTTCCTTGAACTCCAATTCCAATTTTTTCTTTTTTATTTCTAACTCTTTTTTTTTGAGTTCAATCTCCTTATCCAAAATGTGAGATTCTTCCTTTTTTAATTGTTTTTTAATTTTTTTAGGTATGATTTCTGATTCAGAATCTATTGTAGTTTCTTGTTCGAGAATTTCTTCTTTAAGCTTTAGAGTTTTTTCTTTTTCTATGATGATTTTCTCTTCTAAATCTTTCTCTTTTTCTTCCAACTCTAATTTTTTTTTTCTAATTTCAATCTCTTTTATCTTTAATTCTAATTCCTTATCGAAAATTTCATTTTCTTCCTTTTCTAAAGTGGACCCATCCAAGATTGCTTCCTTTTGGCTTTCTTCAACTAACTCGTCAATTTTTTCAACAGTGACTATGGATTTTAGCACCGTATCTATTGCAGTCTTCAGAGATTCGTTTTCTGGATTTTCTTTTGCATAATTATTAATAGCTTTTGTAATTAAAGAGGGGTGTTTTCTACCAATTGTTATTAGTGCTTGTGTAGCTTTCTCAATTACGAAATCTTTTTCATCTGCTAGAGTAATAACTATTTTGTTGATTAACGACTCATCTTCAATATCATTATCTCCTCCTGCCATAAAAATTATCAATTGTAAGTCGGCTTCTCTAACATTTGGATCAGGAGAATCTAATAAATCTTCGCTATGGGGGAGAAACAAGTCACATTCATTTTCGCAAAGTGTTTTGAGAAGCAATAAAAACGAATATCGAAGAACTGAATCACGTTTTGAGAGATTTTCAAGTAATGATGGGATATCTATAACGAGCTGCTCTATAAGAAATCGTAATACTATTCTTCCTCCGTGAAGGGATAGTAACATTTCGATAATGTTCTCTAACCTGTCGAGATAATTATCTTGATTCGAATCACCGAGATACAAAGCTATAATTTTAACAGCGTCGTCCATTCTTCCATCTTTTACAAAATCCTTAATTTTTATTATTTCAGGATTCCCTTGGTTTTTTTCATTCATTTATACTCAACATTTGTATATTATATTTCAATTTTAAATATGTAATATATAAAAATCATTATATAAGCGAAATAGAATATTGAAAACGAGTCGTAAATCGCGGTATCGGAGCATAGCGCTTGAATTATTTTTCTTCTGTTTTTCGGGGTTTACACTTATTCTTATTTTTATTCCTAAATTTTGCCTTTTGTTTTCATAGATATTGATTTCATTGCAAAATTGGCTTAAAGCATCTAAATCACCAGGAAAAGAGTTCCAAATGTAGGTATCTCGCTTGGAATCTTCATTATTTGGTTTTTCATTGCTGATGGAAGAAAGAGTGTCTTTTGGAATGATAATGGTAATTTCTACGAATTCGTCTGGAATGAATTTTAGCTTGACTTCTGGAAAATATATATTAGAGAAGAGTTTGCATATACCAAACAAAAGTTTCAAATCCGTAATATTTTCTCGATTTGCATTGCATAACGCATATTTCTCTTTTATAAAGCATACATGGATCTTATCTTCGTATTTAAATATCATAAATTCTTGGCCTTTAGTTAAAAGATATTGAAAATTCTCGTCTCTGTTTTTAATTCTGTCTTTAAAAATTTTGCCTGCTCCTTTAAATTCTCCTTTTGAAAAGAATTTATTTAATTTTCTGTAATCACCATGAAAAAAAACATCGAAGAAATCAATTAGATATAAATAAGCATCGTTTGGTTTGTAAATTACCGTTTTGTTTCGAAAGTCTCGAAAAATGATGTTTTTATGAACGCTGTAACAGAAATTTGGTTGATCTTCGATTGTTAGTCCATTTAATAATCGCATTTTTAGTAAAGTCCTTCTGGTACAGAGTGGTGTCAAGGTGCACTGAATTCGATCGATTTCGCACTCTTTGAAACACAATTTATCAATTTTCTCTCTTAAAAGTTCAAGTAGTTCTGTTTTGAACTTTGTATCAGTATCTTCGTCAAAAAAATTGGCAATATGTTCTGGTTGGAGTGGCATTTTTTAGAGTTTTTCTAGTTTAGAAAATCTTAACACACATTTAAAAATATATTTAACACTAATTCTAAACTTTTCTATTGTGGTTTAAACCAACTAATTGAATAGTACTTCGAATTGTAAAATATATTAATGAGAGATTAAATATATATTATTAAAGCCATTAAAGAATTCCTTGAAAAAAGAGGAGATAAAAATACTTCGACAAATCCATATTTTTTATTCTGGAAAAAATATTTATAATCATACATACGCTCTTGCACTAGGAGATGAGGAATTGAACAATGTAACGAAGATCATCAAGTCGTTTATTGAAATGCCAATGAAGGGCAAAATTTTTCATCGCCCTGTATCAGAAAACTTCCAAATATTTCATAAATCAGAAAAAGATGTCTTATTTTTATTTATTACAGATTTAGTTGACGGTCTTGAATATATATCGCCAATATTAGACAACACGATAAAAAAATTTCATGATTTATTTTCAAATCCAATAGATGTGAGTAATCCAGACGATAAGAAGCGAGAATTTGTCGATTTTTTGAGAGAACTGCAACATGATTTGCACTCTAAAATCGCGCTTATTGGACCTACTAATTCTGGTAAGTCACAACTATTCGACATGTTAAAGAGCGATCAAGAACGTCAAATCATGAATTTTGCTAAAGCTTCGATTTTGTCAATAGATAATTTGGAGTTCGATCTCTGGGACTTTGAATTAAAAGATAATTTTTCGCTTTTATGGTCAAAATTCATTCAGGGGTCTGACTTAGTTGTTCTAGTTTTCGATTTATCAAATTATCATATCCGAGTTATCAAACACTTTATAGATTTGCAGAAGCAAGAAAGTAAATTTTCCAAACTCCTTATTCTTGGGAATAAACGCGATCTGATTGAAGAAAGTGATTTGAGAGTTGTAAAAAACGAATTAGATTTTTTTGATTTTGAAGAAATTTCTTTAATAGAAACAGGAGTACGAGTTACGATTGATCTTCTAATCGCTAGAATCCTCCATTTAAAAAAACTTTTACCTCATCATTTTATAGAGTCGTTTAATGAAGCTAAAAGTATTGAAAGTGATGGTAATTCCGTTCTCGCAATTGCTAAATACAAAGAACTAGTAAAAATATCAAATGAATATCAAGATTTTACGTACATCACGATCCTTAAGGAAAAAATCGTAGAATTACAAAAAAAAATCGATGAACAAGCTGAATTGAGAAAAAAAATCGTACAAAAAAAGAAATTCGAAATACCGGGAAAAATTCAATTTACGCGACGAGTTCAAGTGCAACCCTTACCTTCCGGTAAAACACAAATTAAACCACCTCCAATTGAAGTACCAAAAACCATTATTAAGGCTTCACGATCGCCAGCACCTGAACAGAAGACAGAGGATTTATTAATTTTTTCTAATTCAGGCGATTTAGAAACAGTTGATATAGATAAAGAAGATATTACGCTACATATTGACGAAGTTATACCCGAAGAAAAGCGTCCAACTCTAAAACAAAGTGAGATTGAAAGCGAAAAACATTATCCTGAAATGCTTCAAAAAATAATAGAAGAAAACGGAAGCATGTTAAGCCCAAAATTATGCTCCCAATTAATAAATGAATTGCAAAAAACTTTAGCAAGACCTCTTACGATTGAAGACGTGAAATCTGCAGCTAACTTTTTTGTGAAACACGATTCTATGTAAAGATTTTTGATTAGTTTTTCAAATAATAAGGTACTGCTGGTTTGTACGAAAAAGCAAATTTTTTTATTTACATTGACTTAAATCGCCTATAATAATTACAATTACTATTAAAATAAATGGTTAAAAAATATGAATCCTTTAGAAAAACTTAAGTTAGAATTTGGTGAAATAACTAGACTTAATTATATCCGTTCTCTGTTAGGGTGGGACGAGCAAGTTAATTTACCTGATGGATCATTCGAGGGAAGAGCAGAGCAGAACGCTCTCATGAGTAAAATTGTCCATGAAAGACTAATTTCTGATAAAATTGGTAATTTAATAAAAGAAGCTGAAAAATTACCAAACTTAAATTTAGTTGACGCTGCCTTCATACGAGAAGCTAAAAGAGATTATGAGCAAGAGGTTAAATTACCGACGGAATTGGTTGAGAAAATTTCAAAAACCGCCTCTTTAGCTTATGCTAAATGGGTAGAAGCCCGGAAAAAAGATGATTTTTCTCTATTTCAACCACTTTTAGAGAAAATGATCGGACTCCAAATTCAAGTAGCAGAGAAATTAGATACTCATCCTGATCCTTACTCAACACTCATCGATCTTTACGAACCCGGCGCCACATACGATTGGATTGCGAAAATATTCAACAAATCAAAACAAGATCTTAATAAAATCATAAAAAAGTTGAATACTTCAACCGATAAACCAGATTTTTCCATTCTTACTCAAAAATGGGATGCAGATAAACAATGGGACTTTAGTATTGAAGTCGTAAAGGGATTAAATTATGATTTTAATAAAGGACGTCAAGATAAATCTGCTCATCCATTTACTACATCTCTCTCTTCAACGGACACAAGATTTACTACCCGAATTAACGAAGAATTCTTCTCTTCATGCCTTTTTGGGTCGATTCACGAATGTGGCCACGCCCTATATGACATGGGATTTAAGAAAGAAATTCATGATAACATTTTGGCAAACGGTTGTTCAATGGGCATTCACGAAAGTCAATCGAGAATGTGGGAAAATATGGTAGGGCGCGGTAAACAATTCTGGAAATATTGGTATCCTAAATTAGAGAAAAGTTTTCCAAGCAATTTAACAGGCATTTCTATAGAAGAATTTCATCGAAGTATTAACACTGTCCAACCATCCCTTATTCGTGTAGATGCTGATGAAGTTACATACGGTATGCATATAATTCTCAGATTTGAATTGGAAAAAGATATTATAGAAGGAAATGTAAATGTTAGTGAATTACCAGAAATTTGGAATTCTAAAATGGAAGATTTATTAGGAATAACTCCTCCAAACAATGCAGACGGTGTTTTACAAGATGTTCACTGGTCTGGTGGAGCTTTTGGCTACTTTCCAACTTACTTCTTAGGTAATTTATATGGCGCACAA
>Ga0114923_10003479_pt1 | contig 10624 bp, 21 predicted proteins | sample SumtaG_FD_89578 | JGI IMG/M metagenome (GOLD analysis project Ga0114923, IMG submission 89578) | Deep subsurface microbial communities from Indian Ocean to uncover new lineages of life (NeLLi) - Sumatra_00157 metaG | ecosystem: Environmental > Aquatic > Marine > Oceanic > Sediment | place: near...
GAAGCATTCCCCAAACAAATATCAAGGGGACACGGCAATGCAGGGATACCCTTCAATGCTAGGTGGAACCGGAAAGTCCCTCCAGGGGAACCAGCCTTTCAGATTCCAATCAACGGAGGCTGATCCCCAAACCCTAGGACTCTAACGTTATTCGTTAGAGTCCTTTTTTCTGCCACCTCGGGCACGGCCCAATTCCTCTACATCCCAATTTCGTCCCTTACATTTTTTGCAGGGGTGCTTGCGTACCTGGGGGGAGTTATAAGACCAGCCGCAATCTTCACATATCACTTTGTAGATAATCAAAACGGGATATCATCCACATCATTGTTCTGGCCGGAGGGGGCAGAGGCCTGGTGAGGGGCTCCGTTTTGCTCTTTGGGTACATATGTATCTAGTTTTGCGTATAGGCCATTTGTGGTTTTGCTCATTAAAATATCAGCGTTTACCCACCCTTTGTCATTGGCCTTTTTCTTTAAGAACTCAATAATCTCATCGACCTTAAAGCCTAGGCTGCACACCACAAAATCAGGCGCTCCATCTCTGCGGCTTACAAACATTCCATCTATAAATTCAGTCTCTTCTTTACTCACAATTCAATTGCTCCCTGTTTCAAATTATTGTCCATCATAACCCTAGTTCGCTTACAATGGGGGCAGACAATCCTCATGGTGCGAAGCTGTAACAACCACCATTTACCTTTAAGGACCTGACCCTTCCCACATATATTGCACCATGTTTTAATGGTGCCGTGGACTTCATCCATCGTAATGGTCCATGGGGGAGAGGCGTTTGATTGCCTTGGCAAAATCGCATTCAACTAGGTTGAGCTGAACGGTCACACTTGCCCCATCTTCTGCCTTGTTGTATTCGTGCGCTTTCTTTACGGCCTTCATACCGTTGCGAAGATCTCCAAGGATATTCTTAAAATCATTTTGGAGCTGCTCGATAGCCATTTTATAGCCCATGTTCTCTCCCAGGATGCCCTTAGCCATCCATAGGATCTGTTTCTTATGCTCGGCTTGCTCCTTCTCTCCCTCACTACAAAAATTCCCAGGGTTGGGGAATCTTTTGAGGCAGTCCTCCATGAAGGTATCGCCCGCTTCTCTCATGCTCTTTTCAACTTCTTCCATTTATAATTTCCACCTCCACTCGGGGATTGATCTTGTCAATCTCCCATCCCTCCGAAAAATCTGGCACGACATAATTCATATTATCGTCCGGCCACATCCCTAACTCTATGCCAACGTCACAGAGGCCTTGAGCTACGTTTAAGTAGTCAAAGGCTCTGCGGGTTGTGCGGTAAAACTTAAATTTCAGAGTGATCGGATAGATCCACTCTGTTGCCCGGACACGCTGCCGGAATTGTAACAACTCTATTCTGGCTACGTCTGCCCAACGGCAATAGCGTTCCGAGGGTTTTAGGATCTTGCGTTTCTTCTTGTGACTCCATCCTATTTCCTTGCCGTTTTTAAGGCTCGGTGTATCCCCCGAAACTACTAAAATCATCGGTCCAATAAATTTCTTAGAAAATCAGGGAGGCCGTGACTGCTTCCCTCTTCTTTGGATTGTACGATTATTGGATCAACTCCATCGAAGCGAACTCTGAGGGTCAGGCCCTCTATATCCTCTGTGCGCTCTACTATTTCGGAGGAATCTTTTACATCCATCCAGAAAAGGGTTTTCAATGCCTCTCCTTTTTGGATCAATTTTTTTGCGGCTTTTTTAATTCGTGTGGCCTCATTGTAGTAGGAGGCGAATTCAAGGTAGGCCTTGATTTGGTCGGGTGTTAAATTGTAAAGCCGCTTCTCTTCATCGCGGATCTGTTCCAGTTCATCCTCAATAAGAGGTAGTACTACTGCGTCAATGTTAAGTTCATTCATAATTATTTACTCGCTTCTAAGGGTTCAGTCTCTACTTCGGCCTTCATGGCTTCGTCCAGAGATACGGCTCCAGTATCGGGAGTTTTCTTCACGTTTGCATCTACTTCTTTTACGAATTCCATTTGGTCTGCTTGTGTGATGTTGGCGGCAATATCAGTTTCAAGATCCAGGCCATTACATAAACGCCTGATCACGGTTTTACGGGCCATCTGAATATAATCTGTTACCCATGGGCCATTACTACCGGCTGCGGATCTTTTTCTTATAGCGTCGATTTCATCCTTACGCATCCACTCGGAGTGGTAGGTCCCGTCCTTGTACTTTGCTACGGCATAGCAGCCGATGAAGTCTCCGCGCTCTCCAATGTGGATAATGTCGTGATCTATTCCATGATCTATTCCACCTCGGATTTTGAAGGGCTCATCTGAATACACTGGGATGGCATAGATATCTGAAACGTTGCCGGAGCGTTTAGCTAGTTTGATAAGGCCCTTGTAGCCGATTATGGTTTGGGCCTTGTGCTCCTTCTTTCCCTTGTAAGGCAAATAATAAATTAGCCCCTGGGGTCCTGGAGTAAGTCCTAATTGAGCTGTGAGCTTCACACAATCAATAATACTCTTTGGCGTGCAAGTGCTTAGATCGGTATAGGTTCCATTCTGCAATTGAATTTGACCTATACAGGACTTGATGAAATAGTCCACATTTCCCTGCATCTGAGTGGGAAGATAGCTTTGCAGCTCATGCTTGTTAGATTTGATTGCTTCAATAATATTTGACATAACGCCTCCGGTAAAAAAAAGGGGGGTAAATCAGGGAGTGCGGGTCCCTGACACAAAAAGTGCTTACCCCCCTATGTGATCAATGTTTTATCTGCGGCCCTGTGTATAGGGACATGTATTAAAAAAACCACACCAGCGAGGACTACATTTCCAATTGTCGGCAGTGGTGGGTATATAAATTCCAGCTTCTAATCCCGCTTGCATTGTGGTGATGCGGGCAACTAGGCCCTCGATGTGCTGTAAGTTGCGGGTAGTGGTAAGGGTTTGGTTTTCTGGCTTGGCCTTATCTATGAGGCATTCCAGGATAATCTCTTTGGGCATTCGGCCTGTGTGGGCCTTGTAAGTGAGTGCCTGGAAGGTGAGCTGCTCTGATTCGTCGGCCATCCCCTTGGGCTTCTTCTTTGTGCCGGTCTTGAAATCTACCACTCGGTCCTGATCGTCGGCTAGGTCCAGGATGCAAACTAAGTCATGGGATGAGGAGGGGAGGAGGATCTTCTGCTTTTGCTCTACGAGGACCGGCTGATACTTGTGGACTACATCCTCCACTAGGACCGTTGCCATGCGGGAAACCGAATCCTTGGCCCTTCCTATGATAGTAGATTTGCCTGTCTCGACTTCCTCAGGGAGGAGGAGTACATCATCTGAATCCAGCCTTCTTTCAAAGGAGGTGATTGCTACCTCGATGATATCCTTGAGGGGGAGATCTTCGTGTGATTCTATTTTTTGTGTGAAATTGTGTTGGGCTCCTCCGTGTACTCCGGAGCCCTTATGTGCTGCCATTCCTGGGGGAATGCGTTCTCCCTCTATGTAACGGCGGCGGTATGCTTCGCCACACGTTTCATAAAGGGTTAGCTGGGAGGCGCTTATGTATGGTTTTGGAGGAGATCCAGGTCGAAGTTCCATTCCTCCATTTTCAGATTTGGGTTCCTTCTGAGATACGCAACTAACGCCTTGCGTATGTGGTAGCCCAGATTTGGGCGAAGGTTGTTCAGGAGATCCCTTTGGCTTTTCCATATCTTACAATTCATTTGTACGAGTGTATCACCCTCTTTAGGGGGTTTAGCTCTGTGTCCACGTTTCGGTACTTTCATTTTGTTGCTCCTAATTTTAATCCTAAGTTTTTCTTAATAATCCTAAGCGCGTGTTAACTAAATGCGCTCTGTAACTATAGAGTTACATAGAACGCTTTGCAATGCTTTCTCCGCTTTTTCTCTGTTTGTATATATTCGTGAATTTGAAGCCATTGATATAAGTCCTGTAGTGGCTATAATTTAGGGCCTACACAAAACCCTTTTTTTTGAGCGGAGAAATAAAATGATTTATAAAGGTGCCGATTACCAATGCAGTATTGTGTCTGGAAGTGAATTCCAAATCCCTAAGATTGCTGATAATAAACCTGAGCCGTTGTACGATACATTTGATGCAAAGGGTGCTCACCCTCATCTTAATCTTGGTCAAAGAATTCGGACCAACTTCTAATGCCTTTGGCCTCACGGAAGAAGGGTGTTAAGCCAATGAAGGATGCCAAGAAAAAAGCCTTGAAGACTGCGGGCGTTAAAAAATCTACGGCCAAGAAGGCCTCTAAGAAAAAGCCCATGTCTAAAAGATCGGGGTATTGAAATGATTGAGGAAACCGATGAAGGAATTGATACAGTTGATGAAGCGGAAATGGCCCCTGTGGAGGCCGAGGCTGAAACAGTCGAGGTGGTAGAGGAGGTTGCTCCGGTAGCCAGGAAGAAAGAGCCCATGGCTTATACTCCACCTCCTGAGCCCCCCAAGGTTAAGCACCTTCGTACCCGTGCAGATGTGAAAATGCACAACCGTCTTAAACAGGCGATGGCTAAACGCAAGAAGTAAAAGGGTTGGAGGCCCCCGCTCTGAACGGCGGGGGCCTTTTTTAAACTAAAAAATTACTCTGCTGCTTCTGCCTTTTGCTTGGCAAGTTTATTTGTATAAAGCACAATTTTCTGTTTGGCTACCGCAATGGCTCTACGTTGGTGCTTAATTTTTAGATCCATGCCAGCTAGTTTTTTCTTTGCTGTTTTTAAGTCGAATTTCGCCTGTTCTACGACTGTGGCGGCGGCTTTTATCTTCGGGTTTCCGGTGGTTATCTTATTCTTATCGTGATTTGCATAGGCCTGTTTAGCATAGGCAAGCCTTCTTTGGGCACTAGTGAGATTATAGGTGGCTGATGATACGGCCCTAGTGCGGATAGAGCGATCCTCAGTAAGATGGATCAGTGCCTCATTTCCTGATGAGATACGCGCCTGATTCTTGGCAATTCCTAAAGCAAAGTCCGTTTCTTTAGCCTCAACCTTGGGCGCTGTCAATGCGGGCTTACCCTTTGCCTCCTTGACCTTGAGGTAATCCTCCATACTGAACGCTGCGAAGGCGTTTCCAGTTACGGCTACTAAGCCGATTGCAATTAATAGTTTTTTCATTTTTTCCCTTTAAATATCTAACATGACTTTATAAGTTCGCTTTCCCTGCTGAATCTCAGAGGGACCCACCCAACTGGCGGGGATTATGATAGTTTCTCCCTGCCTCTCCCCATATCTTTCACTCTTTAACGTCCTGAAATGTCTGCGCCTGGCGTGTGCCGCCTTGCCTGAGCCCTCTCCCTTGAGCCCTAGGCGCGTGTGAAGCTCCTCCTGGGTACACATGATGTATACGGGTCCCTGGTGGACCCTGGGGAGCCTTCCCTTGCCTAATCGCTGCTGTTTTGCTGGTGAGCGTTCTATGATCCAGTTTTTAGGCTTGTTAAAATGAAGTAGGATCTCGCAAGTTACCATTGCATCATTTACTAGGTGATCGTGGTACTGGCCCCACTCCTCCTCATCCATGCCCCTGGCTTTCATGCTGTCTGTGAGTTCGTTGTCCTCATTGTGAATGATTATCTCCTCTAGGTGGCCTTCAATTATATGGCTTAGAGCATTGCACACGGGGACTTTAAAAATGCCCGTAGCAATTTGAATGATATTTTTGCCTAATTGTTTAATCGCATCCTGGCGGTGGGCGGTTTTGCCTCCCGTGGTCTTTGCCACTTCTGCTGTATTAAATTCGTCCAGGCCCGTGCCCGTATGGGTGATAGTAATAAATCCCCTTGAATCCTTAAGGCCCTTTTGGTCCTTCTGTAAATCAATAAGAAGTACGCAGGAAGCTGTGTCCTCTACGGCTACGATGGGGAAGGGGAGAAAGAAATTATCTACCAACTCCATTTGCGCTTCTGAGTACACCTTGTCCAGGACCTCATGGGCACGGGCCGGAAAATCAAAGAAGGCGGCACTTGTTATTGAGTCCCTGACAATCGGCCATTTATCGAGATGCCCACGTTCGGCCATCCTTAAAACCTTGTCAAATATCTTTCCGTTCAAGGGTAGACCGTCCGAATTATTTCACGGGGTCCAAATCGCACAAGCCTACAGGTTCGGCATGATCCCGTTGCTATCTGCTGGACCATCGGTTGATACTTCAAAATTAAATCTAATCTTGAGGTGACAAGGGGCATGGGGGGATCTACTCCAGCAACAATTCCCTCTAAACCGTTTTCATCTACTGAGAGCCAAGCATATAAATATTCTATTGGTTTGGCTGTTCCTGGTACGTTGTCGATAATCATTATCCCTTTCCTAATTGTCTACGTTTTTCGGTGAATGCCTTGAGGCTTAATACCTTGTCTTTTAATGCAACTAATGTTTCTCTAAGTTCTAAATAACTGGGGAAGGTATCCAAAAAGTGAAAGGCTCCATCTTCACCCTGGAAGAAAACCATATTGCCTTTGGTGAATTCCTTCACGGCGTACCTGATGCGACCGATCACGGGAAAGGAGTAATCTTTAAGGCGGGCCTCTGTTGAGCCAGTCCCATCTATGATCGTAAAGAACATCTTGCGCTTCTTCATAGGCTTATAGAGGTTTTTTTTTAGTCGAAAGGGCTGAAACTCAAGGGGGATATCATTAATCATTTTAAAAACTCCTAAGGGCGAAAACTTGCGCCTAATGGTGAATTATCTTTTGAGGATTTTGTAAAAGTTTTCGTGCGGGCCGAATAACTTTAATTTAACTACCTTTCCTGATATCTCGTAGGCAATGAGATAGGTTGTTCCGGCCTTTTTAAATCTATGGACTATTTTTCCCGCTAAATCCCCATGTTTATATTCACCTTTTTTAGGGTCTTTGAGTATTGTTTTTATTGCTCGGTCAATTGCCTTTTTCAATTCTGGCTCGACCTTCTTTATTGAACGCAAAAAAGGCGGGGGAAGTAGGGGTGTATAGGGCATTAACCAAACTCGTATGGAACTAGCCCGTAAATCTCTTCTTCTTCATCGGCTCTAAATATTCCCTCGATAAACTCCAGGGTCATATCTGGGTTGTCTTGCATGGCCTTTCCTATCCTGGCCCAATACTCTACTTGACCAGCTACGGATCGGTTCATAACCTTTGATTCTACCTTTGCATTCTGTGCAAGGTTATCTGATATTCTAATTGATAGGCTCATTATGGTGGCTCCTTTTAATGTGGCACAACAATACTGTAGTGGCAAAATGCGTCAATGTCAATACTTGCGCCTAATGGTGAATAGGGAAAATGATGATAGTAATCTTTGTTCTTGAACGTGAATCTCTTCAATTATCCGTGCGCTCTGGAAATAATATGCAAAATACCATAGTCCCAATTATGGCGGGGAGCCATCCGAAGAAATAACAGATGATGCAAAAGGCCCAAAAAGGGCCGCTAGTTAATGCCGCCCCTATAAGTTGTAATAAATAATATAAAGCTATTACCCCCAGGAATAAAAGAACCCCCGCCCATGCCATTACTACAGGGTCGGTGATTCCTAAAGCCTCGGCGGCACTCTCTAAAACGTCAGGGAATGGGACGGCAAAAAGGACGAGGAGCCCAAGGGCCCCGACTGATGCGAGGAGGCCCCAAGGCTTTGGGCTCTCTGTCTCTTCGGCTTCTTCTGTCTCCGTGTCTAATATTTCTATATCAATAGTTTTCATGGGCTCACCTTCCTATTGATTCAATGGAAAAGAAATACAAGAAGGCGCAAAAGCTCAGGCCTAAAAAAATCGAGATTATTATAGGGCGTTTTTTCATTGGTGGGACTCCTAAAGGGTACACGCAAAAAGCCCCGCGCCTTTTTCAAGGTAGCGGGGCGGGTTGGTAGGGTCGGGGCCTAGGCTGCTGGGTATTGTTCCCGGACTTCTTCGCGCATGGCCTCGGGGCTCATGCTGTGGGGCTTGCTCCCCTTGTAATATTTCTCCCCAACTTTGATTACTACCGGGTAGTAGTCAAGATGGGTACACTCTGAGCACTGGACGAACTCCTCACCCTCCCACCTCAGCGGGGGCAGACAGTTAAGGCACCAATCAAAACCTTCCTCGTCTGTCTCTTCCCATTTCAAATACTCGGCCTTTGCTGCGTCCTCGATGAGTTGAGCGGCTGACCAGTAAGGGAGTATAGAAACGTTTTTTCCTTTGTAGTGCATATCTATATATTTTTGAACGGGCCACCCTGAATACTCGCAGGTATAGCCTTCCTTATCATTTCCTAAAAGGGTTGTTGCTATGTGGCTTTGTCCTGCCTCATATAAAACGGGTTGGGGGTCTTGTTGTGTGCTCATACCTGGGCCCCGCTCTCTATGGCTGCAAGATATAGGCTCTCGATATTTGACGCGATAGCCCCAAGGCCTTCTGCATCGTCTTCCGGGAAGTTGTCGGGATGTTCTCCGCTTGCTAAATATGCGGCTCTAACTTGCTCCAGGTTATCAAGCGCCCACTCGTCTATAGTTTCGGCGGTTTCAATTGTGAAATCATAGGAGCCTGAATTGTTGCCGTTGGTGTCTCTCAGGTCTCCGGCTTGCATTCCTTCTTTGATTTGCTGTATTACTTGCTCAAGCGCCCGGATTGTCTCGCCTCTTGGGTCGTTGCAGTAGCTTGCATTCTGTGAATCTAAATTAAGTTCCAGGTGTGTACTTGTTACTATTGGCATAATGCCTCCTAAGTTTAAATAATCCTAAAGTGTTTCTTGGTGTTCTTCTGCTGCTTTCTTTGCCTTGGTGATTGTCTCGTAGTCTTCTATATACTTCCCATCAATTAAAAGCTCTACTAGGTTCTCGCCGTCTGGGTTTCCATACTGCTTTACAAGTTTATAGGCGGGCTCTGTTGCTCCTTCCACGGTTCCGGCGTATGTCTTTGCCTTCCCCGTGCTGATATAGCGCCAATCTATATTATTAATAATCACGGCTAGAAAATTCTGACGGGCCCTGACTGCCCTTGTTCAATCTCGCGGTTTCGCTCTTCAATCCCGGCTTTTGCATCATCGTCTAACATATGATGTTCCCCGAGGTATCCGAGCTGTGCAATCGTGAGGAGATCCGCGCCGGGCAATAAAGAGGAATACCAAAAAGCGAGATCAGGCGAGGGCCTATAGTATGCGACGATAGAGCGCAATACTTCCCGGCCTAGCTTTTCCCTGTTCTCCTGGTCCATGGTGTCAAGGATTCTGGTCCCTGATTGTCGGGCGGCTTTTGCGTCTGCTGCTCCACCGTCTACTATTGAGGTTTTAACAAGGTAAGAGGCGGGGCCCCAATGCTCTAAGGGGTCTCTGGTGCCTACTTGGTGGGCTACCATATCGAAAATACCTTTTCCGATTCTCTCGGCGTTGGCGGTTACTCCGGTGTGTCCTGCTGATGATAGTTGCATTTATAGCTCCTGATTAAAACGGAATTAAGCCGGTTAAAGCCCAAGGAGGGCAAAAGTATAGGCGGTTAATAAAATAGTTAAAGCGGGAAAAACAATGCCCCCGTACTCTTTCAAGTAGTAAGCAAGGGGGAAGCGGGGGTTTCCTGCCTCTAATAAGGCGGTGTATTCCCCTGTATCGAGTTCGGGCCAGTTATCCACGGCTAAGGCCTCCAACTAGGCGGGAATCAATTTCCCGGCCTTCGAGGTATACCCACTTGATAGCGGGTAAGGCTCGGCGGCGGGCTATTCTTTCGGCTACTCTTAACAGGTGTATTTTCATGGCTGCTTCTCCTAAGGTAATCACTTACGGGGAGAATATTAGCGACAAAAAATGGAATGTATAACTCTATACTTGTGTGTACACAATCGTGGACATAGTGACAGGACCTAAGTGCTGGTACTGTAGGGATTTACGTGTGGACTATGGGGGAATGGAGGGGCGAAAAAAGAGGGTGAAATAAGGCGGTTTTTGGGGTTTGTAACTCTATACTTATAGTATTACTTAGGGGATAAGGGGCGGGGAATGCCCCCCATGTGGGAAGCCTTCAAGCCTGGGATATCTTCGATCACTTCAATTAGATTGGAGTTCTCTATGTATATACAGGGCCCGGCTTTACGTGCTGAAAGGATTCTTTCCTGCCTATGTAAGGCCTTTTTATTCTTGACTTTCTCAAGCCTGGAAGGGGGGAGGCCTAAAGCCTTGCGCCGTTTCTCTGTCATTGCCATAGGTTGAAAGTTTCCTTTGTTTCTGATAAAAGCATAGATAACCAGTAAGTATAAAAGCATTTATCCGCGATTAACCACAATCGTGGTATATTCTTGATGTTTTTCCTAGTGCCTCAGGCCCCGCCCCTGGGGCTGTGGTGCTGGCCTCTTAAAAAAGCCCGTAGGGCCTAGAGGCTTCCCCTTCAATATTGGGCTTGTCTCTTTCCTGGGTCCCTTGTATATTCGTTGGAATCATACTCTCATATGATACACACAACCAGGAAGGGCCAGACCGTCAAAAGTCTGGCCCTTTTTTATTACTTGAGATTTAAAAGGGCTTCCAGTGTCTCAACTGGGGCGGGTTTACCATTGATTACATGGTGCATAGGCTTAAATAGGTTTATCAAAGCCGGGGAAAGTGCTACAGGTTGCTTGTGCATTGGTACAGACATATTAAATACTCCTAAGGGTTATTGGTTGCGCTTCTCATCTCTTAACATTTTGGATACTGCCTCA
>Ga0114923_10003480_pt1 | contig 10624 bp, 6 predicted proteins | sample SumtaG_FD_89578 | JGI IMG/M metagenome (GOLD analysis project Ga0114923, IMG submission 89578) | Deep subsurface microbial communities from Indian Ocean to uncover new lineages of life (NeLLi) - Sumatra_00157 metaG | ecosystem: Environmental > Aquatic > Marine > Oceanic > Sediment | place: near...
AGAAAGTAGAAAAAAAATGGCAAAGGATTTGGGGAGAAAAGAAAGCGTGGAAGGTGAATCTGAAAGAGACTAAAAAACCCTATTATAATTTAATGATGTTCCCGTATCCTTCAGCTGAAGGACTGCATGTGGGAAATGTCTACGCCTTCGTTGGATCTGACATCCATGGAAGATTTCGTAGGATGCAAGGAAAAGATGTGTTTGAACCAATAGGGTTTGATTCTTTTGGTATTCACTCTGAGAATTTTGCCATCCAACAAGGAACTCATCCCAAGAACCAGACTGAAAAGAATATTAAGAATTTTAGAAAACAGCTCAAACAAATGGGAGCTCTTTTTGATTGGGATCACGAGCTGATTACTTCAAATCCTAATTATTACAAATGGACTCAGTGGCTTTTTTTGCAGCTGTACAAAGCAGGTTTAGCTTACCGGACAAAAGCACCGGTTGACTGGTGTCCTTCCTGTAAAACTGTATTGGCGGATGAACAAGTCATTAATGGTAAATGTGAAAGATGCGATACAACTGTTGTCCAAAAAGAGCTCGAGCAGTGGTTTTTCCGTATTACCAAGTATGCAGAGTGTTTACTGAAAAATCTCAATTGGATTGACTGGTCAAAGCAGACTAAAGTTGCTCAAAGAAATTGGGTAGGAAAGAGTAAAGGACTTATTGAAAGATGGAAAGTTGATAAAATGAATCTTACTTTGGAGACATTTACTACTTGGCCTCATACAACCTATGGTGCCACCTTTATGGTTATTGCTCCAGAACATCCCATTATTGAAAAACTAGTAAAAAGTACAAAGTATGAATCTGGAGCAAAAAAGTTTATTGAAAAAGTTAAGCGAGAGAAGATTGCAGATAGTACCTCTATAGAAAAAGAAAAGAAAGGGTTTTTTATTGGCCGTTACGCCGTCAACCATCTTACCAATCGTAAGATGCCTATTTTCATTGCCAATTTCGCCATTATGACCTACGGCACTGGCATTGTGAAATGTACTCCTACTCATGATCAACGAGATTTTGAGTTCGCAGAAAAATACAATCTACCTCGCATTTTAGTTGTGCGGCCAGAGGGTAGTAAATTAAAAGCTGAAGAAATGAAAAAGGCCTATATTGGCCCCGGGGTAATGACAGAAAATACAGGAAGATTTGCTGGCATGCCAGACAATAAAGCTCGCCAAGCAGTAGCAGATTACAGCTTAAAGAAAGGGCATGCTAAGCGAGCGACCTATTATCATCTTCGCGATTGGCTCATTTCCAGACAGAGATATTGGGGCCCGCCAATCCCAATTATTTACTGTAAGAACTGTGAAATGGTTCCTGTGCCGGAGAAAGATCTACCAGTTTTACTTCCCTATGTCAAAAACTTTAGACCAACTGGTACTGGAAAATCACCATTAGCTGCAGTTAAAACTTTTGTTAATACTAAATGTCCAAAATGTAATAGTCCAGCTCAAAGAGAGACTGATGTTTCTGATACTTTTTTAGACTCTGCTTGGTATTTCTTTAGGTATCCATCAGCTAAATTTAACAATAAAGCTTTTAATAAAGATTTAACAAAAAAATGGCTACCAGTTGATATGTACATTGGCGGTCAGGAACATGCTGTTTTACATTTAATGTATAGCCGGTTTATAACAATGGTTTTAAATGATTTAGGATTTATTGACTTTGAAGAACCTTTTAAAAAGTTCAGAGCTCATGGTCTTATAACTAAAGGAGGAACTAAAATGTCAAAGTCCAAGGGTAACGTTGTGAATCCCGATAACTATTATAAGAAATACGGAGCTGATGCCTTAAGAATGTATTTAATGTTTTTAGGTCCTTTTGGCCGGGGAGGAGATTGGCAAGATAAGGGCATTCAGGGAATCTGGCGGTTCTTGAACAAAGTTTGGAATTTGCAAAGAAATTTAAAACCTCAAATTAAAAACGAAAAACTAGAAGAAGTAATTCATAAAACTACAAAGAAGGTTACTGAGGACATCGAAAATTTAAGGTATAATACAGCAATTTCAGCCCTGATGATTTTAACCAATGAAATGACAAAGGAAAGAAATTTGTCGATTGGATATTACCAATCACTAATTACTCTTTTGGCTCCTTTCGCCTCCTATATTACCGAAGAATTATGGCATAAGATTGGGTACAAAGATAGTATTCATAATCAGAAATGGCCGAAATACGATCCGAAATTAATCAGAGAAGAAGTCATAACATTGGTTATTCAGGTTAATGGTAAGGTTCGGGATAAAATCGAGGTTGAAGTTGATATATCTGAGAGAGAAGCCAAAGGGCTTGCAATTTCTCAGAAAAAGGTTAAAAATTGGATAGAAGGCAAAGAAATCAAAAAAGTTGTATTTGTACCAAGAAAACTAATTAATATCGTCACTTAAAAGCTTATCAGTTAATTTTATGTGTGGCATTGTAGGTTATATTGCTAAAAAAGAGAATCCAAACTCTCTTAAAATAGGAATAGAAGCTCTCAAAAGATTAGAATACCGCGGTTATGATTCCGCTGGTTTTGCTTTTTGGGATCAGAATAAAAAAGAAATTCTTTGCCAAAAAGCAGTAGGAAGAATCACTAATCTTGAAGAGAAAACAAATAACAATAATTCTTCTTTTGCTAACCCTCTTGTTTTACACACAAGATGGGCAACCACGGGAGAAGTCACAGAGGCGAACGCACACCCACATTTTGACTGCAAAAAGAACATCTTTTTAGCTCATAATGGAATTATTGAGAATTACCATGCTTTAAAGGAAAAATTAGAAAAAGAAGGTCACAGATTTAGTTCTGAGACCGATAGTGAAGTAATTGTTCATCTTATCGAAAAATTCTTTCAAGGGAATCTTGAAGAAGCGGTAAGAAAAGCCCTGGGTTATCTGAAAGGAACTTATGGATTAATTATAATTTCCCGGGATGATCCTCAAAAAATTGTTGCTGCTCGTCTTTCCAGTCCCTTACTTGTTGGCTTGGGAGAAAATGAATATTTAATTGCTTCAGATCCGGCAGCCGTTATTGCTCATACAAATAAAGTTATTTATCTTGATGACGGTGAAATAGTTACCATTACTCCTGAAAACTTTTTTATTATTAAAGAAAAAAAACCAGAAGAAATAGAATGGGTTTTGGAAGATGCTCAGAGAGGAGACTATCCCCATTTTATGTTAAAAGAAATAATGGAGCAGCCAGAGAGTCTTCAAAACTCTTTACGGGGAAGATTAATTTTGGAAGAAGGAAAAGCTAAGTTAGGGGGAGTGTATTCGGTTCGAAAAAAATTAAGAGAAATTGAAAGAATAAATATTATTTCTTGTGGGACAGCTTATTATGCTGGATTGGTCGGGGAGTATATGTTTGAGGAATATGCAGGAATTCCTACTAAAGTTGACGCCGCTTCCGAATTTAGATATAAAAAACCAATTTTAGATAAAAATTCATTAGTATTAGCTATTTCTCAGTCAGGGGAAACAGCCGATACTTTAGGAGCTATTCAAGAAGCTAAAGAAAAAGGAGTAATGACTTTAGGAATTGTAAATACAATTGGTTCTTCTCTTGCTCGAGAAACTGATGCTGGAATTTACAACCACGCCGGCCCGGAAATTGGAGTAGCTTCAACCAAGGCCTTCACATCTCAATTGGCAGTTTTAGCTCTTCTAACTTTAATTTTTGGAAGACAGCGTCAGCTTTCCTTAGTAATGGGCCAAAGAATTACTAAAGAGCTTTCGAGAATCCCAGAGCTTGCCAAAAAAGTTTTAGAAACTAACTCTCAGATAAAAGAACTGACTGAAAAATACAAAGATTTTAACAATTTTTTATATCTTGGTAGAAAATATAATTACCCCATTGCTTTAGAAGGAGCTCTAAAATTAAAAGAGATTTCCTATATCCATGCTGAAGGTTATGGGGCAGGAGAAATGAAGCATGGACCACTTGCTTTGATAGATGAGAATTTCCCAACTTTTGTAATTGCGCCTTCAGATAGTGTTTATGAAAAAATAATATCAAATATTGAAGAAATTAGAGCAAGAAGGGGACCTGTAATTGCCATAGCCACTGAAGGAAACGAAGATATTAAAAAATTAGTTGACGATGTGATTTACATTCCCAAAACCTTGGAAATGTTGACTCCGATTTTAGCGGTTATTCCCTTACAACTTTTTGCTTATCATATGGGAGTTTTGCGGGGTTGCGACGTGGATAAGCCCCGTAATCTTGCTAAGAGTGTAACCGTAGAATAATAAATTAATTATGGAAAAAATAATCTTAATTGGCGGTGAAGCTGGACAAGGCTCGGCCGTAACCTCTCATTTTATTGGAAAGATATTTTGCCGTTTGGGTTACTACGTTTTTAATTACCGTGATTACCCATCTTTAATAAGAGGAGGGCATAACTTTAATGTTTTAAAAATTTCCAATAAGCCGGTTTATTCTCATAAAAATAAATACGACATAATTTTAGCCTTGGACCAAAAAACCGTTAATCTGCACCAGCAAGATTTAAACAAAGAAGGTTTTATTATCGGAAATAAGAATTTCAAAGCAAAGAAGTTGCACCCGATAGATATGGATTCCATTCTAAATAAATTAAAAGGACCTAAAATTTTAGAGAATGATATTTTAATAGGTTACCTTTTTAAGTATTTTGGAGTTGATAAAGAAATTCTGTTTAAAGAAACGGAAAGGGAATTTAAAGAGAAAGCAGGCTTAATAAAAAGAGCAATTGAAGAAGGTTGTAATTTAGTTAAAACCAAAGAGAAATTGAAAAGGCAGGGCTCGGGAAAATATTTCATTTCCGGAAATGAGGGAATAGCTATTGGAGCCTTAAATGCTGGAATTGATATTTATCTTGCTTATCCAATGACTCCAGCTACCTCCGTTCTCCATTTTTTAGCAAAAAGACAGCTAAAACATAATATCTTAGTTTTACAATTAGAAAATGAGGTAGGAGTAGTGAATACTGCTTTGGGAGCTTCTTTTGGCGGAGCAAAAGTTATGACTGGAACTTCCGGAGGAGGATTTGCCTTAATGACCGAAGCCCTTAGTTTAGCTGGAATGTCGGAATTACCCCTGGTAGTTTATTTGTCTCAAAGAACAGCCCCTTCCAGTGGGGTTCCGACCTATACAGGTCAAGGCGATCTAAAATTTGCCTTAAATGCTGGACATGGGGAATTTCCTAAAATTGTTTCAGCTCCGGGAGATTCTCAAGAAGCGATAGTGCGGACTCAAGAAGCGTTTTATCTTTCTTCAAAATATAGAACTTTGGCAATTATTCTGGGAGACAAACATTTAGCCGAAAGCAATTACAGTTTTGATGAGCTTAAAAAATCTCCCCTAGAGAATCAGAGATTTATTTTAAAAAATCTTCCTCAAAATTACAAAAGTTATCAAATTACCAATAATGGAGTTTCACCCAGGGTAGTTGCCGGTCAGGGTCCGATTGTCCGAGCTACCAGTTACGAGCATAATGAATATGGCAATACTACTGAAGAGCCCGAGTGGACAGTTAAAATGAATGATAAACGATTAAAGAAAATAAAACCTCTCTGGTCTGAAATTAGTAAATTAAATCCAGCGGTCGTTTATGGCCAAGGAAAAAATTTAATAATTAGTTGGGGTTCAACAAAAGGAGCAATAATCGATGCTTTGCCAGAACTTAAAGATTTCAGATTTCTCCAGATTTCTTATCTCAGTCCTTTTCCCAAAGAAATAGTCCAAAAAGAGATTAAGAAATCTAAAAAAATAATCTTAGTTGAAAATAATGTTACCGGGTTATTGGGTGATGTAATTGCAGAACAAACAGGTTATATTATTCAAAATAAAGTTTTAAAGTACGATGCCAGGCCCTTTACTCCGGAAATTGTGATTAAAGAAATTAAAAAATAGCAAGAAATTAATCCTATGAATCAGGCAAAAATCCAAAACTTAAACACAAAAGAAGAAAATACCTGGTGCCCGGGCTGTCCGAATTTTGGAATCCTTCAGGCTTCAAAAGAAGCTTTAACTGATTTAATTAAGGAGAATAGAATTAAAACCAAAGACATTACCATTGTTACTGGTATCGGTTGTCACGCAAAAATTTTTGATTATCTGAATGTTAATAGTTTTTACGGAATTCACGGCCGAGTTTTACCTATTTGTTTAGGAATTAATGTTTCCAATCCAGAATTAACAGTAATCGGATTTGGTGGAGATGGCGATACTTACGCTGAAGGTATTTCTCACTTTGTCCACACCTGTCGCCATAACCCAGACTTAACAATGATTGTTCACAATAATCAAGTGTTTTCTTTAACTATTGGTCAGGCTACTCCTACTTCAGAAAAAGGATTTATTAGTGGCTCCACTCCCTTAGGCGTTAAAGAACAACCGCTTAATCCTCTTGCCTTAGCCCTAATTAGTGGAGCAAGTTTTGTAGCCAGAGGGTATGCTTTGGAAATAGGGCATTTAAAGGAAATTATAAAGTTGGCAATAAATCATAAAGGATTTGCTTTTATTGATATTTTGCAGCCCTGTTTAGTATTTCACAATGTTACTCCTTATTTTCAAAAAAACATTTATAAGTTAAATAAAAGTCACAATGTTACTAATTTTCAAGAAGCTTTAAAGCTGGCCCGGGAATGGGATTATTGTTTTGATGCTAAAAAGAAGATTCCTATCGGAGTATTTTACAAAAAAAAGAGACCGGTTTTCAATGAACAATGGCCTCAGTTAAGAAATGCTTGGTATACTCTTGAGAGAAAGACAGATTGGAAAAAAAATATTGAAGAATTTAAATAAGAGTTACTTTTATCTAAGATTTATATTTTTTTAATTTCAGCTCCTAATTTTCTTAATTTCTCATCAATTTTTTCATATCCTCTCTCAATTTGAGAGATGTTTTCAATTTGAGTTTGATCTTTAGCCACTAATCCTGCCAAGACTAATGCTGCCCCCGATCTAATATCTGAAGTATTTATTTTATTCCCAATTAACTCTTTCTTACCAAAAATTAAGGCTCGATGAGGATCGGTAATTTCGATGTCAGCCCCCATTTTTCTTAATTCGTGTAAATGCTGGAATCGATTCTCGTAGAGAGGATCGTGGATTAAACTTTTACCTTCAACTTGAGTTAGTAATACAGAGGCATTGGGTTGAAGATCGGTTGGGAAGCCAGGATAAGGAAGAACCTGAATTTTTGTTGATCTTAACTCATTTGATTTTTTCATTAAAATTTCATCTTTCAAAATCTCGAAATTTACCCCAATTTCTTTCATTTTTCCCAAGAAGAAAGTTAAGTGATCGGGATTAATATTTTTAATCTTTCCTTCGCCGCCAGTTATTGCAAAAGCGGTAAAAAATGTTCCAGCTTCTAAAAGATCGGGACAAATGAAATGTTCTGTTCCTGAAAGCCGTTCTCTTCCTTCAATTTTAATGGTATGGGTTCCCAGTCCTTCAATATTTAAGCCCATTCCTTTCAATAGTTTTCCTAAATCTTGGACCTGGGGTTCAGCAGCAGCAATTTCAATTTTTGTTTTACCCAGAGTTAAAGCCGCAAACATCATTAAATTTTCGGTAGCTGTAACCGAAAACTCTTGTAAAATAATTCTTTTTCCCTCTAAGTTTTCCGGAGCTTCAAAAAAGTAAAAACCATTTTTTTCTTCTATTTTTACCCCAAAATCCTTTAGAGCTTGAAGATGAGCAGATATTGGCCTTAGACCGATTTTGTCTCCTCCGGGGTGAGGAATTTTAAGTTTTTTAAACCTTGCCAAAAGTGGTCCTACCAACAAAACCGAAACCCTCATTTTTTCAAAAAGATTAACCGGAACTTTTTCTGGATTAATATTGGTTGAATTTATTTTTATTTTTCTTTCTCCTTGCCATTCAATCTTGGCTCCCATTTGTTTTAAAATCTCAATTTGGTCTAAAACATCCGATACCAAGGGTAAGTTATCAATAATGCTTTCTTCTTCTGAAAGTAAAACAGCTGCCAGACAGACACCGGCTGCATTTTTATATCCAGAAATTTCTACTTCACCAGAAAGAGGAATGCCACCTTTGATTAGAAATTTGTCTTGCATAATTTACTTTTTTATTCTACAATAAAAAAGATATTATGTCAAAATTAAAGTCTCCAAATCGCATCCGCGATTTAGAGGAGCGACCAAAGAAAATCAAAGAAATTATTTGTTTTGGAGGAGGAAATGTGATTCCTAAAGTTGTTTTAGAACCCCTTAAAAAATATCAAGTTAAGATTATCAGTGTAACTTCAATGACAGAAAGCGGTGGTTCTACCGGGCAATTAGGGAAAGATTTTAATGTTTTACCCGCCGGAGACATCAGCCGCCACTTAGTTGGCCTATCTGATGCTCCTGAATGGAAAAAGAAACTTTTTTATTTAAGGTTTGGAAGAGAAAAATTTCCCGGAGGTCACATCGGACATAGATTTGGAACCGTATTTATTTCTTTAACAGAATATGTTTTAGGAGACTTTAAGAAAGCACTCAAATCAGCTCACGATTTTATGGAAGTCAGGAAGCACAAAGTCCTTCCGGCAACTCTTAATAAAACCCAATTGATGGCAGAGTTGGAAGATGAAAAGATTATAGAAGGAGAAGATGAAATTGATGTTCCTAAAAAACATGACTCGAGATTAAAAATTAAAAGAGTATTTTTAAAACCCAAAGCCAAAGCATATAAGCCGGTTTTAGAAGCAATTAAAAATGGAGATTTAATTGTTTTTGGTCCCGGAGACTTGTATTCAAGTATTATCCCTTGCTTTTTACCGAAGGGAATTAAAAAAGCGCTTCAAAGGTCAAAAGCTAAAAAAGTTTTTATTTGTTCTTTAATGACAAAAAGGGGCGAAACAAATAAATTTTCAGTATTAGATTTTACAGATGAAATTGAAAAATATATAGGTTGCGTACTCGACTTCGTTATTTTTAATAATTTTTTTCCAAACAAAAAAATAAAAGAAAAATATAAAAAAGAAAACCCAACCTTATTGAATTTTGTAAATTTTGATAAAAGTTTGGCTGATAATAAAAAATTTATTGGAGCTAATCTTCTTCCTCCTTCCAGGTTAATAACTCACCATCCTAATAAATTAGCCAAAATTATTTTATCAATCTAGTAAAAATTTTATTCGTATTAATTAGTAATTTATAGGATTATGCAAGCAATTATTTTAGCAGCCGGTGAGAGTTCTCGTTGTTGGCCGCTTAATCACCAACATAAATCCCAAATAAGGATTTTGGGAGAACCTTTAGTTTATTGGACAATTAAAGGTCTTTCTGAGAAAGGTATTAAAAATATTGTCTTAATTATTAACCCTAAATCATTTTTAAAAGAAGAACTTATTTCAATTTCTAAAGATTTAGATGTTAATGTTTCTTTTATTATTCAAGAAAAACCCTTGGGAACAGGAAACGCGATTTTTAGGGCAAAAGATTCTATTAAGGAATCCTTTTTTATTTTCTGGCCTTATAAAATTAATTCTGGAGAAATTGTAGAAAAAATTTTAGAAAAAGCTAAAAATGAAAAATCTCAAGCAGTTTTAGTTGGAGCCAAGACTATCACCCCTTGGGATTACGGGATTTTAAAATGCGAAGGAGAAAGAGTGATTGAAATATCTGAGAATCCAAAACCGGGGAAAGAGCCCTCTGACATTAAAATTATTGGAACTTATTTCTTACAGCCAGATTTTTTTGATTATTATAAAAACCTGTCAAAGCATCATGAGGAGGATTTTATTGATGCTCTGAACTCTTATATTAGAGACAAAGAGACTAAATTTGTCTTTTTGGAAAAAGAACCCCCTTCTTTAAAATATCCTTGGGAGCTTTTAGAGATATTGCGGATAATGTTTGAATCAGGTGAATTTAAAAGTTATGTTTCTTCAGGTGCCTCTGTTGGTAAAAACGTTGTAATTAATGGAAATGTGTATATTGGCGAAAATGTTATTATTGGAGAAAACACAATAATTTCAGGGCCTTGCTTTATCGGAGACAATTGTCGAATCGGCCCCAATAATGTTTTTCGCGGACCGGTAAACTTAGAAAAAGATGTTGTTACAGGTGCCTTTACGGAAGTTAAAAACTGCATAATCCAAGAAGGAACTCATTTACATTCTGGATATTTTGGTGATTCTATTATTGGTGAAAACTGTCGGTTTGGCGCCGGCTTCACTGCAGCTAACAGAAAAATTGATAGGGGAAATATTAAGTCATTGGTTAAAGATAAAAAAATAGATACTGGACTTAATTATTTTGGAAGTGTTATTGGTAACAATACTTGTTTTGGAATTCATTCAGGCACAATGCCTGGAGTTTTAGTTGGTTCAAATTGTGTTATTGGTCCTGGCACCTTAGTTTTTGAAAATATTGACGATAATACTAATCTATATACAGAGTTTAAAAATATTCGAAAAAAGTAGTTATCCCCTTGACAAGATGTTTTGGTTTTAATATCCTATAGATAATTATTTTGTAGTGGGAGCTTGCTCCTACTCCTATATGTAAGCAGGCCTTCGGACCTGCTTCCCGAGATAAGCGGGGGACCATGGCTCTTGTGAGTAAGAGATGACTAGCAAAAGCAGGAGGTCAGGGTTACCCCGCTTACATGGTTCTTTCCATTACGAAAAGG
>Ga0114923_10003481_pt1 | contig 10624 bp, 10 predicted proteins | sample SumtaG_FD_89578 | JGI IMG/M metagenome (GOLD analysis project Ga0114923, IMG submission 89578) | Deep subsurface microbial communities from Indian Ocean to uncover new lineages of life (NeLLi) - Sumatra_00157 metaG | ecosystem: Environmental > Aquatic > Marine > Oceanic > Sediment | place: near...
CTCACTAGTGAGGTCCTGTGATTCATACGGTGCTGTAAGCTGGTTCTTAATATAAGGTAACGGGAGATTGCCTGCAGCTGCACTCGTTTGTCGCGTCTCTAGACTGTTAAAGTATTTGATTAACTCTTTGAGTCGCACGAAAAGGTTTGTATAGTTGATTATATTGGCCATAATATCACCTAATGTAATATAGCTCGTAAGCCGGCAAGTTCACGCGCTGTTGGTAACTTGAAACCTAGCTGATCGAGGTATTCTTGAGCCTTCTCTGGTGTTAACAGTAAAGCAAGACCAGCGGCGGTCTCGAGTATACGCAAACTTTGAATCATCGGGATGCTGTAAACAAGACCGAAGAACTCACCAGGTTCTAGGTTTCGACTTTCTCGGGGCGAGAGTCCGTAGAAGTGGTTGAAAAGAGCTCTCGCCCGAAAACTTTTTTTAGTGGTTCTTCAAGGTTCGTTTCAGCGAATGCTGTAAAATCATACAGTATAGCTAAAGCGGTAAATGAGTCAACTTCGATTTCGAAGATCTTATTTACCACGTCACATATCTTCGCTGGGTCTCCTTCTGCATCCAAAGTCCGTAGTTGATAACTTAAAAGTAACGTGTCGTAACTTTTAGTTTCGCCACCGATAAGTTTAAGTTCATACCTAGGAACAGTTGTTTGTTCATTCAAGTCAAGCATAGTTTCCTAAACTAGATAAGCTGGGAGTGTTGAGAAAAGTTTACCATTAACATCTGGCACGATTAAAAAGGTCACAGGTATTGCTAGTTCAGTTGTTGAAAGTAGCCCTAATGCGTCTGGGTCAAGCGGTACAGCTATCAGTGCAGTCCATGTGTAAACGTCACCGCGCTCTACGATACTTAATTGCTTCCCGAGAACAGATGCAAGTGCACCGATTGTTGCAAGTCCTGCAGCCCCACCACTTGCTAAAAGACCTTGGTAATCGTTAAAGATGTTACAAGTTTTTAACTGTGCAACGTCAAGACCTGCAACTTCCACTTGAGCAGATTTACCAGTGTAAATGAAATCTGCTGGCTCTGTACCGTGAGCATCATCGGTAATAGGTGTCCAGCTAGTACGTGCTCTAATGACGCAACCCTGTTTAGAAACGCCTAAGGATACCGGTGAAGGTGCTGCCCCAAACTTTACAGTAACTGGACCGGGTACTCTAAAAGCCATTTTTCTATCCCTCTTGTTATGTAAGTAAAGCTTGTTCCTCTGCAGTTAGATTAAAGAAACCTGTACTTATAGCCTCGGTTGGTTCGGTTTCGTTACCACTCGGTAGTAGTTGATCGACAGCGGTCAATTTGGCCTCGCCTTTTTGCAACTGGTCGATCATATGTAGAGCAAGTTTGTACAACCTCGCTGTTTCAGGAGAAGCAGGCGGTCGCCGCTGCTCCAGATAATACATTGCAATGTCAGCAACAATCCTAACAATTCCAGCATCAGCTTCTAGCTGTACTACTGTATACTGCAACCCGAGAGCGTTTTTCACTACGCCCTCGGCTTGAGTAACAATCGTCTGGACTAAAGGTTCAGAGTATTTAACTGACCCGAACTGCCGACTACTATCCGAAGCCAATTGGGCTATCCGATCGGGGTCGAATAACTGCTTGAGTACTTCTACCGTAAGTATAGCCACAATCGTAACCAACCAATCTACTTTATGCAGTATTGCCGTTCACACGGACCATATTCTGCCACATTCCAAACCCGGTGGAATATAGTGTGCGCGCACCGAAGAGGAAGTCGTCATCGAAGAATGTGATCTCACTGATATTGGTACCAGTACGCATGATCGTTTGGATTTCGACAGCGTTCAACGCTTGTAACGGTGCTTGATCTGCCTCGGGGATTGTATCCGGGAAGTCAGCTTTGGGACCGAAGCGTTGAAAGATCATCGGTTTGATCGGTGTATCGACTTTGAGCAGATACCACGTTCCGTACTCGATTGCGCCTGTGTCATCTAAAAACGGTGCCTGGCGGTTAGTGGTAATAACCCTGCCGACCGATTTTACCGTTATGTTACCCGTGTCGCTGATGATAGCTGCTTCGAGTGCTGTCCGCACAAAGAACTCAGCTCGTGGGTGACATAGGATGACTAAACCTTCCGGCTCTGCATCGTCATGCCACGGTTCTCCGCGATCGTCAACGATCTCGAGTAGCATTGCTTTTGCCATTCGTAAATCGTTTTGGAATGCGGCAATTGCATTATCACGATCGGCTTTGGTCGCAGCGGTAGGATTCAACAGTGTGTTGGTCAGGTGACCTGTCATCAAGTTGTTCTGTGCGTTCCCGTCGCCCAAATCGTGTAATGCAGAAGCAAAGGCAACTGAGTCGTAACCTAGTGCGGTCAGACTAGTTCCAAGCATCGCGAACGATAACGCATCCGGGAAGTTGGCAACACGTGAACCGAGCGACTGTACCAATGTTCTGAGTTGACCTGTCTGGTCAAACTCGAAGAGCGTCCGTGGCACTTTGATACCTGTCGCATAAACCTTGTTTGTAATCTCATAACTGTACTCGCTGAAACCTGCCAGGACGCGCTCATCTTTCATCTCTTGCAGTTGCGGCAGCGTTGAGATTGCATTGTACTTCTCTGTCTGTTTGTCAGAGTCAACGATAGAGCAGAAAATCGGATACTTTGCTTTCCGTTGGCGAGTCATAAACTCGCGAGCAAAGATACCTCGAATCCCACGCTCGATTACATTCATATCATACCCGAGCATAACAATTCTCCTTTATTAACTATAAACGTTTTCACGCCTACTGTCCGCATTCAGTGTCTTAGGAGACCTTTTACTGCCCACTTGGGCTTCCGAACTTTTCAGCTTTATTTTTGTTTACGAATTATCTGCTACGTTCCACGCCAGTGTCACGGTGACGCACATATCCGCGAGTGTGGTTAACGTACCAGCATCAACTAAGTTGAGTCTGTCACCTGCAGCAAGGATGAGGTTCGCACCCGTACCCGTCAGGGTGCCTGCCTGGACCGTGTCAGCAGTCCCTTCCAGGTCGAAACCGGCATTGGCGTTGTCAGTTAACAAATCATCGCCTGCGCCATTAGCCTCTGTACCTTGTGCACGTTCGACCTGGAGTGTAGCTGTTTGTCCCGCAGCCGTACCGTGGACCTCACTTATGGCCTTAACTGTACAGGCCTTAGTTGCAACGAAAATGGTCCCACAGTCAGCAGCAATGGCAATTGGACCAACCTGGATGGTAAACTCGTTGCAGTACGCAACTCCACCAATCTCAGCTAAAACCGCTTCAGCATTCGCACCGGCGTAGTTCGCATAGGCATCTTCGATACCAATTAATGCCGCACCATTACCATTCGACGTCAATGCCAACTTTGCGTAGATCTCACCGAAGTCGCTGACATTCCAAGCGGCGCCATCCCAGATGAATGTTGCAGTGTCATACTGTGCATCTAGCGCTGTATAAGTGGCCGCACCATCAATCGTCTCACTGCTTTCTGTATCGATGGTGATGATCTCCGCGTCCGAGGTCGTCTTGATGACCGTCACAGTTAGGCCTTTCTCGCTCGCGAGAGTAGGCGTTATCAGTGTTAACGTTAATGCTGCAGTGTTAGGGACAAGTATAACTCCCTTGTGTTGCATTGGAGCTGTTATGTCCTGGGCGCCTGTAGCTGACATCAATGTCGCTGTCCGGTTCCTTGCCTCAGCTAAACCCGCCTCGACAGTCACTGCGGCGTAGTAGGTCAGCACATCGTAGAGGCCAACTAAGATCGCACCCTTTGCGACATCAGAGGCATCCAGTAGATTGGCCAGTGTCGGATAGGTAGCATCACCCAGTGTTGTGTGTGCGACACCCATGATGTCGACCCACACTTCATCTGACGATGTACCTGCTGCCGCTTCTGCATCCGTACCGTGTTTCACGATCTTTCCGACCAAGACGTAATTGGACACATTTGCGGACAAACCCACTAACTCATCAACCGCAGCTGCTTGTGCCGTATGCACATAGACCAACTCACCGACTAGTGTGGGCGCAGCAGCTTTCGATGTGCCATCTAACTTCATCTTGAAGATACCTTTGCGACGGACACGTACGAACGGTGCGCCCGCCTGGTTTGTAACTGTTTCCGCAGCAATAGCCTCCTCGGCTATACCTGCGAAGTTAGCACCTGAGAGGTCTGCCCCTTGTAGAGCAAAACCCTCATCATTGATATTGACCATAGTACCGCGAAAGCTAGCAGCTACAGCCGTGCCACCACTCGCGTAAGTGCGATAGGACAGGATGTTCCCTCTTACCTTCACTTGCACTTGGTCGCCTTTGTTTCCGCCTGCCATATTAAATCTCCTTAATAGTTAAGTGAATTTTAATCTGTTAAACTCGTTGCAAGTCGTGCTGGACGGTCAGTGAAATCAACAAACACTTGTGTAGCTGACTTCTCGGTTATACGTCCGACAACAACTTTACAAGTACTACCTGCTGACCACAGTTGAACACTTTGGTCATCTTTTATACACGCTAAACGGCCAATAACCGAAGCGGGTATACTCGGGAAAGCTCGCCTGAGTTTACCATCTTGGCGTACCCTTATGGAAGCACCATCAGCTGCGGCAGCTTCCATTGCAAAACCTATAACAAGTTGCTTCCTGACATCCAAAGGGTCATCTACAGCAGCATATACTTTATCGTCAGCGAGATTAAGTCTAAGTGCAACTGTTGCACCTCTGAAGATAGCCTCCCCAGCTGTGTACGCTTGTATACGACCAAACTTAGCAGCCAAGTTGGACCCAAGGTTAGAGGTCAGTGCTGTCATCTATGTGTTCCTACAAACTACACTACGCTACGGTTGGACTTCGCCGACGCCTCGGTTGACTCTAACATAGCCAGCCCACTTCAGGTCATCATCGGATACACCCATTGCCTTGTAGATCTCTTTATTTTGATTGTAATCTTCCTTAACCGCAGCAACTGACTTGTCAGTGTGCTGGAAGATCACAGTTTGCTCAGCTTTCTCGAAAGCGACCTTCGGTTGGGACAGGAGCAACGCTTTATGTTGTTCTGCCTGCTCAGCCGATAGCGTCATCATGAATTCCACGGTCTTCTCGACATTGCCAATTGGTACACCGCCGGCCGCCTGTTCTTTGAGCCACTTGGCGTACGTCTCAGCTCTGCGACCTGTGCTGATCAACTCATTGGCTGTCGACAAACGGGTCACTTCTTGCTTGAGGTTGTACACCTCGGTCGAGATTTCTTCCTCGAACTGTTCGCTCTCGGCACGGTCGAGTGGTTGTACTGTCGTACCAGCAATCGTCCCGGGACCTGTTTGTGCACCGGTAACTTCGCCACTGCCCGGGCCGACATCCGCTGCGCTAATCTTGTGTGTTGGTGCCGCACCAGCAACCGTTGGCAACTTGTCCGGCTTCTTGACAGCAGTGGGAACTTTCATCCCGACCTCTTCCAAATCGTCATAGGTGACGATTACACCCAGAGGCTCACCGTCGAGGTAAACTTCTCCGGTCTCTTCGTTGACCGAGTAACCCTCGACTGCGTATTTCCGTTTGTTCTTTGCAGCTGCACCAGCGTGTGCACCTACAGCACCAGCAGTAGCAGCAGCAGCAAAGGGATGTTTCTTTACGACACCGGCGGCTTTACCAGCACCTTTGGCAAGTTTTGCAGCTAGTGCAGCTGGTATTGCATACAGCTCACCGGTTACTGGATCAGCGAGAGTGAGTGGTTCACCTCCAGCGCCAGCGCCACCATCGCCGTCGCCGCCGCCGCTAGTATCGAAGAACTTCGTAATAGCATCCGGGACGGCTTGAGTGACAACTTCCGCAACATTGGCGTAGAGCTCTTTTTTCATATCTTCTGTAATTTCCATTTCTGGACTCCTAAACCATAAGTGTGTTTCATCATTACTTTCTGCTGCTGAATAAGCCATTTGAGGAAGTGGAAAGTGTGGTGTCGTACCACCTAAGAGCGCTAACGTTAAAATCCTTTTGCTCTTCGGCAAGATCTCCACGCTTCGACTTGGGAAGGCATTACGCAAAATCTTCTCTTTTATACCCTTTGGTACACGAGTCAAATTCGCATAAAGCCGATTGCCTCTCAAAACTAGCTTATCCAGAAAACCGACAGCTTCTTTCTCTTTGCCAGCTACATTATGGCCGATGATAATTGTTGGTAGGTGACCGCCATCTTTGTATACCTTATGATTTTTGATAGCTTCATTCATCCAAGTAGTATCGCAAGGAAAACCACGGTCAGTATGCATTTGGAAGATAGGGACATCCTGTACAGTGAAAAACGATTCCCCTTCATCAATTATCTTGAACCTAGGCATTGTTCTGTATCTCCATAATTCCATTATAACAAGTTAACAAAGAACGTTCAAACAGATTTTTTACAACATCATAATTTTTTCTTTATCCCATCGGCATCTCCTTTCACTTAAAGTAATGTGTTACGAATTCTGAGTTCAGTTGCAAGCTCCCCGATACCTCTCTCTAGACCTTTCCTTATAGCTGGGTCCATCTCGCTTACCATATCCTGTTGTAAACCCTCTACTATCGCTCGTAGGGCAACACTTGTAAACGGTTGCAACTTCTGATTAAGACCTGTACGCTGTACCGGCAACATGTCTATCGTCGTTGGCGCTAACCCAAGTTCAGTGTGCGCCAAACCGGCTAGACCTAACGTGACATTTCGTGCAACTGTAGGTACAACTTCACGTTTCATCCACCCCGTGGTCTTTTTCCAGGCGCGCTTAGTCTTACGTTTGGCTCTTCGTAACCATTCCCTAACACCATCTTCGTAACACATACGATCGGCAAACGTAAGCGCGTAAGTGTTTTGTGATGGCTCGGGTTCTAATTTAACATTAGTGTCTGTAGCTCTTTTCAATATCTCTTTCATGTCAATCTTTGGTGGATGTAACTGTGGGCACCGTGCTACAGGTTTCTTCTTAGCCATTCTAGCGACAGCTTTCGTCAAATCTTCTGATAAACTAAACTTTTTCATAGTAAAACCTTTTTCCCAATCTTCTGGTGCCATTCTGTGTATAGGAATGATACTCCGTGTTCCTATATCACCGACATCTAACTGCCCAGGGGTCATCTTGCCCAATAGCGCTGGTGTACGACCCTTTACTATAGGTACAGAAATCATCAAATGGGCCAGAAAGCGTTTTCGTTGTGCTCTGTTTAACCCTCCAGGTCTGGAGGCAAAAAGCGGTAGAAACGGTTCAGCTGAAGCTTTTATGGTATCCCAAGTCCTCTCTCTTTCTACTGGTCCGGTATTTGCACGGATTGCTCTACGGACCAACGTGTACGGTACTTTTTCTATCATAGGGTAGTAACCTGTACGTACCGATGGTCGTGGAATCCATACGTCACCACGTCCAGCAAAAAACGCTTCCTGCGACATATTATTCAATACACGTAAAATACGTTTAACTTCATCTGCATCCTCACTCGCATGTTTCCGACTTAGCAAACGAACCGTCCTGATATAGTCACTCGCAAAACCAGGAGGTAGTTTACGGTACACTCGAAGTCTCGGTTTCATCGCTTTCATCATGTACCTCTAGGTTAACGGGGTTGGTTTACGTACCATCATTGTATTACATTTAGGACACTTAACTTTGTACTCATCGACAGCTGTCCGGAATGTAATATGTGCATCACCACATTCGATGCAAATGTAAGTCCCTGGCGGCTTTTTCGCTGGTTCCGATGGGCAGCACCCTGTATTGGAAAACTTTGTTAACACCGGTCCAGCACCAGTACTATTACTTCTGCTAATATCATTCATAACTAATCCTTTCTTAACCGACTACTTTACGGATTCTTTGTCTTTCACGTTGTTTACCAACTTCATGACCTGCAGCACCTACTGCTGTACCAGCTGCGATCATACCCACTCTCTCAAGCGAAGCTCTACCAAGAGTATCTTCAACTTGTGAAGCAACTGTCTCCCATCGGGTAGCTCTCGCACCGAGAGAAGCTTTTACAACTGCACCTTTTGCTTGAAGTTGTTTAACTCGTAGCGCAGCAGCCAACTCCCTGGCCCACTGTACGATATCTTTACCCCCACGTGTACTTCTTGGCAACTTCAACAAATCACGTGCTCGTGTTATCATCCAAGGTACCTTCAACGAGTGTTGTACAACAGCTTCCTTACCCTTTTGCTTCTTCGCTTTCGCTCTCAACAGCTGTGCTGCAAGCAGTGGTAATATAATAGGTACACCTAGTAGATGTTTAGAGACCAGCTCTGTTTGACGTTTTTGCGCTTTTGCTTTACGGCGTTTTAATAGTGCTGCAATACCAATTGTCGCTGCTGCACTCCCAGCTGCAACAAGAGGATTAGTTGCAGGATGCCGTAGCCGTCTATCCCAACGCGCTCTTGGATTACGTAGGCGAACACGTACACGTTGCGTCTGTGATCGTACTCTTGTAGATAACGCCATTGAATGCTTCTTAACCTTCTCAGGAAGTTTCTTTCCTTTTGGTGTTTTCTTTTCAAATTCGTCCGCGAGTGTGGGATCAGTTGCATGTAAAAAGCGTCGCTGCGCTTTTGACTTCATCGGGTACATTTCGGCTTCCCGGTCCATGTAACTTTGTAACCAATCACGTCCCGCTTTTGTTGCAAATAGATATTTATTCCAGCCTGTACCATCACTGTATGGGCGAGTGGGTGATAGCACAGGGGGTTGCCCGAGTGGCAGTCGCTTTTTCTTCTTGGGCCATAACTCACTTAATATCAGAGCTGGTATCGCAACATTAGAAGCAACCCCTAGTGCTCGACTCCCAAAACGACCGGCTTTTCCAACACCACGTAGTGTCTTCTTAGCTGCTGAACCAAACGAGTAACCCTCTTTACGTCTCTTTAGCCGTAAAGCGAGTAACGCAGCGATTGGTAAAGCCGCAATCGGACCTATTTTTCTACTGAGTTTACGCTTCCGTTTGAACTTCGGTAGTGGTTCGGGGATTGTCTTTGTCGGTGTGAATCTATGGAAACCACGTGGCAGTGTCTCTCCTGTTCCCGCGGTTCGCAGACGATAACCCTCTGGGAATTTCACGTCGTGTTTGCGTCTGGGAGCTGTTATTCCACGCGACAGTAACTCTGCAGAGATGAAACCTATAAGCCACGCCAGCATTCCACGCTCGACACCTACCTTTGTTCTGTGAAGGGCTGCACCACTCTTGGCTCTTATCGTCTGGAGCACTTTACTTGGCATCAGTGGTGCGTATTGTATTGCACGATCGTATACTTGGATTTGGTAACCTGCCAATTCGATATCCGGGCGTATCTCAGGTAACCAAGGGGCACGCCCACCACGTTGAGTTTTCAGGAAATCGAAGATCTCTTTCACTGCCAAACCTATTATAGCAGTCTTGACAGCAGTAGAGGCAGTACTACCTATTCGCTTCCCTACTGCTGAAAGTTGCTTCTTTGTAGTATGACCTTTACGCATTGTTTCAGCAACCCGCGCTGCTCGGCGTTCTTTGATACCAGCCCAACCTTTCGTTGGTGGGATGTCTGGTGTAAAATGCTCAAGTTGGTATCCGTGTTTCCGTTTGCGTCGTTTCGCCAACTCCTTAGCAGTCAGATAACCTAGACCACCAGCACCTACGGCTCGGGTAGTTCGGGGATGCCGTCGTGCTATACCCCATAGACCACGTATACCACGTTCGGTCAATCCACCCGCAACAGCGCCGACACCGTAGTTGGTTCTTCGTACCATTGGTTTTAATTGGTCCATATTGTAGCTCCTTTTCTTGACCCATACAGGAGCAGGTTTCATTTGCTTCACATAACCTGCTTGTTTAACTTTGTTCCATGCAGCTATCGCTGCTGCGACTTTGCTATCCCCTGCCTCCCTGTGCCGTCGATAGGTACGTTCAAGTATCCTATTTACTTCAGGTGGTGCATTCTTCACGAATGGGAAAATGTAGTACCTATCAGTAGCTTTCCCTGTAACGATTTTGTGTAACTCCTCGCTTGTGTAACCACCACGACCACCATATTCACGTGAGAGTACCTGCATGCGAGTACGAAATGGTACATTATGCTGCTTCATCTCATTAAATCGAGTCTTCACATACTTCGGGTTTTCCCGTGTGTACTTAGTTCGTGGGATAGCTACACATTTACCCGTTTCATCAAATGCAATACAAAGATGGCAACTGGGACACGTAGTTACAGTTCGCGCAAGTTCCTTTGAGCGGTGAAAGGTTCTACCGCACCCTGGACATACGAGCTCGATGACCTTGTTTTTTACTTTTGTTTTGACCATTAGGTTTCGCTTTCGCTTTCGCTCTTATCTGCGGTTTTTCTTTAGCTTTCTTTTTTGCTTTAGCCTGCTCTTTAGCTTTAGCTTCAGCTAATTTTTTATCTCCGGGTCTACCAGTTTCAGCTTCCATACCTGGTACGACTTCTGGTTCAGGCATTTGAAGGACCTTCTCGCCATGTATCGGTTCTCTTAAACCAGTATACTCTCTGAACTGACTTTCGCCAACCGCTACACCCATCTTTAGTGCTGATTCAACTGTTGCAAGGAAACTCGATGGATCCTCGATAGGTGATTTCTTAAAATCGAAAACCGGAATGTACTCATCTTTAATGTTCGGTGTGTTTAGTTGCGCA
>Ga0114923_10003482_pt1 | contig 10624 bp, 8 predicted proteins | sample SumtaG_FD_89578 | JGI IMG/M metagenome (GOLD analysis project Ga0114923, IMG submission 89578) | Deep subsurface microbial communities from Indian Ocean to uncover new lineages of life (NeLLi) - Sumatra_00157 metaG | ecosystem: Environmental > Aquatic > Marine > Oceanic > Sediment | place: near...
GGCATTCGAGGGCAGGCAGGGGTAAACTCCAGGCTCAGGGCAGGCTTTGCTCGGGATGACGATTGTAAATCGTCATTTTTGGGCTGAAAATGGGTTTGATTGGGTTTGATTTGCATAAATTCGTATCTGGTATATACTATATAGTATCTAGTATATAGTAAGTATTTCGTATTGCGTTAAACAAGGTTATTTTCCTACGGGGGTTTACGTGTCCTATCAATAAGAGTGTATTTGCATCCCTTCATGTCTCGCCTGCAATTTGTGATTTCCAGGTCTTAAAACAGCAAAAGCGTATTGATTTTCAGCTTCAAAAAGAGTATAATAGGTTTTGGATTAATTAGTTTCACAGAAGGGGCGTGATGTAAGACAATGAAAAAGCGGGTGTTATATGCGTGGGTCCTGATTGTGTTTCTTTGCTGTTTGGCCGGCTATGCCCCGGCTATCGGCACCACGGCCACACATGTCGTAAGTATTAAAAGCAATCCTTTGGCTGTTCTGGCCCTGGCAGGCACCGGCGGGAGAAACTGGACGAGGCTGGTCGTTGATGAAACAGGCATAGCCACCGAAAATCAAGAGCTAAACTGGACAACTAACCTCGAAGATATGAAAGTTACCGTTCAATCTAATCTGGCAGCGGATGAACAGGATTACATTCTCAGGGTACGAGCGGTAAATCTGAACAGCAACGGCATATCAAAAGGCTGGATGACTGTCAGGGAGCGGCCTTCAAATCTTATAACCGGTATTGCGCTCGAGACCGGCGGTTGTTCGCTGGAGTATCAGGCATCAGCTAAGATTATTGAAAACAGGGGAAGCGACGAGCACATCATCACTTATACTATTACGGAATAGCAAGTCCTATAAACCGATTACACGGTCCATAAGTCATCCAATCAGCACATCAACCTCGAAGGCCGGCTCATTTGAGAACCTCAAGAGTCCAATAAAGATGCGGTGGGGATGCGTTTAAATAAACAAATTCGTTAAAGATTAGAAAACCATTCCTTCCGCACCCGCCGCCAGAAAAAAGTCCTGATATTGTCATAAAGCGGCGTACCAAACCGTTCGATTTCGATAATGATGTTGGTTTAAAATGTGGGGGCCTAATGAAATAGTAGAAGACGTGTAGTTGTGAATACGAAAAGGAATTTGACCAAGGTTTTGCTGCTGGCCGCATTTTTGCCCCTATGTATAACCAGCCATATCTTTTCAGCCGCTACGGACAATCATACTGTTACCGTTACGCTAACCGTGATTAATGAGGTTGCTATTACCGGCGGTAACGTTACGCTCACAATTAATACTGCAGTTGCCGGTGGTGAACCTATCGATGAGGTGGATAATTCGACTTGTGACCTGGACTGGACTACGAATGAAGCGAGTAAAAAGATTACCGTAGTAAGCAGCTTGTCCGCGGCCGCTCAGAATTTCACCCTCTTAGTGGTTGCCCAGAATGTTACAGGCGGCACGGCTGCCTCAGAAGTAACTGTCGATGACAGTGCCGCTGATTTTGTTACGGGCATTTCCACAACAACAGGAGGCTGCGACCTGCAGTACACGGGTCAGGCACTCATGTCGGATGGAACAGGTTCTGATGTTCATACTATAACCTACACCCTCACCGCCGCATAATTACTAATTGATATAGAAAAAACTGCGAAAACAGGTCACTTCACTTTCTTCTTTTTGGGAGAAGCAAAAGTGAAAAACACAGTGCTAATTCTGTTGTTGCTGCTTATATCCTCCAGTGGAATATGCTGGGCGGCAGCTATTGTAGTAAGTGGCAGCTGGGCTGAGACGATAGATGCCTCAGATTTGCAGGCTGGTGCCGGAAGTGACCTCATCGACACCTATGAAAGTACCGCTAACGAAGTAGGATCAGGGTAACAGCTTCAGCAAATTGGCGAGTAGATGTCAGGAAAAGCGATATTACCTGGCATGGCAATTTTCAACTGTATGTCCGGCGAACCAGTGATGGGACTGGTAAGGGCAGCGTTTCAGGCGGTACCACTTACCAAGAGGTAACCACTACCGACCAAAGCTTCTTTACCGGCGACAAAAATAGAAATAATGTAGACGTGCAATTGAGACTTACAGGGGTTTCGATACAAATCCCGCCGAATACTTATACTACGACGGTTAATTACACTGTTACTGACATTTAGTTAAGGATGATAACGATGAAATCAAGAATAAGGATTATTGCTGCTGTTTTGTTTTTAATCTGTTTGACGGCTTCTGCAAGCGATGCGGATATCAGCATCGTAGGCGGGCTGGTTCATGAGAAAACAGCAGGACCCGGTGAAATTTACGAAGGCTCCATTATAGTTAAGAACAAAGGGGACAGGCCGGAGGAAATCAGAGTTTACCAAACTGATTATCTGTGCTATTTCGACGGCACCAACGATTATAACTCGCCCGGCAAACTGGAACGCTCCAACGCCAACTGGGTCAGCTTTAACCCTCATCGTATGATAATCCCCCCCGAAGGCACAGCAAAGATTAATTACACCTTAAAGGTACCAAGCGACCCAGAACTCAAGGGCACCTACTGGAGCATGCTTATGGTTGAGGAAATACCAGCGAACTCACCACTGAGCAGTCAAGGCGAGAGTGACGAACTGCAGGTAGGCATAATTCAAATCGTCCGTTACGGCATCCAAATGACTACGCACATTGGCGATAGCGGCGAGCGGAAGCTTGAATTTTTGGAGACAAAGCTTCTAAAAGAGACGGAGGGTCGAGTTTTGCAGGTTGATATAGAAAATACCGGCCAGAGGTTCATAAGGCCTTACCTGTGGGCCGACCTCTATGATGAGAGCGGCAGATATATCGGCAGGTTCGACAGCGACAGAAAACGCATTTATCCGGGTGCTTCTGTCAGATATGAAGTCAACTTAAGTAGTGTGCCGGAAGGCGACTACAAGGCCCTGGTGGTGGCTGACGGTGGTGGTGATTATATTTTCGGGGCTAACTATACCCTGAAGTTTGAAAAATGAAGAAAAGCTCCTTAGCAATTGTGTTTTGCTTTCTAAGTTTAAGTGTTACCTACGCTACAGTGGAAGAGCGCGGTTTAGAAGTAAGACCGGCAGAAGGAGAATTGGTTGAAACCGAGGCTCGCAACGTAGCAACTGTTGTTTTCCGGGTAACCAACCCGACTGACAAAGAACGAGAATTCATTTCTGAAGTCACACTTCCTGAAGGGTGGAAACTCATTACCGAGGATTTTCCTTTCTTCAAGCTGGGGCCTGAGGAAAGCATTACAAAGTTAGTAAGCTTTTTTGTTCCTGAAACAACCTCGGCAGGCAGCTATAAAATTAAATATCTGGTCAGAGCAAGAAAAGACCCTGCAGTTCGCGACTTTTATACCGTTGATGTAAGGGTTTTAGCGCCCGGCAAAGAAGAAAAAGAGCCGGAGACTCCGCGATACGTAATTGCCGGCCATGACTATGAGGTTCATTTCCTTGTTTTTAACAGAAGCGAAAGCGAGAACACTGTCAGAATAACTGTTGATAGCAGTGAAGACATACCGTTTACCGTTGACGCCAGGGAGTTTACTCTCGGCGCCGGGCAGTCAAAGGTAGTTACTGTAACCATAAAGCCGGAAGCAACAGTAGCAAAGAAGCTAAAATACCAACTGAAAGTAACCGCCCAGATTGGTGAGGCCGGCCAACCAGAAACACAAGACACCGTTGTGCATTCGATAGAAATCATCCCGCGGGCAACTGGTGCCGAGATGGGTTTCGATAAAACATTGCCACGGGTACGGCCACAGCAGAAAATCGCCTTAAAAAAAAAGTTAGTGTTGAGGACAGCAACAGCCCGGGTCCGGAAGTTAAAGCTGCCTCTGCTTTCAGATTTATATCAGGCCCGGAAGACACAAGAGAATTACTCGAGACCGAACCGAGGGCGATACTCACAGCTATTTTCGGGGTAAGCAATCCAACCGATAAGAAACGGGAATTCATTTCTGAAATCAAACTTCCCAAGGGCTGGGTGCTTATCAGTGAAATTCCTCCTTTTGCATTAAATCCCAATGAAGCAGATATGAAGCTGGTAAGTTTCCTCGTACCTCAAATGACCCTGGCCGGCAGGTATGAAATCACATATGCAATCAGGGACAGAAAGTATCCTTCCATCCACGACTTTTATACTACTTATGTAATGGTGTTGCCGGTTATCAAATTACAGACAAAATTACTGGAGTCACCGCAGTTTGTAATAGCCGGCGAAGAATACCAAAGCTCCTTCGTTATTACAAACCATGGTAACACCGAATATGGTATCGACACAGAAATCATCAGCGGCGAAGATGTGCCGTACGTTGTAGACGCCAAAAAGTTTAAACTTGCCCCGGGACAATCAAGAACAATTGTTGTAAGCGTAAAGACCGATGCAAAAATAATAAGGAAATTAAGGCATCGTCTGCAGTTAATTGCAAGAGTCTCTGAAGACAGCAGGGCAAAAATGAAGGCCGAGTCTACAAGCTGGGTCGAAGTTCTGCCAAAGATAAGCGGTGTGGATGATAATTTTCACAGAATACCGGCGGAGCTGACTTTCAGATACGTATCTCAGGAAAATCAGGATGATAGAACTGGCTTTCAGACCGAATTCAGAGGCGAAGGAACTTTAGATGAAGAAGGCAAAAGACATATCAAGTTTCACTTCAGAGGCCCGGACACCCAGGATAAATCTGCCTTCGGCAAACGTGATGAGTATACACTTGGCTATTGGACGAAAGAACATGAGCTTTACTTTGGCGACCGCACTTATTCCGTTTCCAGCCTTACTGAAAGATATCTTTACGGCAGAGGACTCGAGGGCAAGCTTCATATTGATGATAATTTTAGTATGGGAGCTTACCATATGCGAACTCGCTGGTTGGAACCCGGAACGGAAGAGACCGCCGCTTATATGGATTATTCAATAGACGACAAATACAAGTTAGGCCTAAACTACCTCAGAAAACTCAGAGATAGTAAACTTAGTAACATAGTAAGTGTTGAGGGAGAGCTTAAGCCTTTTAAAAGTACGAGAGTGGAACTTGAATATGCATCGGTGCCGGACAGCACGGGAAAAGACAATGCGTATCTGACGAGGCTCTACGGGAGCAATGACTGGTTCAAATACTACTTTAAATTGACCCGCGCCGGTGCAGACTACCCCGGCTATTACAGCGACCTTGAGTATATTTCAGGAGGCATAACAGTTCCAATAGACAGCCGTCTAAGATTAAACGCCAGCTTAAGACGGCAAAAGAATAATCTCGATTTAGACCCTTTGCTCTACTCGGCGCCTTTGGAGAAGTATTATCAGTTGGGTTTAGACTATAAGTTGAAAAACAACACAACTTTTTCTTTTGACTGGTTGAGCCGAGACCGGCGGGACCGACTCGCCAGTCCCACTTTCGACTACCAAGAGGATATTCTGCGGTTTGGCATGGGGCAAAGCTTTGACCAATTAAGCTTTCGTACCTCCGCTGAATTGGGCAAGACGCAAAATAACCTTGACGACACAACCCGCAATACGGAAAGATATACCACCTCTGTTTATTTCAAGCCGGATATAAAGCAGTCCTACAGTGGCTACGTCTACTACAACAAAGATAGCGATTTCACGGGCGAGAACAGACGCAGCATTACCTTCGGCCTCAACACCCGCTACAAAATAGCCAACAGAACCTCACTCAGCCTCTTCCTTCAAACCAATAATGACCAGGGCTCATCGCGCGGTGACAGAGACAATCTGGAGGTAAGATTGAGCCATAGTTTAATTAATGACAATAAGCTTTCTATTCTTGCTCGCCAAACCAGATACAAAAATTCAGGCATAGAAGATGATACCGCTTTGATGGTGCAATACACAATTCCTTTAGGGTTGCCAGTAGCCCGCAAGAAAAGTATCGGCAGTGTTAAAGGATATGTTTATGACGAAGAAACACAAAACGCAATTGGTAATTGTTTACTCAGACTTGGCGGCTCAACCGCGGTAACCGACAGTGCTGGTAATTTCACCTTCCCCTCCCTGAAACCTGGCATCCACTACCTGAGCGTTGATACGGCAAGTATCGGTATGAACCGAATCCCCAGCCGAAAAACACCCATCGAATTGACTGTTGAAGGTGGACAAAAAACACGGGTCAATATACCAGTAACGCGAGCCGCCCAACTTTCAGGCCGGGTTATAGTTTATGGTTACGAAAAGAACGTAAACAGAACAACCCTGAGCGAGAAATGCAGCGGCACCAATGAACCTCGTTATGTTATCGGAAAAGACAGCGGCTATGGCGAAGGTGATAAACTTGTCGAAGATCACGGGCTGGCAAATACTATTGTGGAGCTTAGGAACAGCTCGGAAGTAAGACGCACCGTTACAAACAATCAAGGGCAGTTCGAATTTGAAGAAGTACGACCGGGCAAATGGATGCTTAAAATCTACAGTGACAATTTGCCGGAATATCACTATCTTGAAAAAGATACTTTCGAGATGGAGTTAAACGCCGGCCAAAGAAGGGAAATGTTGATAAAAGTGTTACCTAAGAAACGCCGCATCCATATCATAGCCGAGCCGCAAACATTGGTCGAGGAAGCAGGAGAGTCGGACAAGCAATAGCAAACGAAGAAGTGAGATTGCCACGGTCTGTCGGCCTCGCAATGACGGGTGATGGGTGGTAAGGATAATAAAGCATCGAAGCCAGATTTCTCCACTTCGCGGTCGAAATGACAAATGGGGGATAGCGTGGAAGTGGGTCCGGTGTAGCCTGCCAAGTGAGCAGATGCTCGGGGATGACAATTTTGTGGGGAAGCTGCATTGTTTGCTTAAAAATGGGGGTTTGTATCCGTAGAACTACTGGAATTTGGGGAAATGCTGCAAAACATTGCAAAATATTCAAAAATTTTGCAAAAATTTCAAAAAAAAGTGTAACAAATCGGCGACTTATGTGCCTTTATTAATGGTATGCCTATGAATAATACCAGAGATTACATTGAATTGGTCAGGCAAGCCCAGTTTGGCGACAGGGGAAGCCTTGATAATTTGGCAGAACTGGTTCGTGGGAGGCTGTATTCGTACATTTATAGGATTGTGCTGCAGGAGGATTTGGCACAAGATATTGTTCAGGAGTGTATGCTCGAGATGATTAATAGTTTAAATAAATTAGAAGAAGCGGAGCGATTTTGGGCCTGGCTGCGTGGAATCGCTTTTAACAGAATCCACCGTTATTACACACTAAAACGGCATCGTAAGACGGTTTCAATGTCGAAATTAGCCGAAGGTGAACTGCCTGAGAGCGAGCTTAAGTCTGCCCAGACGGGGATAGGCAGCCTTATTGGCCAGGAGTTGAGTCAGATTGTTTTTAACGCGATGTGGGAGCTGAAGCCGCGGCACCGGGCGGTGCTGGCAATGCGGTGCTATGAAGAGATGGCGTATGAGGAAATTGCGGAATTGATGGACAGCAATGAGATGAGCGTTAGGGTGCTGTTCTATCGGGCGAAAAAGGCGCTTCACAGGCGGCTTTCCCGTCGGGGATATGGTAAGGGGGCGCTACTGACGGTACTGGCCCTGTTTGGGAGGATGACGGCCCCGACCGAGGCGGCAGCAGCGGAAGTTACGGTAACGGCGGGCACGACCGAGGTCGGTATAGCAGCGGGCCTGGTTGGAACTGCAACCAGCGGGACGAGCATTTTGGCCCTGGCAACAGTTGGTGTGTTGACTGTGGGAACTGTGGTGGCTCCTTCATGGGTTGACAAGGCGGTATCTTTTGCTGATAAGACGGCGATTGTGCTTCGTGAAAGGCTGTCAAATAGCTTAAGTGTAACTACTGCTCCGGTGAGCAAGGATAGCGAGGAATATTGGTATTACTATCCGCAGGGGGCAGAGGGGCCGATGATGATGCGGCTGGCAGGGTGGGACTCACAAGGCAGGGGCTTTCGCTGCCAACGGCTGGAGAATGACCGAGGCAATTACAATTTCGACAAGCAAAAGAACACTATATATATCGAAGACTCTCGGATGTGGCACAGAGACCTGACAGTACGGCGGCTGCCTACCGACGGTGCAAAGTTGAGAGAGTTTCTTTCGAAGGTCGAAGGCCGGACCGAAGCGATGGAATATGTTTCCGGTGGTGGCGGCGGTTTGCTGGCAATCGTCAGGCGGGACGGAAACCGCAGCCATTTGCGCACGGCTTATAACTACAATGTACTGGATGAGGAATACTTCCGATACGACTGGCCAAGAGGAGCAGAGGTGGTTGACAATCGCGATGCGATGCATAAGCGAGGCTGGACATATTTTCGGGTCTCGGGCGAGATAAACGGAGAGGAGGTGTCAGGGGTTGGAAGGATACCATTTGTCTATGCTGCCGGTAAGGACGCGGATGCCTGGTTGAAATTACAGGTGGCTGATAGATTGAAGATTATAGATGGCATCGGAGGAGGGTGTATCTATGACTACAGCAAGCGAATCTTTCCGACGTATCCGGCCTACAGTTTCTTCAAGGGACTGATAAGGCCTTGGATGGGACTGCATAGTATCGATACTGTGCGCCGGGACGCTGCGGATAAACAGATGTGGTTCGAGACAAGCTATATGGAAGACAGCGGAAAAGCAGAAGTTGTTGTTAGCAAAGAACAAAACACCCTCATCTATACTATTGATATGAAAAGGGATGTTATTGAGAAGATAGTATTGTCTACAGGTGGCCAGCGTAGGGGAGAGTTGAGATTTTCATACCTGCAAGAGGTCGAAGAGGTGGGTGATGAATTTGCCGAGCCGAGGATAAAAGGTTCTGTATTGCCACAGCAAGAAGGGTTAGGGATATTGTGGCTTTTGCATTTAGCGGAAGACAGGCTGAATTAGCGAGTTAAAGGCTGGATTTAAAGGAGCGGTAGGAACGGAAATGTTGGAGTTGGGAGCTACTCATTATATGAGGGAGAAGTTTATAGGGGTGCATGCTCAAAAGCTTGATATACGCTGTAAACACATCAAAGGATTTAGTTTGCTCGAGCTTTTGGTGGTAATGGCCGTCATTGCAGTTTGGATGGCAATTATAGTGCCGGCATCGGTTGGGGTCAGGAAAGACGCCCGGTCGGTGTGGTGTATGGATAAGCAACGTAAGATTGTTCTCGGGGCAATCTCTTTCGCAGCAGAGAACGATTGCCGGTATCCGGAATCGGTAGCCACTATAGGGCAGTTTGGGGAGTATTGGAATTGGCAAGAACCGACGATGCTGACAAGTTATCGTCAGCGAAGGCCGCAGTTGCGCCGCTCCATGAGTGCGTATATGCGCAGCTATATCCCGGATGCGAGCATAATGTTTTGCCCGAGCGCTCCTGAAAAATACAAATACCTGCAGGAAGTTTGGGAAGCCGGCGATGAGTGGAACAATCCGAAGACGCCGTCGGTACAGGACCCTGCAATGGGTATGTATTGCTTTTACTGGAACTATATAGGTTTCCTGGATGGGAGGGATGTGCCATTTCAAGGACCGCGGTCTTTGGGGCGTGAGCGTGGAGAGAGCTGCTTGTTGGTAAGTGATTATTTTGGTTACGGTCATTGGCGAAATAGACTCATCTACAACGACTGCAAGGCTTACGGCAGCTGTGAGAGATTTAAGGGTGCGATTGTTACGCCGGGAACATGGGTTTCATCGGCTTATTGGTCTCGGTGGGCCGGAGATGAAGAAATCAGTTTAGAGACACTAAAAATCAAGCTGCATGCTGGCTACACGGATGGGCACGTGGAGCGATATTCGGCATCGGAGGTAGTGCCAATGAGGGTATCACAAACTCCTGATGGCAGTATCCCGTATCCGAGCGATTTGGGACCGGGGATTTTTTACCTGCCGAGGAACGCTTTGCGGTGATTGTTTTTGCGGGGGGAAATGGGGGTCGTTGGGGGAAAAGCTGCAAAACTTTGCCAAAAATAGCGCAAAATTTGCGCAAAACGTTGCAAAGCTTATACAAAATATTGCAAGATTTTTCACGATTCCTCGAGAAATCCTTTAAAATTTTCTTGTCGTGACTGGCAGCAGTCATATAATAATTCGTCACCTCTAAACATTAGGTCTATCAACAGGAAAATGGCGGAGGAGCACGTTGTGCTCAGCCCAAGGAGGTAGCCGGATGGTAGTTGTCACTAAACGTACCGAAATTTATTTGTTTGCGCAAGATTTGTGTATTTGGTGTTACAAACGTTATAGAAGGTTTAGATATAGGATTTTGGGGGAATTTATGCCCTGCCGAAAGAAAGGAGGTGAGACAAACCGAGAGGTGGGAAAAAAACAGGAGGTAAATGTTAGTTTTTAAAAGGAGATATGTTATGTGTAGAAAAATGACAAGTTTGATAAGTATTATTTTTGTGCTGGGTTTTGCCAGTACAGTGCAAGGGACGACCTATTACGTTAGTCCCACTGGTAATGACAACGACCCGGGTACATCGCCATCAACGGCCTGGCAGACCATCAACAAAGTCAACAGCGTGGCGTTCAGTGCCGGCGACAGTATTTTGTTCGAAGGCGGCGAGACGTTCAGCGGGCAGCTTGACTTTGATGCCAGTGATGCCGGTACGCCGACGAGTCCTGTGATAGTCAGTTCCTACGGCAGCGGCCGTGCGACGCTGAGTAACC
>Ga0114923_10003483_pt1 | contig 10619 bp, 15 predicted proteins | sample SumtaG_FD_89578 | JGI IMG/M metagenome (GOLD analysis project Ga0114923, IMG submission 89578) | Deep subsurface microbial communities from Indian Ocean to uncover new lineages of life (NeLLi) - Sumatra_00157 metaG | ecosystem: Environmental > Aquatic > Marine > Oceanic > Sediment | place: near...
CACTACGTGATTGGATCACTACGTGATTGGATCACTACGTGATTGGATCACTACGTGATTGGATCACTACGTGATTGGATCACTACGTCATTTCGAATCATTCAGTCAAATCACTACGTGATTGGATCACTACGTGATTGGATCACTACGTGATCTGAATTAAAAACTTAGTTTTGTATTTTATTTATATTTTTTCTAGTTTGTTTATTAAAAAGATGTCGACCGATGACCCCGAATCTTCAGAGACTCTAGCCGAAAGTGTTGGGATTTGTGCAGGAGGATTCGGTGACGAAAATATCAAAGGCTGTGACGATGAAATACAAAAGATGACTCCCCAAGCAGTTTGCAAAGCTGTACAGGAAAAAAAAAAAAGTATTTGGGATGCAGTCGCCAGCGTTGCTAAGTCAGCAGCATCATTAGGAAAAGCTGCAGTATCGCCGCTTTCGACAATGATGGACTCAATGTCATCCGATGCCACGGTGAGCAACAACATGCAAAACAACATGAATATCAGTATCGATACGACAACTATTATAGATCAAGTCTCAGAATGTGATAACATAATTTCCCAACTGCAACAAAACATAATTCGAGGAAGTGAGGCAGAGTGTATTGATGCATGGGCCAGAGCAGGATTTACACCAAAACAAATAGCAAAGATGAGTACTGTAAAAGTTTCCAATGTAGATCAACAGAACATACAGGAGGCATCGGCGAACTGTGAGATGAATATGGCTATTGAAGCATTGTCGCAGATGGATGCCAGCATTGACAATCTAGCTATGCAAGATGCTATGGCCGAATCAAAAGGTCTATTAGCCAAAACGAGTACCAGCCAAAACACCTGTAACGCGATAAATAATTCGATGTCAGCCTGTAAATATATAAAACAACAGATGTGTTGTGCTTCACAAATTAATCAACATCAGCAAAATGTCATCGAGACAGGATGTTCTACGGGGACTTTTAACGATATAAATCAATCAAATAATGCAGAAGCTTATGCAACATGCCAGCAATCTGCTACCTCATCTGTATCTGACACCACATCAACCGATATTACTAATAAAACTTCACAAGAAGCCACGGCAAAGGCGACAGGGCTCGATATGGGTATGATTTTGGCGATTGTTGCTGTATGTGTTGTCGGGGGTATAGCCGGGAAGTATTTTCTGAGCAAGAAAAAAGAAGATGAAGAAGATGAAGAAAAGAAGCTAGAGGACCAGCAACAAGCCGACGCCGCCGAGCAACAAGCCGCCGAGCAACAAGCCGCCGAGCAACAAGCCGCACTAGAGGCCCCAGAGTTACTAGAGGCAGAGGCCCCAGAGTCACTAGAGGCAGCCTATCAACAAGCCGTCGCGCCTCAACAACAAGCCGCAACAGGGGGAAAATACATGCGGACGAGAGGGCGGAAATACACGAGGACGAGAGGGGGAAAGTCGGAGGACACAACTGCTGGTTCCGGTTCCGATTCCGGCCCCACGTTTTCAAAAATGAATATATTCTTTCTCGTAACAGGTATTTTAGAAGTAATAGCAGGCCTTGTTTGTATAATCTTGTATATTACAACACAAAAAAAGTCCTTAGGCCCAGTAATAAACAAACCATTTGTTCGGTGTGAACAGACACAAATTCTAGCTAGTGAGTTCAAAGATACCGACGACCCACAATTCGACGAGACAATAGACCTAGTGTCTCAGGGCACCGCCCGTTCCACGTTTGGACAAATTAAGGCGAAAGCAGAAACTACGAATGGTGTTATTGGGTATGACTTTTTCCCAGACGACATTTCTCTAAACCCAAATGATATACCCGATAGTCAACTTGGATTAGGAGTTTTTCTAGTTGATGTTGATAAAGAGGATAGAGAGAAGTATAATTGTCCGCCAATAAATACAGAAGAAGAGATATCGGTTAGTAGGCTATATGCAAAATCGAATATTCTATTATTAATTCTTGGTATAGTATTGGTAATAGGTGGAATAATACAAACGGTGTTAACTTTCTTCTGAGTAAACCCTTGTCTTTGAGTGTTGAAGAAATGGTGGATTTAGGTTTACATTATTTCCATCTACCCATAAATAATAATACTTCCTATTCCTGTCGTGTATCCAATAAAGAAACGTAAGCTTTTCTTTACGAAAATGTTAAAGGTGTGTTATTGGCTTTTAGAAAGTAACTCCTTCCTAACATAAGAAATCACTACGTGATTATAATTATCGGTTTTTTTTTGAGTTAGTGCTTCCATCACAAAAAAAAACCAAATTTTAAAATATATTTTAACCAATCAAAGACAAAAGGAATGACAAGACGAATAGAACATATTTTTGAAGACAAAGAAGAAAAAAAACGGTGCTGTTCTTGTCAAACCTACCTCCCTCTCACCGATTATAATCCTTGTAAATCAACGTGGGATAAAATTCGACCAACTTGCAAGGGTTGTTTACATCTGAAACGGATGGCTAATCGAATCCAAATGACTTTATATAATAAAAGATACTGGCAAAAGACCCAGGAAACTCAAAAAATACGCCACCGGGAATGGCGAAAAAAAAATGTCGATCATCGACGAAGATATAATAAAAAGTGGAACCAAACCCGCAAACTCAAAAAGTCTTGCCTAGTATAAATCCCATGAATAACCCCAAAACCCCCCAAATAATCAACGAAGAAGAAGGAGGGGTGTACAACCCTGAACTTTTACTCTCGAACTGGACCAACGTATCTTTTGTCCTAATGACCGTGTCTCTCCTTTTTTACCACATGACACGTCGCCGAACGCTCGAAATGGACCGCCGCCTTGCTGGAGTATTCGCTGTATCTATTATTGTAATGTCTGTGGTTTTTGCCATTCAATCACTCGTAATATATGCAAAAAGGCTGGGACGTCTGAAAAAGAAAACCGAAACAGGATTTATTCAACAAGAAATCGGTATTAGTCACACCTATATTATCGTAAACTCGATCCTTATTGTTATTTCAGTCGGCATTGCCATTGTTATTTTACTTGGGTCTTTTTACGGAAAAGATATGTAAGGATCGTACATTTCACTTATTTTATACGGAACTGAAAGTGTTCGATATCCGTTTCGTAGGCTTGAGCTGAGTTAAATCTTTTTGCTTCATGCATTTGAACCGATAACAGCATGCACCACACAAACTCAATAACAAGACCGTACCGCCTACAGCAGCAATAAATTCATTTTGGGAGAGGGGAATTCCATCAACAAAGTCGTGGGGATCGTCACTGCACTCCTCACCCCGGCAAAGGATTCGTTTCCAAAACTGTGTGGTTTCTCCCCGGTAGAGTACCGCGGATTTGTGCTGATTTTCGTCTTGACGTAAGCGCATTTGGTAGAAAAATTGAGACTCTTGTCCTCGATTCACATACAATCGAAAATTGACCGAAACCTCTCCCCCCCATCGTCCCGACATCGCGAACTTCAACTCGATCGGCAGGAATCCTCAGAGCGAAAGCAACATCGTACTCAAACAACCGTTTGAAACGACCCATTGCTTCGGATGGAATGACCACGATCGAAACCCCAAGTACCACCGAATAAGTATCAAAACTCCATTCACATAATACACCCCCATGGTTATCATCGCACTTGCATTGCGTACAATCGTCGGTAGCATAGCCATCATTACAGTTGAGAGTACATACGGAACAAGTTGCCCCTCCCCAAGAACCTTGACATTGACATTCGAAATCACCAGAAACCGGCGAACACGACGTCACGACGCCCCTGTTTTCACACACAGGAATCGGGTTTTGACACTCAATATCTCTATCGCAATAGCGACCTGCCCAACCGTCTTCGCAAACACATTCTCCTATCGTATCGTCCCCTTGACCTTTCTTGCACGGAGTATAATGCCAGTACGGATGTTCGCAAAGTCCACCGAACCAACCTTCATAGCATTCCGCCGTCGGCCAAAGTTAAAAATGCGAAAAGACGGAGACGGGAGCGGCGGCGAAACCGTTGGCGGCAAAGCCGCTTTCGTAGTCGTAGGTAGAGTAAGCGTCTGTCTTATTCTTTAAAGAATCAACGAATTTTTATGTTGGTTCTCTCATAAAAGATGCCGAAAGATACTCGAGTCTACCGTTGCGTTCAAAAAATAAAAGACACTTACGGATATGGATCCGCTATTGCTATTTGTCAAAAGTCGACGAAACAGTCGTACCAAACCGGTAAACCTCTTAAGTCTGCTAAAAAGAAAGGGAGAAAGATTTACACAGGAAAAAGAGGAGGACGGTTTTATAAAAAAAAAGGGACTGATGGAAAGATGCAGAAAGTTTATGTGTAATGCTCCCTGCATTTTTCGTAATGTTTGATCAATCCATAAGTACTCCAGAATTTTGATTTTCCACACTTCGAACAAGTTCTTACCTGTGGCATTTTATTTAAGAGGAAATTCTTTATTTCTTCTTTTTTAATTTTATATCCAGTTCAAATTGTTTACTGAAAGTGGCGGAGAGGATCTCTTCGTAAATCTCGCGGTAAGTTTTTTTGGAGAAAGATGAGGTGTACACACCTTTTTGTATGTTGGTTTACCTATCACTAACAGACCGACTTTAGTCGGAGTCGCGGACCACCGAGTGGAGGGACGAAGTCCCGGAAGCCTTCGGCTCCCGACCGCGCAGCGGGTGACTTAGCGATCTACCTTATACACCGACCCGTATGAGGATTTCGGACAATACCCGCGGGACATCCATCTTGGAAACATCGTTGTTTTGACATATATATATATATGTTTTTCTAAAATATATATATATGAGTATGTCATCACCATCTAAAAAAGATGAATGTTCAGAATGCCAACCCGACCCATTGCACTGTCCTACCTGCCACGGGGTAGGGTTTGTCGAAACTCCCCGGATTCCGTGTTCGAAGTGTAAAGGACATCCTCGGGGGTGTTACCAATGTATAGGGGGTTATATACAATTCGCCTGGACCGAATGCGATCAATGTTTTCTATTTAACGGCAATTGACTTTCTTCTTTTAGAATTTACTTTTAAGGGTATCAAGAAACAATGAATTTCCCAAAGTTGGAGCTGTCGTAAGAGCCTCTAAAAATTCTTCTGCTAACCCCGTCCATTTTTGTTGGATTTCCTGACAAAAAAAAGGGTATTTAAGAAGAAATCGAATAATTTTTTTTTTTTTGACAAGGGGAGCCGTCGACCGGAGTATATATCTAAAAATAATCCACACCACTGGGAAAAAACCTTCTAATTCTAAATCTTTAAGATCAGATTTGATGACTTGACAAGTAATGATATAAATCCAAAATTCAAGGTGTGAAATGACAGAGTTATAGTAAAAAGGGCGCATAGTTTCCTCCATTATAATTGTGCGAAGTCCACAGAGACATTTGGGATGTGCCTGTTGGTCACTAAAATACTGTTCAAAAATTAGCAATTTAAGTTGGGTTGGGCTTGTCCAAATAGACGCTTTGTAAGGTTTTTGCGTTAAAACATAAAGCCCTACCCCTTTGTGGTGACAAGCATAGTAGTTCCACACTACGGGGCCATAGATAGACTGCGGCTTGGGTTGGTAAAATTCTCTGCTTTCCTTTTGTAAATACCATAATGGGATATGGTCCGAAGAATTGAGCGGAATAAAACTTTCTATTAATTTAACTAAATCGGTTACGAGGAGATAGTGAAATAATATCTGATGTCTTTTTTTGTAGGTACGGTGGTGATAAGACTCGATGGATAGGGATGTAGATGTGGAACAGCCCATTTTTTTTAATATCGGGAAATTTTAAAACGTTCTCGATGATTTATCGTTAATGAATTTACTTATTGTTTAAAATATATTATACTTCGTATTAGTAATATAAATGTCCGCTAAGCTGAACGAATTGAGTGCACTTGCTACAGAATAAAGGTTTAAGATTTTGTAAGTCAAGTTCTATTTTTTTTGTTGAAAACTTTACCAACGAGGTGGCATCCTGTTTGTGAATGAGTTTACATTTTCCGCATTCCCACTGAATAGTTAAAATCTGTTCAGTTAGAACATTCCCTAATTCAACACTCCATGGATGAATAAAGAGTTTGAGTAACCGTCCACTCCCGGAGCCGGAGCCTTCGGCGACCGCGCAGCGGGGTTCGGCGTCGCTCCGCTCCCAGTCACCCTTAAAGTGTGCCAAAACTTTTTGTTTTGATGTTTGCAACGACGAAGTCATTGTTTTATTTTTTTTTATTTTTAATTTTATTCTTAATATATATCTCTTCATATTATTATAATAACACCGATGTTGTTATTCTCTCCTACAAAAAACCATAAAAATTCCAAAACTTCACAAGCTTCCATATTAACAAAAAATCGTCTTGAAAATGAAATTAAAACCCTTGAGACTCTCTCAAATATCATATTCATTCCCAGCCCGGACAACGATTTATTTTCGTTTACTATTGCTATTACAGCTGAAGAAGGGTACTGGAAAGGAGGAACGTGTTCATTTTGTTTTGATATCCCTCAAAACTACCCTTTTAAGGCTCCAAAAATCAAGTGTATAGAGAGAATATATCACCCGAATGTGGATTCCGAAGGGAGGGTATGTCTTTCTCTTTTAAGAGAAGATTATTCCCCCGCGTTATCTCTTGAACATTTTGTTCAAGGCCTTTTATTTATACTCTACAACCCTAATTTTTCAGACCCTCTCGAAGAACATATTGCATTGCTTTACCAAACGAACCCCAAACAATTCGTTCGAAATGTGAAAGCATCTTTGCGTGGAACGGTGATTGATAGGGTTGCCTATACTCGATTGATCCCATAGAGTATACTGATGGCGCCATTTTTTAAATACAATTCCAAAAAGAAGGATATATTACCCGTTTTTATAATTTTTTAAAAAATCCTGGGTATTAACGCGTCTATTTTTCGGAGGTTCAGCAAAGAAACCGTGTCCTTTTCGGCATGAATGGGTTGGGCCATGGTTATTCAAATTTGTTCTAAAATCGCCTGTTAGTTGGCGGTTTTGATGTAGAGAAAAAAAATCCGGATTGACTATATAGCCCTTTAACTGTTTCGACTCAATCAAATTCCCGACCATTTTGTCGCCTGTACTGTACATAGGGAGTGTTCGATCAAGAATAATTCCCGCGCCGTTCCGGCTCACTAAATAAATATGGCGACACAAGGGTCGGACGGCGTGAGTAAAAATGTCATTATAGGGCCGACTCAAATCACATAATTCGTGACAATAAGACAGATAAACGATGTCAGCATCTTTGGGGATATTGTTTAAAATGATTCGGAGTTTACGGCGCTGATCATAAATCTTCCCGGGAGTAAGGTAAAGATCGTCTTCAAAGATCAGTGCATACTTGGACGAGGATTTCAAAAAGAGGTCCAGGATTTTCAAATGACCTAAATGGCAAGCTATTCGTCCCGGATTGGCTGGCTTTTGGTCCATTTTTTCATTAGAGGAAGCATTTATGGAATACTTGTACCAATTAGGCTCTACAATACCTTCATCGAGTGACCTTTTGAGCTGGATGTTTTTTTTATCAAATCCAGCTACATAAATAGGGTCAATCTCTAAATTTTTCATAATTTTGTTTATAGTATTGAATCTTTTGGGTATATATAAAACATAAGGTTGGATCCCTTTTAGATTTAAATAATTGTATTGTTCTCGGGGGTCTACTGAATTTATCACTAACCATAAAATTAAAAAACCTAATACTACTAAAAGAAAACACTGGGTTCTATTCATTTATAATTAGACAATTATAAATGTATCTTAAAAAAATTGTTAAACAAGGGTTATAAAAATGACTCGCCATTAACGCATAGAAACCCGTTGGAGCAGTTAATACACAAACAGCAATTTACCGAAGAGACAGATCCGACAGAGTTGAGACTTAATAATGACAAGAAGGAGTTAATGGAAAGGATGGAGAGAACACCTTGCATACAAAATAATGACAATAAACCATTAATAACGAAGGCACTCCGATACCCGTTGATACTGTAGTAGGAATGAACCGAAAAGTAAAGCCAACGCCACCATCCGGCGCTTCGCGACGCCGGCGCCGGAGGCGGCTGGTCGTCCTTCGCCGGCGCCTCGCTCATCAGCGCGGTCTTCTGAAGAGGGTAACCACCTGTTTCCCAATACATTTTATTTAGCTCGAGTTTATTTTAAAATAAAAATATTTGGTTTTCCTGTAAAAGTTATGTGTCCCAATATTGTTCCTGTAAACGTTTTTTCTGGCTCTCTAACTCTCTTCTTATATTTTCTCTCTCTCTCTCTAACTCTCTCTCTCTCTCTCTCTCGTGCTCATCGAGATGACTCTGGAACCCAGCTCTACTCCACAATCGCGAGCAACTGCCACACTCTGGACAAGTTCGAAGCTCACTAACGTGGTATTTCCGCCTCATTACATTTTGTTGTGGCGGACGTTCAAAGTCTTCCCGAAGACTCGCCTCACGTTCTTCTCTCAAACGTTGCCATTGTTCCGCTTCGCTCTCTCCCCCCATCCTATACTGGTCTTTAGGGCGTATATAATCAGGTTCCCAAGGATATATAGGTCGGTTGTGACTATAACGCCGGTGCGTCTCGTACGATCTCGAATGGCGTGAACAACATTCACAGGAGCAACACTCCGGACAATGGTGGTCTTCGGCTTCGGGACAAGTATGATGGTGATCTTTGGATTTTACACCCTGGCGGTCGCTTCGCTCCGGCATCGTTTTATTATATATATATAAAATTTATTATGTTTAAAAAAAACCTAACCGCCCATACCACCCCCGAAGGCGGAGCCTCGAAAGAGGCTGACGTAGTCACTATGGGAGCAAAGCAACGGCGACGCCTCCCGTCTCCTTCGAGTCCCAGTTATTAGTAAATAAATCGGGCTGGAAAAAGAGAGAAAGACAAATGTAGTCGGCCAATCAGACAACGACTTCGCCATCGCAGACATCAAAACGAAAAGTTTTGGCACACTGTGAGTTTGTGGTTGGTCGGTGGTCCGTGTCTCTAATGACTTCAAGTGCATAGACAGAGTCTACACACTTCAAGTGCGAGTTTGTGATGGCTGAAAGGGGGAAACGAGTCTGCGCTTTCCACTGTAACGCCATCCTTTCTTAATACCAAATTGAACATCTTCTGTCTTTGTGTGTAAAAAAAGGTCCGTACCACCGATGGTTACACGTACACACGTACATGCAACGACATTCAAAGGAAAATATACGCGCAGCAGAAGTTTTCGTCACCACCGAGTGGAGACTCGAAGAGTCTGATTTCGTCTCAACGGATCGTACTTTGTGCGCGAGGGTTTTTTTTTTAGGGGGATTGGGACTTGGCATCGGTCTTTTATTTGTTCTGCTGCCCTTTACACTAGGTGAATAGTGTACATGTTTCTTTTTTAGCACAAAGCATAAAAATTGATTAAAAGTATTAATAAAAAATTTAATAATTAAATCCCACACCATATACACAAATATGGATGATCCCTATCCTCTGAAAGGTAAGACCACTCGGGCTACACGAAAAATGTTGACCCAAGTTGACAAAATATGGTCGAAGTTTTTCGGGACCTGTGCTCCCGTGTTGTCCCCCAGCAGTGACTACGTCACTAGACTCGAAGAGTCTGACTACGTCACTAGACTCGAAGAGTCTGACAAGACCGCTGCGCCCCCTTCGTCCCTCCATCCAGCAAAGAACCTCAAACCGAAAATAGTCAACCAAACCCGCAAAGAGATCTTATTTGAAGGGATGGGAAACAGTTTAGTAATCAGCATTCGCACGACTGAAAAGTGTCTGACAAACATTGGGCAGGAGCCGGAGCGAAGCGGCCGCCGAACCGCTGGGAGCGGAGCGACGCCGAAGGCTCCGGCTCCGGGTTCAGTACACACCGATGAAGTTGTCAAATACTTGAAGTGGGTGCGTAAGAACACCCAGCTCCCGATGAATTGTTTTGTTGTCGCCTTTGGCTATCTGTACCGACTGACCCATCCACGGGAGGAGACCGGAGCGGGGTCTACTACGTCTGTGAGACATCCAATCGTATTCACACGAAGTAATTGGAGGTTACTAGTGATAACAGCGATAATGATTGCTCAAAAGTTTAGCCACGATGAAAGTTACCCCAACAGCGAAATCGTCAAGCTATTGGGAACCAAGTACACTGTCAAACGGCTCAATAAAATGGAAGTCTCGATTCTCACCGGACTTAACTGGGACTGTTCTTTTACTCTTCAGGAGTACAAAGACTATTGTCGCTATTTACGATGGTATGCAACTTTGTTGTAATGTCGATGGAAAAGTCTACGAAATCACCGAGGCGAGCGAGACCTCCTCCATCTTTAGGAGGACTTAACTGCGTAAGTGGCAGTTAAAGGTGTGAGGAAGTATTATTCGGGAGCTTTCCTTTTTTCCAGCAGTTAAAAAAGGAAAACTATACTCTTCTTTTTTCCTAATAAATAGTAATAATGATAATTGAAAGCCGCGAGACCAGTAAAAACTTTTTCACCGGGAAGAAATTTTACCGCGGTCTGTTATGCGACGATGTCGACCGACCCAGTATTGTCCATCGGTCGTTTTCGCTGAAACACATCAGTCTCAAAACTCCCATTGTTAAACGAAACCCCACTTTAGA
>Ga0114923_10003485_pt1 | contig 10618 bp, 10 predicted proteins | sample SumtaG_FD_89578 | JGI IMG/M metagenome (GOLD analysis project Ga0114923, IMG submission 89578) | Deep subsurface microbial communities from Indian Ocean to uncover new lineages of life (NeLLi) - Sumatra_00157 metaG | ecosystem: Environmental > Aquatic > Marine > Oceanic > Sediment | place: near...
ATTACTATTTGCTCTTCCTGCGGGCATAACTCAGCTGGTAGAGTGTCAGCTTCCCAAGCTGAAAGTCGCGGGTTCGACTCCCGTTGCCCGCTCCATCAATAAAAAGCCGCCGATTCGGCGGCTTTTTTCAAGTAATGGGTATGGAAGTCCGGGAGAATGGGAATAGGTAGATCACGCGCGACTGTTTTTGGTGTTTTACTCACTATCCATGACACCCGCACCCCCATACCGGCACAACTGGCGTCAGGGCACCCTTGCGAGTCCTCACAGCAGGTGTTAAAGATTACCGATGAAAAACCTTGTAGATCTCCATGCTCACATTCTCCCTGGGCTCGACGACGGCCCGGAGGATCTTCCGGGTTCACTGAAGATGCTCGAGGCTTTTGAGGAGATGGGATTCGGACATGTTTTTGCCACGCCCCACCACCGTCTCTATTCATGGGAAGGGATCAAACCTGAAACAGTGGAAAACGGGGTTCGGGATGTGGCCATGGCTGCCGCGGAAAAGGGGATCGGTTTAAACCTCCTCCCCGGCATGGAGTTCGACCTTGATGAAACACTGCCTGAGAGGGTATCCGCTATACCTGGAGGAGCCGGTCACTTTCTCGTGGACGTGGGTTTCTGGGGCGTGCCTCGAGACCTAGCCGGACTGCTTGGGAAAGTAATGGATATCGGTACGAAGGTTCTTCTTGTGCATCCGGAACGCAACAGGGAACTGTGCCGACTTCGACAAGAGTTATCCGATCTCATCGCATCGGGGGTACGACTTCTGGGTAATATAGGAAGTATTTCAGGGATGTACGGGCAGAAAGTGCAGCGTGATGCCCGTGACCTGCTCAAGGAAGGATATTACTGGGCCATGGCTTCGGACATGCACTCCCATGATCAATCGCCATGGATAAGGGACGGTATCGGTGAACTGGTTTTACAAGTAGGCAATGAAGCGGCCGAGGAGCTGATGATGACTCGACCAATGCAAATGGTTCAGGCCATGGAGGGTGATCGTTGACGGGAACTTTGACTTACATCGTGAAAAGGGCGCTGGAACTGGCTGTCAGTGAGGGAAAACTACAGGGGGATCTGCCGGGTCCGATCATCGAAATGACCCGTGAGCGAAAATTTGGCGACTATGCCACCAATATCGCTATGGTCCTGGCATCAAAACAGGGGATTAACCCTAGAGAACTGGCGGAAGAACTGGCTCTGCTGATCCGGGAGGTTGACACCGACGGGGATGTTTCGGATGTGTCTGTTGCCGGGCCGGGTTTTATCAACATCACCATGAGTCCGGGGTTTTGGTCCCGGGTCCTCAAGACCGTTCTTGAAAAAGGTGAAGATTTCGCCTGTTCTGACGTAGGTGCCGGGAAACAGGTGCAGGTGGAGTTTGTCAGCGCCAATCCGACAGGGCCACTGCATGTGGGGCATGGCAGGGGAGCGGCTCTTGGCGACGCCCTGGCCAACATCCTTCAGTGTGTCGGTTTTAAGGTCCAGCGAGAATACTATGTCAACGATGCCGGGAACCAGATCCGGACCCTCGGTATTTCAGTCCATGCTCGCTATCTGGAACTTTCCGGCCGCGATGTCGTCTTTCCCGAGGATGGTTACAAAGGTGACTACATAAGGGAGATAGCTGACCGGCTTGTAAAGGAGGATGCGGACCTGTACCGGAATTTGTCTGAAGAAAAGGCTGTCGAGGTGATGGCGGTCAAATCTGCCACTCTCATACTGGATGACATCCGGCAGGACCTGGAAGAATTCGGGGTGTGTTTTGATGTCTGGTTCTCTGAAAAAGATCTTCTGGATCGCGGCGAGGTCCAGAAAACCCTGGAGGACATGGAGGAGAGGGGAACCGTTTTCAGGCACGAGGGTGCCCTGTGGTTTCGCTCCACAGACAAGGGAGATGACAAGGATCGCGTGCTGGTCAAGAGCGACGGGTCCCTTACCTATTTCGCTTCCGATGTTGCCTATCACAGGGATAAATACAAGAGGGGATTTGACACTGTTATCAATATCTGGGGAGCGGACCATCACGGTTATGTAGCCCGCATGAAAGCCTCCGTACAGGGTCTAGGTCGAGATCCCGATGATCTGCGGATAGTTCTGGTCCAGTTTGTAAGCCTCGTTAGAAAAGGTCAACCGGTGGCTATGAGCACAAGGTCCGGGGAGTTTGTGACTCTGAGGGAGGTTCGCGACGAGGTCGGGCGAGACGCTGCCCGTTTCATCTTCCTTACGCGAAAGGCTGACAGCAAACTTGAGTTCGACCTGGAACTTGCAAAGGAAAAAAGTAACGACAACCCCGTGTATTATGTCCAGTATGCCCATGCCCGGATCTGCAGTATTCTGAGAAATGCCCGGGAACAAGGAGTGCCCATCCCCGACCCCGGGAGTGTTGATCTGACGCTCCTGGACCTCCCCGAAGAGAAAGAGCTCATCCGCCACATGGCCGCGCTTCCCGATGTGATCGAGGGCGCTGCCATATCCATGGAACCGCATCGTATCACTACATATCTGCGCGAAACAGCGACGACATTGCATAGCTACTATTACCATCACCGCGTTCTCATGGACGATGCCCGGGTCACCGGGGCCCGCCTGGCAATGGTACTCGGGGTGAGGACTGCTATCGCCAAGGCGCTAGCTCTGCTCGGGGTGTCAGCGCCAGAGAGGATGTGAGGGTGGCACGACGCTCCAGCCAGCCCCGGGAGCTGATTCGACTCAGTCCCCTCCAGTTCAGCCTCAGCGTCAGCATCGTAGTGATTCTGCTCGCCGGGGCCGGCTTGGTTGGCTATTATTATGGTCTGAAACAGGCGATCCGGCCCATTGGTGAAACAGATGCCGGCTCTACTGACGGTCTCCATGAGGGGCCTGAATCAAAGCCGGAAAATGGCGGGATCACATTCTATTCCACCCTTACAGAGCCGAGGAAAAACGTTCCAGCCGTTGGGCCAACTTTGCAGATGGAGGAAACCAGCACCCCCGTTGGAACCAAACCCGCTGCGCCGCCTGTATCAGGCTCCGGGATCAGGCATTCTGTACCTGCAAAAGGGTCCCTAATGCTGCAGGTGGCATCCTACAAGGATCGGGTAAACGCCCGAAAACTGCTCCAGGAACTGTCATCGGAAGGGTATGCGGGAACCGTTGTTCAAGCGGATCTCGGCCAGAGAGGAGTCTGGTTCCGTGTCCGGGTCGGACCGTATACTACTGGAAAGGAAGCCGAGGGAGTTTTGCAGAAGCTGAGGGAGGAGAGGAAGTTGAAAGGGTATATAGTGAAGCAGTGATCCGTAATCGGTTATCGGTAATCGGTAAAGGCTTGTGGTATGTTTACGCAGGCCTTTTGGTTTTTCCGATCACTGATTACTGATTACTGATTACTGAAAGAGCTTCAGGAAGTTCGAACCTGCAAAAAAAGGGGGTTCGAACTGCCTGAAGCTATTTCTGAAGTTCCTTGACAGAAGTTGTTGAAATAACTTATTTTATTCACTCACACTAGGAGAATTTATGATTAAGGCGCTGGATGATCTTGAAAGTGCTGTCGGTCGCTTGGTGGAAAAAGCAAGTGGTGAAGCAATGGACGGATCCGTTTCAAGTGGTATCGGAACGCCGGTTGGTGAGTCCATCATTCTTCGGGCGGCGGTACATCCTGACCAGATGAATGAGGAAGCAGCGGAACTTATCCGACGCGCCATCAAGAGGCTGAAATCACTCTAGATAAAGATTTATGCCGAAGGCATAAATCTTTATGGGAGGAATATGTCGGGCAGGGTAGACGTAGAGATATTTGGGAAAGTCTACACCGTACGGGGTGACAAGGATCCTGAATATGTTCGTCGTGTCGCGGAGTACGTTGACCGTAAGATGCGTGAGATCGCACAGGTCACCGATACGGTCTCAACATCCCGCATCGCGATTTTAGCGTCTCTCAATATCGCGGATGAGCTAATGGCCATTCTAGAGGAATCCGAGGAACTTAAAGCGCGCATGGGGAAACTGACTCAGCGGATCGAGGAGACGCTGGATCAGGAGGTCTCCTGATACGATATATTGCAAACAGGGTTTACAGTTTCCAGCGTTCTTCAGTAAGGGCGGTTTTAGATAACCTGTAACTTATCCCCTTGATGGTCAGGTCCCTTTCTGATAAGTTATTAGTTAACCCCTGCCCTGCTCGTGGAGGCCTGTTACTTTTGAGCCAACACTCGAAGTACGGGACTCTTGTTGAGGGCGTGGTGAGCATGTTCGCGTTAAGCGAAAAGCCTGAAGCGTCCCGCGGGGGACCCACCTGGTTGTGCAGGTTCAAAAGCTGAACTTGACCACGGCATTGGGCGGGGGTTCTTAATTAGATTATTAATTTTCAGATCATCAAAGCGCCCCGAGTGGGCCCCCAAATCAATGACCGGCCACAATTTAAAGGTCGACAATACAGGTCATTGATTAGTGAAGGGAGCGAAAATGACACTTTTCGCTCCCCGTGGAGCAAAAAGCCGCGAATGGACTTTTTGCGACCCTAACAGTAGAAGCAATCTGGATCGGCCCGTGGGGCCTGCTGAAGTCCAGTTCTATATATAACTTGAAGTTTACAGCTGAGGATCTCCGTAAATGGTATGATGGGTTGCAGTGCCGGCCCTGCCAGATACATAGGAACACAGTTACATCCACCTCAAGTTGATCATCTCCCGAGCCTTATTGGCCATCGGGGTGTTCATGAGGTCACGAGGTTCCCTTCAAGTTAAGGACTGGTCCTACCGCGGGCCTCACCGGAGCAGACCGCTATTGCGGTCGTAGCCTGGTGAGGTTTTTTTGTCATATTCGATCTCGGAAGAAAAGCAGCTTATCAGGGTAAGAGTCTTGGCACTCAGGCAGAGCCTGGCGCCTGAAGAGGTCCGGGAAGCCGGTGAGGCTGTATCCCATATCATCCGTTCCCACGTCTCGGCTACGAATACAGGGAAGGTTTGTATCTACGCCAATACCGGCAAAGAGATCCCCACGGAAGGCTTGATCCAGAACTTACTCGCCGATGGTGTCAGGGTAGCGGTTCCCGATTGGGAGGCCTGGAAACAGGGTTCGGGTCTCAGGGTCGTAACCATCGAAAGCACCGAGGAACTTGTCCGGGAGGGTAGGGTTGTGCCCCAGCCGATGGTGACCGACGGCAGGACCTCCCCCGTTGAGGAGTTTGAGCTATTTCTGGTGCCGGGAATAGCCTTCGACAGTGAAGGTAATCGTCTCGGAATGGGCGGTGGGTACTTTGATCGTTTACTTTCGAGAGCATCTTCCACAGCCACATTTACCGGCCTGGCTTACGATTTCCAGGTAATCACCCATCTGCCATCAGAGACCCACGACATTCCGGTCCACGAGGTGGTGACGCCCGGTACGATCCAGGTTCGGGGGGGTGAACATAAACAGGAGGACAAGAACTATGGTTCTTGACAATAACATTATCATCTGGCTCGTCATACTTATCGTGGGTATCGTTATCGGTTTCGTTATCCGCATCGTCCAACTGACTGTTTCCGACAAAAACAAGCACCGTGAGGCGCTTCAAGGCATTGAGACTGCCCAGAGGCAGGCCGATAACCTGCTCAAGGAAGCGGAGATAAAGTCCAAGGAGTTTCTCTTCCAGTCCCGATCCAAATTTGACGAAGAGACCAGGGCGGAGCGCGAGGAGCTGCATAAACTGGAAAAAAGACTGCAGCAGAGGGACGAGAACCTTGACCGCAAGTTCGAGATTTTAGACAAGAAGGAACAGGATCTCGTCACCCGGGAAAAGTCGGTGGCGGGGCAGCAAAGAGCGCTTTCCGAGAAGGAAAAGGAACTTCAGGTAACCATCGAAGACCAGCGCATAAAGCTCGAGCAGATCTCCGAGATGACCGCTTCTGAGGCCAAGGATGAACTCAAATCCATGATGCTTGAAGAGGCGAGGATCGATTCGGCCAAGATGGTCAAGCGTCTAGAGGAAGAGGCAAGAGAAAACGCCGACAAGAAGGCCAAGGAGATCATCAGTTTTGCCATTCAGCGGTATTCAGGGGATTACATCGCGGAAAAGGCGATAACGGTGGTCAACCTGCCCAGCGATGAGATGAAAGGCAGGATCATCGGGAGGGAAGGGAGGAATATCCGTTCCTTTGAAAGCGCCACCGGTGTAGACCTCATCGTCGACGATACACCCGAGGCGGTGGTTCTGTCGGTGTTCGATCCCATCCGCCGAGAGATAGCGAGAATCGCTCTGGAGCGGCTGATATCGGATGGAAGGATACATCCCGCGCGCATCGAGGAGGTCGTCAAAAAGGTTTCCCGGGAGATGGAGACGACCATCAAGGAAGAAGGAGAAAAATCCGCTTTCGATATAGGCGTCCATGGCATCCACCCGGAGCTTATTAGGCTGATGGGCAAGCTCAAGTACCGGACCAGTTACGCGCAGAACGTCCTACACCACTCCATCGAGGTCGCTTTCCTTTGCGGCAGCATGGCGAGCGAACTGGGGCTCAACGTCAAGGATGCCAAGAGGATCGGTTTTTTACACGATGTGGGTAAGGCCGTCGACCACGAGGTTGAAGGGTCGCACGCCCTTATCGGCGCCGAACTGACCAAGAAATACGGCGAGTCCCAGAAGGTGGTAAACGCCATCGCTTCTCACCACGACGAAGTCAAGGCCGGTTCCATCGAAGCGGTGCTGGTTCAGGCGGCTGACGCCTTGTCAGCGGCTCGCCCGGGAGCCCGGCGCGAGATGCTCGAGACCTACATCAAGCGTCTTGAGGACCTCGAGCGCATTGCCAACAGTTTCAAAGGTGTGGAGAAGAGCTACGCGATACAAGCCGGTCGTGAGGTTCGCATTCTGGTTGAATCCCAGGAGATCAACGACGACCAGGCCGCCGTCGTGGCCAGGCAGATAGCCCAGAACATAGAGAAGGAACTGGCCTACCCCGGCCAGATAAAGGTGACCGTCATCCGTGAAACGCGGGCTGTGGATTATGCAAAGTGATTTAACTTCAGAATTCAGGAGCCAGAAGCCAGAATCCAGAAGTTATGAATACTAAACAAATCGAAACAGTCAGGGTTCTTTTTATAGGCGATGTAGTGGGCAAGCCGGGGCGCATTGCGGTCCGTGACCTGCTGGACGGTCTGGTAGATAATTACAATATCGACCTGGTGGCCGCTAACGGTGAAAATGCCGCCGGTGGGTTTGGTGTCACTGCCGAAGCGGCGGAAAATCTTTTCGCGGCCGGAATCAATGTGCTCACGATGGGCAACCACGTCTGGGACAAGAAGGAAGCCCTTGAGCTCCTTGCCGACTCCGACAGGATCCTCAGGCCCGCGAACTATCCTCCTGGCGCGCCAGGCGTCGGTCTGACCACGGTTAAAACACCGGGCGGCGTTCCGGTCACCATCGTAAACCTATCAGGACGTGTATTCATGGACAATCTGGATTGCCCTTTCAGGAAGGCCGACGAAATCCTTTCCGGTCTCGATCCAAAGCTGCGATGTGTTGTTGTTGACCTTCACGCAGAGGCCACCTCGGAAAAACGTGCCCTGGGTCTTTACCTTGACGGACGGGTGAGCGCTGTCCTGGGGACACACACCCACATCCAGACCGCGGACGAGCGGATCATGACCGGGGGCACTGCCTATATCAGCGATCTGGGGATGACTGGTAACGAGGAGGGTTCCGTTATCGGAATCGATTTTAAGGCGGCACGCTACCGGTTCCTGAACCAGATGCCCACGAGGTTCAATCTCGCCAAAGGAGTTCCGACACTGTGTGGCGCCCTGGTCGAGATCGATACTGTTACAGGAAAAGCTGTTTCCATCGAACGGATAACCCGTTCCCTCGGCAGATCCGTATCTCCCTAATTCCTGTGGGGGCGGTGAAAAAGCCTTAACGCAGAGGACGCGGAGGCGGCCCGTTGGTAGGCCGCGTGTCCCGCAGGGTTTCGCAGTTAAATCTGACTGAAATATGGTTTTAACCGCGGCCCTCTGCGACAACGCCTGGAAAGCGGCGTTCCTGAGGCCCTCTGCGTTACAGCTTTTGAGCAAAAGGAGCCCCCGTGGACCGTTCCACCCCCCTCTCGGTCACCCATCTCACCCGTCAGATAAAGGGCGCCCTTGAGAACGTGTTCCCGCCTCTGTGGGTAGAGGGGGAGATCTCAGATTTCAGTGCCGCCTCCAGCGGTCACTACTATTTCACCCTCAAGGATGAAAATTGCCAGATAAGGGCTGTGATGTTCCGCCGCGAGGCCGGGCGTCTTCCTTTCCTGCCGGAAGATGGAATGAGCGTTCTCCTTCTGGGGCGCCTGACGGTCTACGAGGCTCGGGGAAACTACCAGCTCATTGTGGATGACATGGAGCCTAGAGGCCTGGGTGCTATCAGGCAAGCTCTGGAGCAACTCCGAGTCCGCCTGGAAGTCGAGGGACTGTTCGACGCTGACAGGAAAAAGGATCTGCCGGCGTTCCCCACCTGCATCGGTGTGGTCACTTCCCGGACAGGGGCCGCCATAAGGGACATCACGAAGGTTCTTCGGGACCGGGACGCCCCTGTAAGACTGTTGCTTTCTCCTGCCCTCGTGCAGGGGAAGGAAGCACCGGATTCCATCATATCGGCCCTCGAGGCCCTTATCGAGAGCGGAGATGCCGAGGTGATCATTGTCGGCCGGGGAGGGGGTTCCTTTGAGGATCTGCTGCCCTTTTCGGACGAAAAGGTTGTCCGAGTCGTGGCGGAATGCCCCATCCCCATCGTATCCGCTGTCGGTCACGAGATCGACATCTCCCTGTGCGATCTGGCGGCCGATGTCAGGGCGTCTACTCCCTCCGTTGCTGCCGAGATGGTTTCCGAGAGCAGGGATAGCCTGCTGGGTGGACTTCAGTACATGGCGTCAAGGCTTACTGCGGCCACCCGTCTTTCTACCGGTGAGGCCAGATCCAGGATCTCTGTCATCGGTTCGCGCCTGACCCACCCCCGCCACCTGCTGGAGCAGGGGAAAATGCGCCTGGACGACCTTTCCTTCAGGCTCACAAGCCACACCAGGTCCAGGCTCACCGAGGCGAAATCCGAACTGAGGCATCTCGCCGGCCTGCTCAGCTCCCTGGGACCACAAGCGGTGCTGGACCGGGGGTACGCGGTTGTGCAGAAAGAGGACGGAGTCCTCGTCCGCGATCCGAAGCAGGTGACTGTTGGGGAGGAATTGGACATTCGAGTAGCTGAAGGGAGATTTGGAGCAACTGTTTCTGACTCGGATTCAGGGCGAAGGGCGAAGGGCGCAGGGCGTAAAAAGAAAAGCTGACCGCTTGTGCCTATCATTGCGAACCGTTGCCGTGTGAAGCAATCTCGGTTTCTGTAAATGCGGCAAGAGCTATTGAACACAAAGTACACGAAGTTACACAAAGTAAAGCTATAATCAGGGGTAAATCGCATTTCCCGTGGAAGCGACAAGAGCAGCCTCACGCAGGGACGCAGAGAACGCAGAGAAAAAATGGGGGAAGATACCATGGGAAAGAGCGTGTTCTATTTCCTGACTACCTTAATGATCATTTCTATAATTGGATTCCCACAAATTACTCATTCTGCCGATTTGGAAAATCCTTGTTCCCCAAGTGTTAGGTTGGAAAAGCAGGAATCCGGTTTTGGCCCACCCAGTACACCATCCATTGATTTTACCATGGATGAGTTTGTAAGGAGATCCAATGAATATGAATCGGGGGATTCTAGTAATGATCAGGTTTATAAATTAGCTTTAGTCGCTTACTACATCAATGAAAATGAAGTAGCTGACAAACTGTTCAATTATTTAAAGGACAGTAGATTTGAAAATCCCTACTACGCTGAATCTGTTAATTTCTATCTAGGTCATGTCGCGGAACGAAAAGGTGATTTTGAGGAAGCTAAAGCATACTTATTAAAGAACGGGGATCCGTATTATATTCACCGAATTAACGCTTTAATTTATCGAAAGAAGGGTCAGCTTAGTGGGGCTGAACAGGAGTATTTATTTGCGCAGAGCGTAAGATTGTATGAAATGCACAACTATGAGCCTTATCAGGATCTTGCTGAAATGTTTTATGAGGAGAAAGATTACACGAAGGCTGAACATTATATCTCCAAGTATATTGCCTGCGCTGAATGGGAGATGGAACCATTCAACAGTCTTGGATATGCGCCGACCGATCACGGGCATATTATGGAAGCAAAAGAATTTTTAGACAAAATTCGTAAATCCGCAAATCAGAGTCCATGAATTAAGGTTGGGAGACCTTATTATAAAGTAACGGCTTTATCTCCCCTTTGTGTAACTTCGTGAACTTCGTGTTCAAAAAAAACGCTTTCACAGGAACTGCTCCTTCCCCCTGATTCAGGTCTTCTCTGCGGCCCTCTGCGGGATGTGCGGCCTACCAGCGGGCCGCCTCCGCGTCCTCTGCGTTAATGCTTTTGAAGTAAGAAAGCCCGGAGCAAAATGCTCCGGGCTTTCTTTGAGATCTGAGATGTGAGATCTGAGATGAAAAAAGTGGGATATTGACCCCGCTTTTTTTATTACATTCCAGGAACACCCATTGGTGGCATTCCGCCGCCCATAGCGCCCATTCCACCTTCTTCAGGCTTGTTCACAACGCTGGCTTCCGTGGTGAGCAGAAG
>Ga0114923_10003486_pt1 | contig 10618 bp, 9 predicted proteins | sample SumtaG_FD_89578 | JGI IMG/M metagenome (GOLD analysis project Ga0114923, IMG submission 89578) | Deep subsurface microbial communities from Indian Ocean to uncover new lineages of life (NeLLi) - Sumatra_00157 metaG | ecosystem: Environmental > Aquatic > Marine > Oceanic > Sediment | place: near...
AAAACATTCAAAAAATTCGCAAGATTTTTCTAGTGCCTGACGTGTTGAAAATCTTGCCCGATTTTTATTGGGATCCTCCTAACAGGGCAAAAATAACAGACCTGATGTGCAAGGATCATATTCTAAATACTGAGCGAGTAGAAAACAATGTCCAAAAAGTCATTAAGAGTTACATCGCCTGTAAAGACTTAGCAGTAAGATTTGGAATTGGGCATATCGGTTCAAAAGAACTTTTAGAAGCAATACAAAAGTATAACCCTATGTTTGTGATATGCGGACATTCTCATATATGGGGCGGAGAAGTGGAAAAGATCAATAAAACTGTCATTCTCAATGTAAGTTCTCAAGACAATCTAAGATATAACACAGAAGGAACGTATGCCATCATTAACACTAATGACTGGTCGTACAACATTAAAACTTGCGATAAAATGTTCCTATCGTCATACTTAAATTATTAAACTAATAAAAAAAGAGAAAATAACATAATACATCCGCAAAAATATAGAAAAGAAAAAAGGCTTCAACAAGAAGATTGAAACTAGTAAGACCAAAAAATGTCCAACGCGATAATATTACAGTTGCAATGAATGTAGCTTCAACAAAAAGATTGAAACCTTGCATACACGCCTTCTCACTCCCAAAAAACATTATTATGCGATGAAATTATGGCTCTTTCGAGATTGAATTGGAATAGTGCTGATTTTTGTTTGAATAATCCAATAACTACCCATTTTGCTGGAAAAATTGGTCAAATTCTTTCAGAATATAGTCCAAATAAGGAAGTTCAGAGAGATTATCGTTATTATATGTAATGGTTGATACCATTAAATTTGAGTATATAAACTCTCTCCTGCACCATAATAGTTTTCATATCTATATTTTAAAACCATAAATATAAGCAAAGATTTTTTATGATGAAATTCTATGTTTGAAATATTATAATATAAATAAGACAAAACTCAAAAAGAATACTTTAACTATGAAGAGATATTGTTTAATCGGAATTAAAGGTATAGGTAAAACTTCATTAATTAAATCAATTCTACCTGAAATACCTCATATCGATTATCTTATTGGATCTTCAATTTTGAGAGATTTAGTTGGTCCTAATTTTAATAATTTTGACTATTTTCCAGAAGATAAGAAGCAATCCTATCGAGAGCAATCAATTTTATACATGATTGAACGACAAAAAATGAATAAAAAAAACATTCTGGTAGATGGTCATACTAGTTTATATAATCCTAAGACTAAGAAAGCGGAAGGGGTATTTACAGAATTAGATTGTAAATTTTTCACAGATTTCATACTATTTGAAGCTAGACCAGAAGTCATATTGGAGAGGCGGAAAAAAGATGTGAAGAAGGAGAGAATTCTCGACATAGAAATCATCAAGCAAGAACTTAAGGTCGAAAGAGAAGAATCTCACAAAATATCTGATATGTATGATATTAAAATGCATTATTTAATGGATGATGGGACGAAAAATATAGGTCCTGAATTATTAAAGATGTTAAGGGTGAATAGTCAAAGTGATACCAATAAATCAAGAGAGCAATGAAGAAATATTAAGGAGTATTTTAGAAGAAAAATTAGAGTATTTAACTAAAGATGTTATTATCCTAATGGATGCTGATCGTACTTTATGTAATATAGATACCAGTAGAATTTTAACGGATATGGCTAAAATAGATTTTTCAAAAATTAAAAAAGGATTTCAAAAACATGGGTATACTTATAATGGTTTTCAAAACATGGCATTAACCTATAGTCAATTGTCAGTTGAAGAGTACCTTAAATATTCTGAAGAAACTGCTTCACAAGTTAATCTCTATCCAGGGGTCATTAATTGTATAAATAATGCGAGAGATTTCGCAGACATTATAATAGTAACTAGTGGTGTTAAATGTATTTGGGATTTTGTTTTAAAAAAAACTGATATCAATGAAGTATTTCTTATTGGAGGGACTCATACGAAGATAGATAATTATATTATAGGGAGAGAAGAAAAAGGTATAATAACTGATTTTTTTAATGACATAGGTAAAGTAACAATAGCATTTGGTGATAGCGATGTTGATTCCCTTATGCTTAAAAATGCCAATCATGCTATTATTGTATTAAATCATCGAAATAATGCTGACTTACTACCTCATTTATTTTATCATCCGTCTTTATTCCAAATAACATATAAAGATTATTTTCATGAAAATATAAGGAAAATTAAATATCATTCATTCTGTTATGATCTTAAAAGACATAATGTATTATAATGAGGTGACATGAATCGTTTTAAAACACTTTACTGAAAGGCATGCGGTACAATTAATTGCTACGCAGTCCAGAAGAATTGACATAACACCATATCAATTATCCCAAGTTCACATAGAAATGGGAAAATATCTTGCGTATGAAATTCTTGAAGAATTAGAAATGGAAGATTGTGAAATTCAACACCCACAAGGTATTAAAACAGGAAAACAATTAAAAAATAAAAAAAATGTTATTATATTAGATTTTTTGAGGGCGGGAGTTTATCTAGGAGATGGTATTAGAAATATACTTCAAAATTCACCTTATTACCATATTTCTCCAAAAAGAAATGAGGGAATTTCTGAAAAAGAGTTATCTCAACTTCCAAATTTTAAGGAAAAGAGTGTAATCCTAGTTGATTCAGTGATCAATACAGCAGCTACAATGATCCCCGTCATTGAACAAATCAAATTACAAACCCCAAGAAAGATCCTTGTTACTTGTCAAGTTATGCCTTATGACACTGCTGAAATGTTGGATAATAAATTTCCAGATATAAATTTCTATATTTTTCGATTATCTTATAATAAATATGTTGGAAAGGGGAAAACTGATACAGGAAACCGTCTATTTGGAACTCCTTGAGATCAAAAAATTCACTTCTGGTAATTATGCTTGATTGAGGGTCTTGTCTATAATAAAGAAACAGATAAATATTATATCCGAGATCTTGAGGTCTCAATCACCAATTTATGTAATCTTGTATGTAATCAATGCGGATTTTTTATACCTAATCAGAGAATCCCATATATTGAAGATTCGATAAAAGAAATCACTGAATGAATTAAAATATTAAAAAATTTAGGAATTTCTATCTATAGATTCCCTATTCTTGGTGGTGAACCAACAATTGATAGAGATTTACTTGAAAGGGCAATAAAATCTTTCAGGACCGTGAACAATTTTGATATATTAGAAATCGTAACAAATGGTCTAATACCCCAAGGACTTACTTTAAATGTTTTAAGACTCATTGATGAGTTAACTATTACTCTGTATTTTAAATCAAATGAATTGATATCATTATGGCAAAAATGGCTTGAAAGGCAAGCTCCTAATGTAAAATTCACAATAAGACAACACGATTGGGATTATCAAAATGGTGATTACACAGTTCCAGATTTAAAAGCACAGAAAATGTATAATGATTGTTGGTATCGAAAACATAGTACGACTATTGAGCGAAAAAGGTTATTTGTCTGCTCTCGAATTGCTAAGTGCGGGAATGATCAAGAGGGCTTAATCTTGAATTCTGAACTTACATTTAGAGATATAGAAGCATTTTTAAATTCAGAGAAATTTTTCCCATCTTGTAAAAAATGTGTACCTCTAATGGGTTTTGGCAAAATTATGCCAGGACAACAACCAGATTGTAGAATTGTTCCTTTAATTGATAAAGCAATTAAATATTTGAAAGAAGTACTTAATGAAAATGGTGGTAAAAATTAAAGATAAAATTGAAAATGTATGTATTTCGACTAATTCAATCTGTAATTTTATATGTCGTTATTGCTATTTTTATAATCCCGAAAATTCTATTTTGCTAAAAACTTCTGGGCTACCCGAAAAAAAAACTAACGGAAAACGAAATAAAAACCATTTTAGATAAGATCTATGATTATAGTATCGAGAATAATTTAAAAAAGAAAATTAAAGTAATTTTTGTAGGAAGTGGTGAACCTCTTTTATCTTGGGGGGAAATCTCACTTGCGCTTGAAGATTTTAATAATGAAGGAAAGCAAAAAGAAGTAAAATTATATATGGTCACTAATGGGACTCTACTGATCTAAATTTATTACTTTTTCTAACGACCTAAAAGAAATCTCTGATAAAACATATCGCAATTAAATTTCAATTTTTATTTAACAATCTTTCTAATCAATCTAAAAGATTGACGGTGTGATTTCTCAAATTTAGGATTTGGTAAACGACGACCACATCTAAAATGGTGATCTCGGAGATTTCTATGGAAAGGATATCTTCCCCATGCGCCGCCTCTTACAATTCCACCATCAGTATTTAAAGGTCCAACTGGGTCTTTAGTCGGATTTTTACTGTATTTACGGAGATCGTCTTTCATTAACTCATAGACTAAGCCATGCATATCATATAAACCCCATTTATTAGGTTTTTTTAATCCAACTTCATGCAGTTTCGCACCAGAATTAATCTTCGACCAAGCATACTCATTTAACAATTTTCTATTATTTCCAAAGCAATATGCATCTTTTGATCCTGCCCGACATGCATATTCCCATTGAGCATCAGCTGGTAAATCAAATTCTCCACCGCTTGAGAGAGAATTGAGCTTATTAATAAATTCCTGAACATCATGATAGGTTACATTAATTATGGGAAAATTTGGTGATTTCTGATGATGACGAATTATTGGTAATTCCTCCATAACTTGTTCCCATAATTTCTGCGTTACAATAAACTTACCCATGTAAAAATTTTGAGTTATCTCAACTCTGTGAACAGGTTTTTCTTCAGGGATTTGAGGGTCTCCCATTAAGAAAGAACCCTTTCGTATAAGAATCATCTCATCCATAATCTCTTTAACAATTGGATGAATTTTATGTGAATTTACTTGAGTAGGGTCAGCTTTAACCTCTCCCATGGAGGATTCTTGAGGAATAGATAAATCAAGATTTCCCTCTTGATCAAATTTCTTAGTTATCTCTAATGACTCTAATTCTTTTTCAGATATCTTTTTTAAGAACGGAGTCCATTTATATTCTAGATTAGGCTTTAACAAATAATATCTCATCCCTTCTCTCCAGAGATATTCAATAAATGAATCTTGAATTAATTCTTTTCGCTGTTGATAGCATTTATGCTTTTCAGATAGTAATCTTTTATCAAAATCATCAAAATCCTTATCAGGGTTCTTTAAATAATCTAAAATAGCTGATTCAATTATATTTATCGCAGAATAATCAAAATCTAATTTCGTACTTATATCTTCAAGAGCGAAAAAATTATCAGATCCAAACACAATCCACTCATAGGGACGATAACCCATTTCAGAGACTATACGATCGGGATGAAAGTGGTTTAATCTGTAGAAAGCCGCCCTTCCTTCTATGTGTCTAATAATTGGGATTGATTCGATAAAAACACCCAATTCTCGAGACTCATACTGTCCTTTTTCTCCACCGTAGCTTAGTATATTCTCAGAAGTGATTAAACCTCTGCATCCATCAAATAAGGCAAATTTAGCGTGGTTTTCCATAGGGTTAAAGCTTGTCTTTAATTGTCTTCTAAGAATTGATTTAGCCATTTTTATTGCATTTCTTGCATCTTTAATTTGAGTTTTACTTTCTTTACTTAATTTTCTCTCATTTTCCCATTCTCGACCCCACAATATTCTTAAAAGGCGTTTGCTTTCACCACTGCTCCCCTCAATATCATACAAGAGAGTTCTATCTAATGCTGTTTTAGTTACCCTATCAGAGGCTAGAAAAATATCTTGTAAGGATGATTTAACTTGAGTTATTAAGACATCACGCGATTGATGTTCATTGATTAATTTAATTCTCCCTCTTTTTAAAAATGGTAAAAGACTTAATCTCAGGGAGTAGAGGGCATTCTCATATAAATTTTGTGTGTTTTCAGAACTTCCAATTCTTTGCAAGATATGAATGAATTGAGAAACAGCTTCTTTAAGTCTTTTATAATGTATATTAGCTAAATCCATTATTTTAGTGGGATCTTTTATTTTCGTCTTTAAATTTTCCTCGAAGTTTCCTACAAATTCAAGTCCTGAAGGATCTTCGATATTTTCTTTTATCTTTTCTAAGAGATCTAGCGAAAAAAAGCAATCCCGTCCGAAAACAGAAGTTTCAAATAATTTTGCTAGTGGATTGCTACTGCCAGCATTCCAACTCCCAACCATCCAATCTCCATTAGAACTTAGAATAATTTTTTCATGAGTTCTTCTAATTGTAGCAATTATTTTTATTCGATCTTTGAGGGAAGGATTTAACTCAATAATTTTATCATAATATTCTTCCATATCCTTTTTCTGTTGTTCTGGGGGGTCATCACTAGCATGGCCATAAACAACAAGAACTTTAGCATTCTGCGATGCTTGCTTTAGAGAGTATACCAGTCCTTCATTTATATATAAATTTCTTGGATTTAGGAAAGAGGTCATAATGATGATTCTTTCTGGGGAATTTTTTGGTATACGCTCATTAATTTCAAATTTTCCCCCACAAATTTCACATAAGGCATCAAAAAAACGTTCACTAATGCCAGCCAGTGGTACGAGATTAACTCCATTTTTGTACCAATTAGTCCAATCTTCCTTCCTTTCAATGATTCCTTTTAAATGCTCAATTAAATATTTGAAATATTGCCCTGAGGTTATCAAGCTGACATAATTTGGAAACTTTTCTAAACTAAGTGCAAATTTTTCAACAATAGATTTAGTCCAAAAAAATAAGCGTTTTATCCTCTTCGGCTTCTTTCCAAAGATTTCTGGCGCATGTTCCCAAAACATCGGTTCTAATACATCTAAGTCTAAGGGGATTATCCGTTGCTGTTCTCCTTTTATTCCACTATACATCTCAAATTCAATATCTTTTTTAGCGACTAATTTCAATGGAGTACTTAAAAAAGCTCTCTTTGTTATATTAGGATCTTTTAATTCTTCTAATTTTAATAGACGAATTAATGAGATTATGTCAAGGTTAAGTTTATCAATTAAATCGTCAGGATCCATAGGATTAAGTTCCTTAATCTCCATTAGGATCTTTTTACCAAATTCAACATCATATTTAAGGGCTTTTTGAACCGACATAGGAATCCCTGAAACAGCTTCAATCCACCATTCTCCTCTAACAGTGTCATACTTAAGGAATTCTTGAGCAAGGGCGATATCTCCACCTCTCTTATAAATCTCTTGAATTTGGGGAGATATGATAAATTTGGCGGATGACCAATCAGGAATAAGCCATTTTTGATCAATTAATTCTTTTATTATATGATTAACTATAATTTTGTTTTTTGGGTTTGGCCAAGGGGGTTTTTTTCTTAAATCAGTTAAAGAATCTCCATGAAGTAATCTGGATATGTATGAGAGCCACCAAATCGTATGAGGATGATAATTTGGGAAATCTATGGTCGCTTCTACATAATATCCGGGTATTCTAATTACATATCTATTCATATTATTAACTTTTTTAATTATTTAGTTTTATTGGGAGAATTTTCTAAAACATCATAGGAGGATATAAAAATCCCGTCTTTTTGATATTCTAAATATAATTTATAAAATATTTCAATTCTTTCTTCAAACTTATTTCTAATAATATGTTTTGAACAACCTATAACTACTTGGCGAGATCTTGTTCTAGAAAACATGACATTGAGTCGCTCAGACTCAGTAATAAAACCCCAAGCTGATTTAGAAGCTAATGAGTTATTTCTTACTAAACTTAAAATAGTTAAATCAGCTTCATGACCTTGATATTCATCCGTTGTTTTAATAATCTCTTCAAACGATTTATCGCTTAATTTCTTACAAAATTCTTTTAATTCTTTTGATTCTAGAAATAAGTCCTTCTGATCGTTATATGGCGTTAAGATAACCATGTCAATCTTTTTAATGAAGTTAAATTTATTTAAATAGGATTTTAAAACATTTAACTCATAAAAATTAACACGCATGCCTATTTTTTCAGGATCTTCGGATGCCTCCATATCTTCAATCATATGAGGTATATCTATCCACAACAACGGAACATCATATTTCTGTGGGATAACATCCTTAAGTGGAAAAGATTTCTTCTTTCTATTTCTAAACGTGCGATTGTAAAAAACATTACCAATGACTTTTGATAATTCAGGCTCCATACGATATTGATCTTCTAATACATGTTTCTTCTCATCAGGTAATAAGTTAAATAAAGTTTCGAATGGTTTTAACCAAAAAAGTTTATCCATGTCAAAAGCGGTGTCTTTTCTATAGTAGGATTTAAGATTTTTATAAGAAATACCAAATCGTTCTTCTAATCTTTCGTTAAGTCTGATATCTTTTTCTGCTTTTGATAGGCAATTCTCCCATATTTCCAAAGCTTCTTCAGTTTCTTTAATCTGATATGGAGGTAATTGATTTTGATCTCCAATTAATAATACATTTTGTCCTAAACAAAGAGTATGCAAGAGTTCACTAGGATAACATTTACCTGCTTCCTCAACAACAATTAAATCAAAAGATACTTTATTTATTAATTGATAAAATAAACTGTCCATTGTTGTGCAAAAGATTATAGATGCTGAGTTAATCGAAAGAGAGAGATTACGGAGGTCATATTCTTGAAATAGACTTTCTTGAGCGTGATACCAAATTTTAGAATTTTCATCCCAATTATATGTACCAATCTCTTTCATGACCCCAGTACTCAAGAAATCCTTGATTTGAGGATTAATGAAAGATTGTGTGGCTCTTCTATGTGAAAGAGAACGATAAGCGCGGTATGGAATAAGTTTCTCATTTAATTTTTCAACTACTTTAGTAAGGATATAATCTAAAGCGAGGTGTTCCTTTGAACATACTAAGATTTTTCCGTGAGGATGAGTTTGCAAGAAATCTGCTACTACTTCTGTTGCTAAAAATGTTTTACCCGTTCCAGGAGGCCCCTGAACTAAAAACAAACCTCTATTTTTTATAATTATATTAACAAGGTCTTCACGATTCCATTTATTTTTGAAATCTAATGTCTCATAATTAGAAATAGAGTTAATATAATTAATTAAAAGGGGATGGTTTTTAGCAAATTTAATAAAAAATCTTTTTTTCTGAATTTGATCAATGTCTCCATACTCATATACATAAATATAACCACTCTTTGGTATGTATCTATTTCCTTTTTTTACTATAATCTGTTGCTGGTCTTTGTGAACATTTATCCATTCAATAAAATGATCACTATTTTTAATAATTATAAGGGGATTTGGTAGTTTTCTTAAATCAGAAAAAACCATTAAACGAGCAGTGCGACTTGTAGACATTAAATTATCCCATAGTTCTTGAACAGAAGGTCGTTTGATTTTACCAAAATGTGGATCTTTATAATAAAGATTTATTTCTAAAACCTGTTCATCTTTCTGAATTTGATGTCTGAATTGAGCATCCTCGGGAAGAACCGTTTGAAATCGATAGATCTCACGAATTTTAGAAAAGAATTCTGATTCTGTTAGAAAATCTAAGAAAGACGATTTCTCTACTATTCGCTCATTCTTGACATACTCAATAATTTCTACGATCTTATTATGGTTAAGCGCCTTTATAATGTTTTCAAGTAATCTTTTTGTTTCTTTATCCATATCCTTTATAAAAACCTCTAAACAACCATTAACCCATTTTTCACAAAACTTAACATCGTTACAATCGGATTCTTGTTTCTCATAAAAAGTAGATAAAAAGTATGATACTGGCGGAATCCATTTCCCATTTTTAGGGAAGAATTGAAAAAAATTGGGAAATAACTTATGATCTCTGGCAAATGTTCTAATAGCTTTTATAAAACCCGATTTTTCCCATGTTAAATGAGATAGGTAATCCTTAATATCATCGGAGTTTTGCTGAAATTCTTCAGGCAAAACATCAAATTCTAAATCTAATACTCCGTTATTGTAACTCCAAAATATTGGGATTAAATATTTATCCGCTTCAGCAAAAAGAGATCTGAACCTATGATACAGATAATCTTCCAGTAAATCCAAGAAATTTTTATTAGAATTAACTTTAAAAATAAGGTGGTTTGATTTTATTTGCCATTTAACCATAGAGCTCAATCATAAAATTAATTCATTCAGAACTTTCATTTTTGGAAGCTGCAGACATTGCTCGAGATTTAAAATCTTGATTCCTCCCTGTTTTATCGGCATGAGACTGAATCGCTCTTGCTCTTTCCATAGACATTAATCGGGAAGACCTAGAACTATTTCTGCGATTTCCATCCTTTGAACGACCACTTTCTCTTCCAGGATCACGACCTCGACTCATCTAAAGCATCACCTTTATTTTTTTCCAAGAACAATAAAAAAATTTTTTCTTCTTTTTGCTTTTTAACACAATTTTCCTATATAAATTTATGGCGTCTATTAATGCATACATTTTTTAAAATAATCTTAGTATCATCAATAGATCGCTCAAAAATACCTTTCACTTCCACTTTCTGCCCTTCAAACCTTCGCATCCTTTTTCTATTATAATTTTTACTATTAGGGGTTGTTTTTTTGATTCTATTCATTTTTATAGACCTTTTTTTCTTATTGAGAGATTGGAAAT
>Ga0114923_10003488_pt1 | contig 10617 bp, 11 predicted proteins | sample SumtaG_FD_89578 | JGI IMG/M metagenome (GOLD analysis project Ga0114923, IMG submission 89578) | Deep subsurface microbial communities from Indian Ocean to uncover new lineages of life (NeLLi) - Sumatra_00157 metaG | ecosystem: Environmental > Aquatic > Marine > Oceanic > Sediment | place: near...
AATCTGACGTGTGTATTATCCCACCAAATTCATTTGCGTTAGCGCGAACGGTTGAGTATTTTCGTATCCCTAGAGATATATTGACCATTTGTTTGGGCAAATCAACTTATGCTCGTTGTGGCATAATTGTTAATGTTACCCCTTTGGAACCAGAGTGGGAAGGACATGTAACTTTGGAGTTTTCTAATACTACTAATTCGCCTGCTAAAATTTATGCTAATGAAGGTGTTGCGCAGATGATTTTTTTAGAGTCTGATGAAGAATGTAAAGTTTCCTATAAAGATCGTTGTGGAAAGTATCAAGGTCAGACTGGAGTAACATTGCCTAAGTTGTAAGAAATCATTTAATCAGAGTTATTTAAAATCGCCCTTTGTGTAACGTTAGTTGGCTTCTTTAATAGGTATGTGGCGTGATGCATTAACACTATCTTTAAGTGCTTTGCCAGGTTTGAAACGAATCACATGTTTGGGTTTAGTTGTGAATTTTTTTCTGGTTTTTGGATTGTGGGAAGTGCGTGGTTTATGATAATGGACATCAAAATTGCCAAAATTGCGAATTTCAACCCGTCCTTTAGCTGCCAGATGTTTCATCATTTTTTCAAAAATAGTGTTAATGCATGATGCAACATCGCTTTCTGCGAGATGAGATTGATCGCGACAGATGCTGGCAATTAATTCGGATTTAATCATAAAAACCTCAATAATTCATAGTGTTTCATCTATAACTAACTATAATCCTATCATTGACTTGTCAAAGTTGCATTAATTTTTTGTATTTTTTTCGGCAATTTAATCAACAATTTGGAATATCGACGGCCAGGCCTCCCAGGGCAGTTTCTTTGTATTTTGTGTGCATGTCTAGGCCGGTTTGTTTCATGTTTTTAATCGCAGTATCTAGAAAAACGGCATGTTCCCCAGATTCGGATAACACCAAATGAGCTATGTTTATTGCTTGGTTGGCAGCGATTACATTACGTTCGATGCATGGAACCTGAACTAGGCCTTTGACTGGGTCACAGGTTAATCCTAAATGATGTTCGATTCCAATTTCAGCAGCATTCTCCACTTGTTGCAAATTGCCGCCTAATAGAGCCGTTAATCCTGCTGCTGCCATTGAGCATGCAACCCCGACTTCTCCCTGACAGCCTACTTCTGCACCTGAGATGGATGCTTGTTTTTTGAACAATATTTCTATCGCAGCGGTGGTTAACAAATATTTAATGGTTTCAGTGTTGCCAATATCGTTGCAGAATAATTTAGCGTACCATAGCACTGCTGGCAATACTCCTGCTGCACCGCACGTGGGGGCAACTACAACTTTTCCTCCAACAGCATTTTCTTCACCTACGGCTAAGGCTATTACAGAAACTTGGCATGATTCATCTGAGCCTTTACAAGGATGTGGGGGATTGTTTCCATCGCAAGATTGATTTTGTTCCTTTTGAGCTGCTGCGATTTGTTCATATAGAATAGGCGCGCGTCGTTTAATGTTTAGGCCGCCTGGTAAAACTCCGTTAGTGGAACATCCGCGATCAACGCACTCTTGCATAATTGTAACTAAATTTAGCAGTTTTTCTTTGATTTCATTTTCACTACGCCAAGTTTTTTCATTTTCCAGCATTAATTCTGCAATACTTAATTTGTTTGCGTAACATAGTTGTAACAATTCTTTAGCAGAAGAGAAAGGATACGGTACTTGATGGGGGCCCAAAGTGCAAAGTGATTCTTCTACATTTTCTACGATAGTTCCGCCGCCAATACTATAGTAAGTTTTTTGATAGATGGTTTTTTGTTTACCATCATAAGCAATTAAACACAGGGCGTTAGGATGATATGGAAGATGAGTATCGTAATCATGTGCAATTGCAGCAGGGTCAAAATCAATGATGTATTGATTGTCTATAGTTATTTGTTTGGCTTTTTTAATGTTGTCAAAACGCAATTGCATAAAATCTGGATCAACGGTTTCCGGGGCATGACCTTCCAACCCAATGGTAATTGCTCTATCAGTGCCATGACCTTCACCGGTAAACGCCAATGAACCAAACAATTGGACTGCGATAGATTTTGTGTTGGACAAAATTTTATTGGCAATCAGGTCATTGACAAATTTATTGGCAGCTCGCATTGGTCCAATAGTATGCGAACTTGATGGGCCAATGCCGATGATGAACAAGTCAAAAATTGAAATCATTATAAGTTAATTCTAATATAATTATTGATGGGAATGCAATTATTTTTTTTTATTTGTGCTTGAGCCGCCGACAGGACGACAAACCAGGTTCAATGGATTAAGTAAAGGATGATTTGTGTTTTGCCGAGTTGGTTGCTGATCAGCTAATTCTAATTGTGTGGCTTTCAGCTGATCATTTAAAACAGAAACAGTTTGAGCAAAAATAAGATTAATATTTTGTTGTTGCTTTTTGTATTTAGTTAATTCTTTGTCTAATTCATTTTTGTTTTCTTCATCTAATTCTAAACTAGAAATAAAAAAGCTAAAAATGCCAATGATAATATTAACTACGGCATCACCAATTGACTCATAAGTTGGTTGAGGCAGATCGGATTTTTTTTCTAACAAATGATTTATTTTTTTTATTGCATCTTCATAATTGGTTTTGTCTTTTGTGTTATTAAAAATCGGCATTTGCAATTTTGGGGTTGTGCCGTCATCAGTACCGCCCATAATGCTTAACATAATTAGTTTAATTAATCGTTGATATTTTTTAATTAAAGTGTTTAATTGTTCAGATGTATTAGTATTTTGATCTTGTTTTATAAGCGTGAGCAATTCGCAAGCTATTTGATTAAATTGTTGTTGATATTTGATATATTTATTTTGAGCATAAAAAACTTTTTGTGCAAGTTGCAGCATTAAATTTCTTTGTGTACGCAATTGTATGGTTTTTTTAACATTAAAACTGTTGACGCGTTTTTTTTGCTTCGCATTACCTTGCGTAAGATGCGTAACTAATTGTGTAAAAGGGCTGGTTTTTATTGTATTCATAATGGGTAAGTATAGCAGTTTTACAATGGTTTTGTAGGTGGGTTGGTCACTTTTAGCTGACAAAAAGATTAATCAAGAGTAATATATGCCATCTAAAGTTAGCATAATAATTATGAGAGGTATTAAGTATGAAGCGTGATTTTGTTTTTACTTCTGAATCTGTATCTGAAGGTCATCCGGATAAAATTGCCGATCAAGTCTCCGACGCAGTGCTTGATGCCATCTTTGAGCAGGATGCAAAAGCACGGGTTGCGTGTGAAACTTTTGTGAAAACTGGAATGGTATTGGTTGGTGGAGAAATAACCACATCTGCATGGGTAGATATTGAAAAACTAACCCGTGAGGTAGTCAAAGACATTGGTTATAGCAATTCCGATATGGGATTTGATTGGGAATCTTGTGCGGTTTTATCTGCGATTGGCAAACAATCTCCAGATATTGCGCAGGGAGTGAATGAAACCGAGTCGCATGAACAAGGTGCAGGTGATCAGGGTCTAATGTTTGGTTATGCCAGCAACGAAACGGATGTATTAATGCCGGCCCCGATCGTTTATGCGCACCGATTGGTTAAACGCCAGGCAGAAGTACGAAAAAATGGCACCTTACCTTGGTTGCGTCCTGATGCCAAAAGCCAGATAACTTTTCATTATGTTGATTATAAGCCTGTTGGGATTGATGCGGTGGTTCTTTCCACTCAGCATCAGGGAGATATTGAATTAGATGTATTAAAAGAAGCGGTAATGGATGAAATCATTATTCCGGTATTGCCAGAAAAATGGATTACTAAAGATACTAAATTTTTTATTAATCCAACTGGTAGATTTGTGGTTGGTGGGCCGCTGGGGGATTCAGGGCTAACCGGCCGAAAAATTATTGTCGATACTTATGGTGGTATGTCACATCATGGTGGAGGATGTTTTTCCGGTAAAGATCCAACTAAAGTTGATCGCTCTGCTTCTTATATGATGCGTTATGTTGCAAAAAATATCATAGCTGCGGGTCTAGCTGAACGATGTGAAATACAAGTGTCTTATGCAATTGGAGTTGCGGAACCAATTTCAATAAATGTTAATACTTTTGGTACTGCAAAGCTTTCCGATGAAAAACTTATAGCTTTAATTAGAGAACATTTTGAATTAAAACCGCATGGCATAATTGATGCGCTAAATTTAAGAAGGCCAATTTATAGAGCAACTGCTGTATATGGACATTTTGGACGCGAAGAAGAAAACTTTACCTGGGAAAAAACCGATAAAGCAGAAGATCTAAAAAAGGCAGCTAAGATTTAACGTGCGTATTTCAAGAATTTACCAGCCGGTTAAATTAAAATTTGGAATTTTAATCCAGCTAGATAAATCTGCTTCCAACCATACCGTAAATGTTTTGCGTTTAAAAATAAATGCGCCATTAATTATTTTTAACGGTGAAGGTGGTGAATATGCAGCGGAAATCACGCAAATTAAGCGACATGCAGTTAAAGTTAAAATTGGACGATTTCAAAATATAAATCGGGAATCAAAATTAAAAATTCATTTAATTCAAAGTATTTCACGTAGCGAAAAGATGGATTTTATTTTGCAAAAAGCTGTTGAGCTTGGCGTAACCAAAATCACTCCAATTATAACTGAACGTTGTAAAATTAAATTATCTAAAGATCGGCAACATAAGCGTATTGCAAGGTGGCAAAAAATTATTATTAGTGCCTGTGAGCAATGTGGGAGAAATATTTTGCCAGAACTAAATCAAATAACGCATTTAGCTGATTTAATTACGACGCTGAGTGCTGATTTAAAAATTATTTTAAACCCTGAGGCAAATAACACTTTGCACAATGTAACTGGGAAACCAAAATCAATCGCAATTTTAATTGGTTCGGAAGGCGGCTTTACTGAAAATGAAATTCAGTTAACAGAAAAATATAATTTTTGTAGTATTAAACTTGGCCCGCGCATTTTACGCACCGAAACTGCTGGGTTAGCGATAATTTCTATTTTACAAAAAAGATTTGGCGATTTTTAATCTTTCATTATGAATTGCCTGGGCGATTTTTTCGCCAGAAAACTTTGCAATAATTTCAGTGGTGTCAATATCAGCACATGCAGTAAAAATTTTTCTTAATAAATCAGCTTGCGGATAAGCTTCTTTTTCAAAACCTTTTCTGCCGCGAATGTCGGCTTCACATGCAATTATAAATTTTTCAAATCTTTCTGGACGACGAAATGCATCTAATCTTTCCAACAATCCCAAAATAGCTTTAGGTGAATATTCGTCAACTTTATGGCATTGTCCATGATATTGAGTGACTAATTCTGCCAAATCCTGATATTTACGTGGAATGTGTAATTGTTCACACATTGATTTTACAATTGCAACTCCTGCTTTACCATGGCCATGATGTTTCGGTAATAATTCTTTGGTCGTTTTGGCTTTACCAACATCATGCACTAAAACGGCAAAACGTATTACAGGATCACCAGTTAATTTTACTGCCTGTTGCAAAGTCATTAAAGTATGAATTCCAGAATCAATCTCCGGATGCCAGTCAGCTGGATTGGGCACGCCGAATAAATTATCAATTTCCGGAAAAATTATTTTTAGCGCACCACATTCACGTAAAACTTCAATAAAACGTTCCGGATGTTTTTCTGATAACGCACGTTCTAATTCTTGCCAAACACGTTCGGCGATTAAAGCGTCAACTTCACCAGCTTGCACCATTTTTCGCATTAATTGTATGGTTTGCGGTGCAATCGTAAAATCAAAAAAGCGTGAGGCAAATCTTGCTACGCGTAAAATTCTTACTGGATCTTCAGCAAAAGCTTTTGATACGTGTCGTAAAATTTTGTTTTTTAAATCTTGTTGTCCATTAAAAAGATCGATGATGGTTCCATCTTTATTTTGCGCCATAGCATTGATGGTTAAATCGCGTCGTTTCAGATCTTCTTCCAGAGTAACATTAGGATCGGCTTGAAATTCAAAACCATGATAACCGCGAGCGACTTTTTTTTCGGTGCGCGCTAAAGCATATTCGTCTTTAGTTTTTGGGTGTAAAAAAACTGGGAATTCTTTACCAACTGGTTTGAAGCCTTGATCTAACATTTGTTTTACGGTTGCGCCAACTACTACCCAGTCTCGTTCTTTAATTGGGATTCCTAATAAAGAATCTCTTACTGCACCGCCGACTAAATAAGTTTTCATTTTTGCTCCTGGTTAAACGTAAACGATACCATATTATTTTTTTGGAATCTGCTATAATACAGAAAAATTCTGGTTGAACCACATGATAGAAAAAATATTAATTTCATTACAATATTTAATTCCACAACATATCTTATCACGGATGATAGGATTTTTTGCTAATTGTCGCTGGGTTTGGTTAAAAAATCTGATGATTGCCTGGTTTATCAAGTGTTACCAGGTTGATATGAGTATTGCGGAAAAGGACAAGATATCAGATTATGCGACATTTAATGAATTTTTTATTCGCAAGCTTCAACCTTCCGTCAGGCCGGTTGCAACCGCTTCGGGTATCATAATTTCTCCAGTTGATGGCAGGATTAGTCAAATTGGGGATATTATGCAGGAGGATTTGATCCAGGCAAAGGGTAGCTATTATAGCCTGGAGACCCTATTGGGTGGGGCAAAACTCGGACAAAAATTTCAAAATGGTAAGTTTATTACCCTTTACCTTTCTCCCAAAGACTATCATCGTGTGCATATGCCATTGACTGGAAAACTATTGGAAATGACATATGTGCCTGGGAGCTTATTTTCTGTTAATCCGGCCACCACCAGCCATATTCCGGGGCTTTTTACCAAAAACGAGAGAATTATCTGTGTTTTTGAGACCCCAATTGGGTATATGGCGGTTATTATGGTAGGAGCGATGTTGGTTGCCAGTATTAATACAGTTTGGGCTGGTAAGGTCACTCCAAACAAAGATAAATCAATAAAATCAAATAGTTATAAAGATATTGAATTAGGTGGTGGCGAGGAAATGGGTTATTTTGCCATGGGTTCTACGGTGATAGTGTTATTTGAGCCAAAACGGATGCATTGGGATGCAGAATTAACCATTGATTATACGGTACAATTAGGTCAAAAAATCGCAACTTTCGATTAGCGGTGTCATAAGCGGCATACTATAATTACTAAGCTCATATATAAAGAATGAAGAGGGGATAGTAATGACGTTCACAAAAAAAGAACCAACAATTCAAGATGCAGTAAAAAACGTAACTGACGATTTAGAGAAGCGCAAAAAAGCTGAAGAAGCTGCGTTGGCCAGTCAAGTGGGAAAAAACAAACCATTGATTTCAGAAGCTGAAAAAGGGAAAGAAGAGGAAAAAAAGGAAGAAAAAGGTAAAGAAAAAGATGAAGAAAGTACCAGAGACCAAGACGTCGAACCCGCCAAAGCTCAAGCTTTAGGCTATGATGTAATAGCACAATGTATGAAAATGATGCAAGAGTCAGCAGGCTATATTTTGAGTGAAGGTTTTAAAAATTTTGGACGTAGTTATCTATTAGAAGGTATAAATAAAGTAGGTGAAATACCTGGCAAAATTGATGGAAAAATAGCAGACTATTTTGACAAAACGAATGAAGAGTATAAAAATAAGCTTTCACAACGTGAAAGAAATCGAAACTCATTTAAAAAATATTCACAGCCAGAAAAAACAAAGAAAGAGCCTTCCACCGAACCACTTCCGAAACAACAAATATTACTAGAGGAACAAACAAACAAACAAATGGATAGTGTTGATAATTCTAGTAATACTTCCAGTCAAAGCATGAAGTTGAAGTAAGCTAGATATAGATAGGAATATAAATTATGTTATTAACAAAAGAAGAGCAGGAAAAAGTTTGTAACGCAGCAGAAATTAATTTTGTAAAATTTGAGGATGCTGTAAAACGTAACGATGTTGATGTTTTAAACGATACGTTAACAAAAGTTAAAAAGTTACAGGAAAAACTTGCAAATGAAAAACAAAAGCAACGACAAGAACTTATGAAATTAACAGCTGCTTTTATAGCTGAGTTTGGGCCAAAGGCGGAAAAAATTAATCGAGCAAAAACGCAAGGTAAATTTAATAATAAACAACCAAGCGATATTGAAAAGCTTAAAGCTAAAATAAAAAAGTATTTTGGAGAGAAAGTTGAGTGTAAATTATTGCAGAATGATAAAAATCCAAATGAACAGCTTATTAGTGATGGAAGTCAAAAAACGTCCAAACAGGCAATGGAAGTTACGTTTCATGATGGAACCGGAATTGTTCTTCATGTAAATAACGGAGGAATTTCAGTGCCTGATGAATTGCAGATAACTGAAGAAACCATTCCGAATATAGTAAAAACAGTTGAAGCTATGGGTCTGAAAGAGGTTAATGTAAATAAAGCAGCATTTCCGAAAGAAAATCGTGAAGAATTATATCAACAATTGTGTGAAGGATTAAACGCAATAAAAGGTACTACAGTAAAAAATTTCCAAGCAGCAGAAGAAAACCAGCAGCAAGAACAAGAAGGTGATAAAGCAGCTGAAACTCCGATAATGTCACAATAGTTAATCTTAAATATTGGCGCCGTTGAAGATCATTTCAACGGCGTTTTTTTATGCCTTTTTCAAGACAATCATACCCTAAAATCTTAGGAACTCATGTTACGCAGACGAGCATTTTGCGCAAGGTCAAGGCGCAGCGTTTTCGAGGAGCGGAGTTTATAAATAATAAATGAGCATCCGAGAAAACGCTAGCAACGCAGAGATTGCGCAAAAGGCGAAGCCAGGCGATTTGAGCAATGATTGTTTTATTGTATATGAGCATAGCTCATATACAATAAAATAGAATGGCTTAGAATTGCCTTCTGCGTAGCATGAGTAAATCGACGTTTCTAGTTGAGCTTATGCCAAAATCTAGTATACTTGGCATGATTATATTCTGTTAATTTCGTACTAGAGGAGAAAAATAAATATGGGCAAGAAAACCCCGTTATATGAAGCTCACCTAAAAGCTGGAGCTAAGATAGTTGATTTTGCTGGTTGGGATATGCCGGTGAACTATGGTTCCCAGGTTGATGAACATAATTATGTGCGTCAAGATGCCGGTATGTTTGATGTGTCGCATATGACAGTTGTGGATATGCATGGGCCCGGCGTGCATGATTTTCTGCTTTATTTGTTGCCCAATAATATTGATAAATTGAAAGAAACTGGTAAGGCACTATATACCTGCATGATGAATGAAAAAGGCGGTGTTATTGATGATTTAATTGTTTATCGTTTTGCAGATGATATTTATCGATTAGTGGTGAATTGTGCAACCAGGGAAAAAGATTTGGATTGGTTTCAAAAGAAAGCACACGATTATGCCGTTGAGGTTATTGAACGTCCTGAATTTGCTTTGATTGCTATTCAAGGGCCAAATGCTCGTGAAAAAGCCATGCAAGCGATGACGGATAAACAATCCCAAGCAGCAGCTGGATTGGATAAGCCTTTTTCGGCAATAGAAGTTGATGGTTGGTATATTGCTCGCACTGGTTATACTGGTGAAGATGGTTTTGAAATTATGATTCCAGGTGAAGAAGCGACTGGATACTGGGATGCACTATTAAAACAAGGTGTGCGTCCTTGTGGTCTCGGAGCTCGTGATACGTTACGGTTAGAAGCTGGATTTAATTTATCAGGTTCAGATATGGATGAATCAGTTACTCCTTTGGAATCTGCTTTATCCTGGACTATCGCCTGGGAACCTGAAAATCGTGATTTTGTTGGTCGCGTAGCTTTGCTTAAACAAAAAGAAGTTGGCGTGAAGCGCAAATTGGTTGGATTAGTTTTACTTGGGAAAGGGGTATTACGTGATCATCAATCAGTTGATTGCAAAGAAAAAGGAACTGGTGAAATTACCAGCGGTGGTTTTTCACCAACCTTACAACGTGGAATCGCTTTAGCTCGCGTGCCAAAGGAAGTCAAAATTGGTGACATTTGTCATACTGAAATACGTGGAAATTCAGTTCCGCTACAAGTTATCAGAGTGCCGTTTGTACGTAAAGGCAAAGCTAATTTTGAACTGATTGAGAAATAATTTTTGTAGTTATTCAGCCATTTTATTATAGCTGCATATTAGGCGATTATAAGGGCTTTGAATTATTTTTTTAGGTTATTTTAGGTTATTAATAAAGGAGAAAACATTATGAGTAATAACGTTCCAGAAGGTTTGCGTTACACTAAAAGTCACGAATGGGTCAAATTAGAAAGTAATGGTAATTGCACGATTGGTATTACAGATCATGCTCAAGGAATGTTAGGCGACATTGTTTTTGTTGATTTGCCTGCTGTAGATAAAGCAGTAGCTGCAGAAGAAGAATGTTGTACTATAGAATCCGTTAAAGCTGCTACGGATACTTATTCTCCGATTGCTGGTACCATTGTTGAAGTTAACACTAAATTAGAAAGTTCTCCGAATTTAGTAAACAACGATCCATATGGTGATGGTTGGTTGTTTCGTGTCAAACCAAAAAATGCGGATGACATTAATAAATTAATGACAGCGGAAGAATACAAAAAATTCGAAGAAGAGTAATTATAAATTAGAAGGTAATCGTTATGCCATTTATTCC
>Ga0114923_10003490_pt1 | contig 10616 bp, 11 predicted proteins | sample SumtaG_FD_89578 | JGI IMG/M metagenome (GOLD analysis project Ga0114923, IMG submission 89578) | Deep subsurface microbial communities from Indian Ocean to uncover new lineages of life (NeLLi) - Sumatra_00157 metaG | ecosystem: Environmental > Aquatic > Marine > Oceanic > Sediment | place: near...
CTCTTGCGACTTCATGGTTCGGTTCGGCTAGACCTCGACGGTCTCCCCCAACTTGGCGGAATTCTCTACGATCGATAGGCCCTTGTGCGTGCGGTCTGCAAAGATGGACTACCGAGCTGTCGCAGCAGGTTCGAATAACGCAGGCTTTCCGGCCTTGATGCGAGCTTGGGCTCGGTCTGCGAGGACCTCGGTTGTCGCATCCGAATCTCCCTCTTCGTAAGTGCGAATCTCAGTAGACTCTCATCTCTCAGTGGTGCTTCTCTTGGGGGGAAGGTCAACTGAATCCGCCAACAAGCCCGGCCACCATCCAACCTTCGACCGAGTGACAATTGAAGCTGCTTGTCTCCCTCCCGAGAGTCACGCTAGACTGGCCTCATGATGCGACGTGCGGTTGTAGGTTTTGTTCTCGGGATTGCTGCTGTGCTCACGTTCTACGGGTTGTGCTGCGCCAGCCCCTTAGACCGGGTGCTTGGGTTCGTGCCTCAAGAGATCAGTGAAGCGATGGTTCTGTTCACCAACTGGTCTCTCATCAAGGACAAGCTTGGTCTCGGATCCTTGACAAGCGAGAGTCCACTCGATCTTCGGATCGAGCTGGTGACGCGCATATCGCAAGACCAAGCGGCAGCATCGGCCTACGGGTTGTCACACATGCGGTCGCATGCTGAGGAATGGGGATGGGACACCGCAGATCTGGATTGGGAAGCAAACATCAGCAGTCAGAACCTGCCACCGACCTACATCCTCAAGTTCCGGGATGGATTCGATTTCGCGCCGTTGATTGAGCGTTTCCAGGAGCGAGGCTTCATCCAAACGGAGTCCCATGGCGCAACGATCTTCTCCCACGAGCTTGATCTTCGGGCCGATTGGGCTCGTGCGACGGAGCTGTCAATCCATGAGACCGCCTATCTCGCAGAGGAGAACATGCTGATTCTCTCCAGCTTTGGTGTAGAGGCGTTCCTCGCCGTCGCCGCCGGAGAGCTCAAGTCGCTGACTGAAGACACGTTTGCCCGGGCCGCCGCCGCCCAGTTGGGTGATCCGTATGCCGCCATCCTTCTGCTGGGGACAGGGGAGTGTCTTCGATTCACTCTGAATCCAATCCTCGATCTCATCGGAACTATCCCAACGAAGGAACGCATAGACGAGTTGAGGGCCATGATCGAAGAGAGGCAGCTGCTTGTCCCTTATCGCGCACTCGGGGTCGGATACCGGTACGAAGACACTCGTCCCATTGGTACAATCGTCTTCGAATACGATGCACCCGAGCTTGCCGAGATGGACCTTCCCGCTCGCTGCCTTCTCGCTGAGGAAGGCAGCAGTACCTACTTCGACGCCCCAATCCACGAGAGCTACTTCACTGTCCGCGACTGCGATGTGGAAGACAGCGCTCTCATCCTGGCGGTTGCACCAATCAACGATCAACCGTGGCGACTCTTCCGGATGATCTTCTATTGGGATGCCGTGTTCGCCGGCTGTTCATACTAGAGCGGTGCCTTCATCTGAGGAATGTCGGGGCCTCGGGGTCAGCCTCGGGGTCAAGTCTTGTTCTTTGACACTTCATCACTCTATTTCATGGATCGAGGAACATCAGCCGGATTCGGGGCCGAATTTCGCATTCCAACATTCTGTGATTCCAGATGCCCAAACCCTGATGCTCTCCTCCTGCGACTTCACGATTCGGTACAGCTGGACCTCGACCGTCTCTCCTAACTTGCCAATGTGCGCTTCAATCGATAGGTACTTGTGCGCGCGGTCTGCAGAGGCGAACTACCGAACCGCCGCGAAAGGTTCGAATCCCCTAGATTCCAGAGAAGCCCGTGTATCGCCGGTGGCAACGCGGTTCCGCTGATCCACTGTATGTTGCGAAGAAACGGACCAAGCCAAAAAGGAGAACAGGGTCTGCGTTTTCGAGTTCGAGTCCCCTAGGGATACGTGATGCGCATCACATTCGCTTCTTTCCATTGATCCAGATCTCAACTCTGCTTTTGGACCTATTTCAGGGAGTCAGTTCAAGCCGAAGAGGGTAACTACGGTTAGGGAAAGCAAGTGTGCTCTCCAGTGGAATCTGTTACCTCAGCATTGACAGAACACCGTCTACGATGCACTGGGCAACTGTCTGCTGATACTCGCTGGACAGCAATTTCCCTCGCTCTTCGGGACTCGTGAGAAAGCCAGCTTCCACCAGAATTGCCGGACAGCTCAACCGACCTAGGTACAAGCCCGTGGAGCGGACTCCTCGATCACGCGCTCCGGTACCCGATATCAGCGATCCTTGGATCAACTCCGCCAGCTTCCAGCTTTCGGTCCCCGGATTCTGATCATCATCCACCCACGTCTCGATCCCGGTAACTTCGGGATAGCTGCAGGCATTCGCTTGAATGGAAACATAGAGTCCAGCTTCATTCTCCTCTGCAATGGCGATCCGTGCGTCATGAGATAAGTACAGATCCATGTTACGGGTCATGACGACGTCGAAACTATCTTCAGAAGAGAGCAGCTCGACGACTCGTATGGCAATGTCGAGATTTACATCGGATTCGTGGATACCAGCAACGACGACTCCGGGATCTCTTCCACCATGTCCAGCATCAATGAGCACCATTGGACGAAGTGGCGGCTGAACCGTCAAGAACGAAGCAGCTATCAGCGAGAATGCAACTAGGACTCCTGCTGCGAGGAGGCTGATGCAGATTGTCGGGAGGAGAATTCGTTTGCGCATACGAAGAAGCTACATGCAGAGTATTGTACGTGCCTGGACCAATGTCCCTACGAGCAAGCCTATTCTGGCGTCTACCGTTCAACTTGTAGGCAAGTATCAGCACGAAACCGCCAACTGAGCGTTCTACATACTCCCCCAGGCTCAACAGAAGCCCGAACCCGCTGTTGTAGTCATCAGATCCGCACAATAGTCCCCGCGCGCTGGAAACAAAGACATCTGGGAAGGTCCCCGCCACGGAGCTTTCGAGTTCGAATCCTCTGGACTCTTCGATACATGAAGGCACCACTCGTGTCCAGCTCGTATTCCGAGCTGAATTGCGACTGAGCGGCCAGCACATCGATGCAATGTGCCCTCGTCAAGGGCTATGCCTCGTCGCCATCCGAGAAGCTGAATCCGGTTCCGAACAAGCGGATGCACTCATCCACAACCTTTGGATCGAACACTACGCCCTTCTTGGACTCGATCTCACCGAGCGCGGCTTTGACACCAAGGGCGGGACGGTAGGGACGATGAGACGCCATCGCTTCGACTACATCGGCCACAGCAAGGATGCGTGCGCCGATCAGAATCTCCTCACCCTCGAGCCCTTGTGGATATCCCGATCCGTCCATCCTTTCGTGGTGCTGCAGTATCAGCTCGGCGACCGGCCAAGGAAACTCGATCCCAGCCAATATGTCATGGCCAGTTTGAGGATGCGCCTTGATCAACGCCATTTCAATATCGGAGATACGGCCAGGCTTCGAAAGAATCTCCGCCGGTACGGATACCTTCCCGACATCATGGATGGTCGCTGCCAGGTAGATTCCATCCTTCCGATGCTCAGAGAGTTCCATCTCAATGGCGATCGCCCGAGCCAGACTGGCAACGCGTTGCTGGTGCCCAGCTGTGTACGCATCCCGTGTTTCAACGACCAGCGCCATCGCTTGCACGGTTCCTGTCAACGCTTCTCGAAGAGAGTCTGCGGTGTGTCGAAGACTCTCGTTTACGTTTGCCCGCTCTATGATCCCTGCCAGTACGTCTGCAACTGCACGGAGGAAATCCTCTTCCTTCGCATCATGACCATGTCCTTCTCTCAAGTACAGATTCAGTACTCCGAGCAGCGTGCCAGCCGATGCTACTGGAACGCAGTAGTGTCCATGCGGGGAGATTCCCTCATAAACGTTTTCGTGCCGCTCGTCTACTCTGTCAGCATGTACGAGTTGACCTGTTTCTGCCGCTTTCCCGCAGAGACATCGCCCGAAGGCTACCTGCGCGCACATCGTCAAGAGCGATGGGGCCAGACCAACCTGTGCCTTCATTGAAAGCACCGGCGCGGTACCTTCGACGAGGAAGACGCAACCCTTCGATTCCACTGTAAGCCACGGTAGGGCAAGGATGCGTTCCAGGATCTTCTGCAATTGCTCCTCAAGGGAAACATTCAACAGCGAGATGCTTAACATCGCGCCCAAAGCCGACTGGATCCGGTAGTTATCCTCCAGTTCTTCCCCGGCGACCTTGAGTTCTGTCAATTGCCGTTTTGTTTCCTTAAAGAGCCTTGCGTTTTCCCTGTTGCGCAGAACAAGCGATCGTGAGGCGCTCCGAACAATGGCAAACAGGGACAGATAAAGCACAAGAAAGCCTCCGCCAATCCCTGCTCCAACTACACGACGCATGGTAACTATCTGTGGGTAAAGAAGATCCAAGTTCTGGTAGATCTCGAACACACCCAGAATCCGAGCTGAATCGCTCACGCGCACAGGCACGTACACCTCGAACAATCGCCCGAAGCCATCGCGTTCGTAAACGTGCTCCGGCTGGTCCAAAGCTGAGGTCTCAGCAACAACTCGCCCAGAAAGGGCCTCAGCGAGATCCCCTTCCACCGGGAACCGCTGCCCCACGAGTTGCTCCTCATCCGAATAGATTACCACCCCATCCGAGCTCCAGATCTTTATCCGCACGATGTCTCTGTGCCCTAGAACGTACTGGCGAATTAGTGAATCGATTTCCGCGAACCGATCTACGCGAAGCATGCCTGACAAGTCTGATGCCGACATTTCCGATTCCATGAAGGATGCGACATCTTCGGCTGCTGCCTTCGAGACCAGCTGCAAGGTGACATCCTCCAGCCGTTGCTGGATGAAGACGATCAGTAGTGCGGCAATAGCTGCTAGGAGGGCCAGACTTAACAAGGAGAATGTCGCTAAGAGGCTCAGCCGCCGACTGGATCGCTCTCGCATCGAGTTTCGCATCAATCGTAGCCTCCCCGCACTGGATGGTGATACGTGTCCGAGAAGGGACTCCTCGGTACGGTGCATTCACAGCCGAGGGTACAAGTCCTACACGCTAGCGACAAGAAGATGACCATTGCCTGTACATGACTCTTAAACACTAACTTGAAACTTGGATCGGATTTCGGGGGGCAGAAGGTCAATCCTACTGGGAGGAGTGCTTGAGTATCGCGTTTCGGCTTCCTCTTCACGGAACTTGCCAAGAGGCAGCCAGCACTTGAGTTCTACATACAGTCCCCCTGGCTCCAGAGAAACACGTCAATCACTGATGGTATCAGCCTTTACTGTTCTTCAAGGATTCTATAGTCAGATTGCCGATTTCTGTATTGATAGATAGTGCCTGCGCTTTCAAGTTCGAATCCCCTACGGTCACCAGCTCGAATCATGGTCGATTCTCATCGACTCCTCGGCTCAGTTCTCAAGGGAAAGAGCGCAACTAGCCCCGAGAAGTACATTCGGCAGTTGCGGCATGGGGGGTGAGGGGATATTTGACTTTTACCTTTCTGTATGCTATAGACAGGCTATGGTATCCCCCAGGAGGGGATAATTGAGAAGCATCGGAGGCCTCATGCACGAGCACAGTCATGATCAGGTGAAGCTGCGGTTGAAGAAGATCTCAGGCCACGTTGCTGCAGTCCTTCGGATGGTTGAAGAGAAGAGAGATTGTCCAGAGATCCTACTACAGGTCTCGGCGGTGCGTGCTGCACTCACCCAGGTTGGCAGGCTCATTCTTGAGGACCATCTCGATACCTGCATTGTCGATGCGGTCAAGGCCGGTTCTGGAGAGAAGGCGCTATCGGAGCTGAAGGAGTCACTGGCGAGATTCATTCACTGATCAAATGAGTGAGACGGAAGCCAAGGAGGGACATGAAACGCAATCGCAAAGCCAATTCTGGAACGAGCCTTGAGACTACTGTGCTGCCACGTCAGGGTGGGCTGAGTCTTAAGGTGCGTGAGATGGCGCTCCCCATTGTTGTTGGAGTGCTCATGCTCGTCTACGCAACTGGATTGGCACGCCAGATAGCGGGGGTAGATCTCGCGATGATTGCTGCTATCATCGGTGGATTGCCGATTGTCATTGGGGCGATCCGGGGGTTGTTTCGTAAGGATTTAAACGTTGGCGGACTAGTCAGCGTAGCCGTCATTGCCACACTGATCGTCGGAGAGTACCTTGCTGGCGCAATCGTGGTATTCATCATGCTGCTCGGCGAGTTGCTGGAGAACATCACCGTCGCCAAAACAGGGAACGCCATCCGGCGGTTGATGGATCTGAAGCCGAAGATGGCACGAGTGCGTCGAGATGGACACGAAGCCGAGCTGCCGATTGAGGAGGTCGTCCCAGGAGACATCGTCCTTGTCAAGCCTGGAGAACGCATCCCTGTAGATGGTGTGGTCCTTTCCGGACAAGCATCCGTAGATCAATCCGCACTCACAGGGGAATCGATCCCCGTCGAAATCACCAAGGGATCGGATGTATTCGAGGGAACATTCAATCAGCTCGGTGCACTTGAGATCCAAACAACCGAGGCGGGTGAAGGAACGACGCTTTCGCACATCATCACATTAGTGGAAGAAGCGCAGGCCAGCAAGGCGCCAGTGCAGCGGGTGGCAGACAAATTCGCCAAATACTTCACACCGGGGATCATCATTGTGTGCGTAATTACGTGGCTTGTCACTCAAGATGTTCTTCGCGCAGTCACCGTCCTTATCATAGCTTGCCCGTGTGCCTTGGTGCTGGCGACCCCAACAGCAGTAATCGCCGCTATTGGCAATGCAGCACGGCGCGGCATTTTAGTCAAAGGAGGCTTGGCACTCGAGGCAGTGGGGCGCGTCAAGGCGGTCGTATTTGACAAGACGGGGACCTTAACTCATGGCAAACCCGAAGTAAGTGAAGTCAAGAGCTTCGGAGACATCAGTGAGAAAGAGCTTGTTCGTCAGGCGGCGATTGCCGAGAAGTTCTCCGAGCATCCGTTGGCTCGAGCCGTTCTTCGAAAGGCGGAGGAACTCGGAGTCGACATTCCTGACCCCTCCAGCTTTGAGGCAGTACCAGGCCATGGAGTCCTAGCGAGCGAAGGGAAGACGAAGATTATCCTGGGCAACCGAAGCATGCTCGCAAGCCATCAAGTGAAGATGCCAGACGGTAGCGAGGCCTACATAGCCGACAAGGAATCGTCCGGCGAGAGCTGTCTCATGTTGGCGACGAATGGGCGACTTTCAGGTGTCCTAAGCGTTTCCGACGTGATTCGAGAAGAGGCACGACAGACCATCATTGCCCTGAAGAATATGGGTATGGCGACGCACATGCTCACTGGAGACAACCCCCGCACAGCCAAGGCAATAGCATCGCAAGCTGAGATCGATGACTTCGCCGCCGAGCAATTACCCCAAGATAAGGTTGAAGCTGTCAAGAGAATACGCCAACTGCACAAGGTGGCCGTTGTCGGAGATGGCGTCAACGATGCTCCTGCCCTCGCAGTTGCTGATGTTGGAATTGCCATGGGAAGCATCGGAAGCGACGCGGCCATCGAAGCGGCAGACATCGCGCTGCTCAGCGACAACCTGGATCAGATCCCCTACGTGGTTGCACTCGGTGCCAAGATGATTCGCACCATCCGAATGAACATCTTCGCTTTTGCTCTGGTATTCAACCTGGTTGCGATGTTCCTCGGTGCCATGGGCTGGGTCGGGCCAGTGATGGGAGCCGTCCTACACAACGTGGGTTCAGTGTTTGTTGTAGGAAACTCTGCACTACTGATACGCAGCAAGTAGGCAACACAACGTAGGACTCCAAGGAGGTTTGCAGGTGATGAAAGAGAAACAGCTCGTTCAGCTAAAGACGGTCCCTGGATTCCAACATGCAGAGGACAACTACTGGTACCGCCCTCTGGTGTTTGGTAAGGACCTATTCATGTACGTCGCTCATGTACCGCCCGGTGGAGACATGCCGCCCAATGGACACGCCGAGAAGGAGGAGTTCGAGACTTGCTTGTTCATGTTGGAAGGTGAGCTTGAAATCTCCTACGACGGCGACAAATTCACAATTGGCCCTGAGACCGCTCTGCATGTCCCGCTAGGGACAGCGTTCGGTGTGAAGAATGAAGGCAACGTGACGGCAAGCTACGTGCTGACGTTCTCGCCCCCTCCTGAGATTGAGTCTGTCGAAGCGCTTCGTACGCGGTATGCCGAGCGGAACCGCACAGTGAAGACGGCAGAAGAAACGAACGCGCTGCGTGCACTGAAAGCCTAGGAGACGACCGAAGCAAGCTCACGAGCGCGTACAGCGAAGCTAATGACGAAAGACGAGGTGCACACATGACTACGGAAAAGCAAGTAGTCCAATTGGCAGAGGTGCCGAGCTTCCAGCACGCAAAGGACAACTACTGGGCTCGCCCGGTGGTGTTTGGCAAGAACTTATACACCTACGTAGCGCACATCCCCCCTGGTGGAGACATGCCGCCTAACGGCCATGCCGAGAAGGAAGAATTCGAGACCTCGTTGTTCATGATAGAGGGCGAGCTTGAGATCACCTATAACGGCGACAAGTTCACGATTGGCCCAGAGACGGCTCTTCACGTTCCGCTAGGCGTGTCATTCGGTGTCAAGAACTGGGGGAACGTGACAGCAAGCTACGTTCTGACGTTCTCGCCGACGCCGGGGACCGAGACTATGGAAGAGAAACTCGAGCGGTTCGCACGTGAGAATCGTGGGGTGAAGACGTCCGAGGAAACGAATGCGATGCGTTCGCTGACAGCCTAGCCAGCGAACGCGGATTGCTAGGTAAGTGCATGACGTCAGATCGGAGCGACAAACGAGGTGCGTACATCAATGGATGGGAAACAGATTGTTCAGCTAGCGACTGTTCCTGGATTTCAGCATGCGAAAGACAATTACTGGGCCCGCCCGGTGGTGTTTGGGAAGAACCTGTTCACCTACGTGGCGCAGGTTCCACCTGGTGGCTACATGCCACCCAATGGCCATGCTGAGAAAGAGGAGTTTGAGACCTCATTGTTCCTGCTGGAAGGGGAGCTTGAAATCACTTACGACGACGAGACGTTCACGATAGGCCCGGAAACGGCAATGCATAGACCCCTGGGCGTCAGGTTTGGTGTCAAGAACCGAGGCAAGGTGACAGCAACCTACGTCTTGACGTTCTCGCCACCGCCGAAGACTGAAACAATCGAGGAAAAACTCCTGCGGTTCGCCAGAGAGAATCGTGGAGTGAAGACGCCTGAAGAAATGAATGCGATGCGCGTACCTAGTAGTACGTAATCAATGATTCATGGAGGTAGACAGTGGGTGTAAGGATTCTGCAGCTAGCCACATACGGTGTTGAAATGGTCGAATGCGGAGGCGCTCTTGCCAAGAACGTCCAATCAGGCGGGGTCTCGCAGACCGCAGTTCTCCTGAGTAGGCCGCCAAGCAGGCCTGAGGTAACGCGGGCGGCCGAGATTCTCGGTGTTAATGTGAGCTTCCTTCAGTTCGACTACGGGAATGTTAACCCCGATCTCGAGTCCAAAAGAAGGCTCGTTCAACTCATCCGAGAAGCGAAGCCGGACATCATTATCACGCAGGATCCATTGGAGGGATACTCGGATCTCGATCCTGATCGCAGACAGGCGATGGTTCTCTACTTGGAAGCAATTGCGCTTGCCGGCAGACACTTCGCTCTTGATGAGTGCGAGTTGGAACCTCATCCGATCGCAACGATTTACTACATGACACACCATCCCAATTGCATCGTTGATGTTGGGCCCGTGTGGGACCTCAAGGAACGGGCAATGGATGAGTGCAAAACACAAATGGAGTTCAGCGCACAAATGCTTGGGCGCCGTGTGGACGAAGATCTGCTTCGAAAGCTCATCTCGGGAGATCAGGATTCATCTGCCAAGACGCTGGCCGAACTGGGCCGAGACCTTCATCGAGAAATGGATAAGGCTATTCATCTGGTCCACGGCATCAGAGGCCACGGTAGTCGGTGCGTCTTAGGAGAGCCCTATCGCAGAGAAGGCTCATTCACTCTGCAGGAACTGCTGGTCTAGACCGGCAACCTCGAATAACAGGGAGGTGATCGTCGAAGAAACGAACAGGACTCAAACACTGCACTTCATAGAGTAAGGAGGTTAATCAAATGCATTACGCAAGACGAATACTGACCCTGGTGTTGGTTGCTGGGCTGTTCCTCGGCGGGTTGGCCGTTGTGGGCCAAGCAGCAGGAACCATACGAATTGGTGCACATCTCGATTCCCTCAACCTAACTCCCTATAACTACGTGACGGGAACTCCAGGTTATCGAAAGATGACGCTCGTCTACGACTCATTGTTGTACGGAGACGCGGACAATATCCCACAACCTTGGCTGGCCGAGACGGCCGAACTAAGTGACGACGGGCTTGTCTGGACATTCAAACTCCGCGAAGGCATCGAATGGCACGACGGGGAACCGTTCACGGCGTACGACGTTAAGTTCAGTTACGAGTACTACGTGCAATACCCGATGGGGCGCTTCCAGGGGCCGATTGAGCGAGCTGTCGATCGTGTTTGGGCCGTTGACGACCTCACTGTTGTTATGTACCTGAAGCAAGCGGACCCAGCGTTCCGATTCGATCTGGCGGACATCCCGATTCTTCCAATGC
>Ga0114923_10003491_pt1 | contig 10613 bp, 8 predicted proteins | sample SumtaG_FD_89578 | JGI IMG/M metagenome (GOLD analysis project Ga0114923, IMG submission 89578) | Deep subsurface microbial communities from Indian Ocean to uncover new lineages of life (NeLLi) - Sumatra_00157 metaG | ecosystem: Environmental > Aquatic > Marine > Oceanic > Sediment | place: near...
ACCTAGGTTATGGTAAATACCTTAATGTGGTATCTAGTATTGAGTTTGAACGTATTCTAAGTGCTAGTGGACCAAACTCTGGTTTAATATTACGTCCTTCGGATGGAATAATTCCGAAGAAAATAGCATTTTTGCAATGTATTGGTTCGAGAGATAAAAGACAAGGCATAGAGTATTGCTCCTCAGTGTGCTGCATGTATACTACAAAAGAAGCGGTAATAGCTAAAGAACATATGAATATTGTAGAACCCACTATTTTTACAATGGATATTCGAGCATTTGGTAAAGATTTTGATAAATACATAGAACGCGCAAAAGACGAATATGGAGTGCGATATATCCGAAGTCGAATTTCCACCATTAAGGAAGTACCCGGAACTAAAGACTTACAAATATATTACGAAACAGAAGGAGGCACAATAGTTAAGGAAATCTTTAATCTTGTTGTCCTTGCTGTAGGGATACAACCTAATAGAAAAGCGAAAGAACTAGCTAAGATATTAAAAATAGATTTAAATGAATTTGGTTTTTGTAAGACAAATACCTTTACTCCTGTCCAGACTTCAAAACCAGGAATTTTTGTTTGTGGAGCATTTGCCGCACCGAAAGATATTCCAGAAACTGTTACAGAAGCAAGTGCCGCAGCAGGTTGCGTAAATGAATTCCTATCAGAAGCAAGACACACTCTGGTTACAAAAAAAGAAATGCCTTCGGAAATAGATATCGAAGATCAACCACCACGAATAGGTGTTTTTATTTGTCATTGTGGAATAAATATTGGTGGGGTAGTAGATGTTCCTGATGTAGTCGAATATACTAAAACATTACCGGATGTAGCTTACGCAGAACACAATCTGTATACTTGCTCCGCAGATACACAAACTAATATAAAACAAAAAATCCAAGATAATAATCTTAATAGAGTTATAGTTGCATCTTGTTCTCCCAGAACTCATGAACCCTTATTTCAAGCAACTATAAGAGAAGTTGGACTTAATAAGTACCTATTCGAAATGGCTAATATCAGAGACCAATGCTCTTGGGTTCATATGCACGATGCGATAAACGCAACTAATAAATCAAAAGATTTAGTAAGAATGGCAGTCGCAAAAGCAAGACAATTAGTACCATTAGAAGACCATGAACTTGATGTAATTCACAAGGGTTTAGTAATTGGGGGGGGTATTTCGGGAATGACTGCTGCGTTAAACCTAGCAGAACAAGGTTACGAAATTAGCATAATTGAAAAGGAAACTACCTTGGGTGGTTTCGCTAAAAATATTTATCATACTCTCGAAAATGATAATATCCAAGATTTTTTAAAAGAATTAATCCATAATGTTAAGGAACATAATTTAATTCACACCTTTACCGATGCTCAAATCGAATCCATTTCAGGATATATTGGCAACTTTATGACTAATATAGCACATGGAAAAAACAAGAAAAATGTTGATATTGAGCATGGAATTATTATCGTTGCTACAGGGGCTAACGAATATGAGCCAACAGAATACATGTTTGGAAAAGACGACAGAATAGTAACTCAATCTACACTCGAAACATTACTTAATTCACCAGATAAACTAAAAAATATAAACTCTATTACAATGATTCAATGTGTTGGCTCTCGAAATGAAGAGCATCCATATTGTAGTAGAGTATGCTGTTCTGAAGCTATTAAAAATGCGTTAAAAGTAAAAGATATAAATCCAAATATTGAAGTAATAATCTTATATAGGGATATCAGAACCTATGGTTTTAAAGAGAAATATTATAATTTAGCAAGAGAAAAAGGAGTCATTTTTCTTAGATTTGACGAGAAAAAACCTCCAGTATTAAAAAAAGAGAAAACTAAACTAAGTGTATTAATCGATCGACCTGATATAGGAGAGCTAAAAATTAATACAGACTTGATAGCACTAAGCACCGGTTTTGTAGCTCCACACAAAGAAAACGAAGATTTAGCCAAAATGCTTAAAGTTCCCTTAAATCAAGATAAATTCTTTTTAGAAGCTCATGTTAAATTACGACCTATAGATTTCGCAACAGATGGAATATTTTTATGTGGTAGCGCACATTCCCCCAAAAATATTAGCGAATCAATTGCTCAAGCAAACGGCGCCGCAGCTCAAGCTGTAAAAATCTTAAGTACTGAAAAAATCGTAACTTCTGGTCTTGTCGCTACAGTTGTTGAAGAAAATTGCATCGGTTGTGGCACTTGCGTTGAAGTCTGTCAATTTAACGCCATAGAATTAATAGAAAAAGAAAGAATCTTTGAAGATTTGGTGATGCTTACTAAAAAATCTCATATAAATCCGGCACTCTGTAAAGGATGTGGCACTTGCGGAGCCCAATGCCCAAATTCAACTATAATAATAAAACACTTTGGATTCGAGCAAATAAACGCCATGATCAAATCAATTATAACTTAATTTAAAATTAAATTAAATTTTAGCTATGACAAGTAAAGCAAAAAAAAAGACGGATAAAATAGAGTTCAATCCCAAAATCGTATGTTTTTGCTGCAGTTGGTGTAGTTACGCTGGAGCTGATTTGGCAGGTGTATCGCGATTTCAATATCCAGCCACGATAAGAATCGTGCGTGTAATGTGTTCCGGTAGAGTAGACCCTGCATTCATTTTAGAAGCTTTTAAAGAGGGGATGGATGGAGTCCTAGTGACTGGCTGCCATATAGGCGATTGTCATTACCTTAAAGGAAACGAGTTTGCGAAAGATAGATTTGAGCGGTTTCAATCAGTGCTAAAAATTATGAACCTCGAAAAAAGGTTTAGACTCGAATGGGTAAGCGCTTCTGAAGGGAAACGATTCGCAGAAGTAATTACGGAGTTTTCAAACGATGTAAAACAGTTAGGACCTTTTAGATAATTTCTTACTAATTCTCTCAATTTTGTATTATTCCTGGATATTCTTTATATCTTAGAAAAATGCCATCTGAAATGTTTCCAACTCCCCCTAATTAAAAATACAGGTAATGGAGATCCTAATCAAGAGAATATAAGTCTTGACTAAATAAAAACAAACCATTCCGAAAATTATATTACTATGATAAAACATTATTAGTTCAATGAATGAAATAATATTTCTTATTGAAGAATCATTAGAAGGCGGTTATGAAGCTAGAGCATTAGAAGCCTCTATTCATACTGAAGCTGATAATATGTCCGAATTAAAAAAATCAATTCGAGATGCTGTTAAATGCCATTTCGATGAGAATGAAATACCTCGAATTATCAGATTACATTTCGTTAAAGAAGAGGTCATAACTATATGAAAATCCCCCGTGATGTTAGCGGGGCGAAATTATCCAAGTTATTGAAGAGATTCGGCTTTGAAATTACAAGGCAGACTGGAAGCCATATGAGATTGACATCTACGATAAGTGGGGAATTCCACATAACTATCCCTAAGCATAAAAGTTTAAAAATCGGAACGTTAAATAATATCTTATCGGATATAGCAGATTATCTTGAAATTAATAAAAAAGAACTCATATCAGAGTTATTTAAATAATATATTTTAAGTGTTAACCCGAAGTGTTGGTCCCAAAGATGAGATAAAAAGGGAAGAATAAAAAATAAAAAGATCCATGAAAATGAAAGACCAATACAAGAGGAAAAAATTCTAAATTTTTTTTTTTAAGAGTACAATGATCGTTTTTGATATTTTATTAAGGTCTCTTCTTTTGGGTAAATTCAGAAGATGACTAAATCCAAAAATTCTAGGATAAGCGTAGTTAAATAAAAGTCATCAAATTTTAAACTCTTCTAATGTACTCATCTCACTTATAGAACTAGGAATCGACTTTATATTATTGAGACTTAAATCTAGAATTTTTAACTTTTTTAACCGTTTTATGCAAAATGGAATAAATTTTAGCCCCTGGCTAAGTAAAATTAACACTTCGAGATTTCTTAGACCACATATCTCTTTAGGGAATAGAACAATGTGCATAAATTCATCAAGAAGTAAATAAATTTCAGTTAAATATCCCTTTTTATTCACCCTATAATGATGCCATATTGAGTCCAATTCCCCTAATTTCTCTCCTTCAGGAAATTTTTTCATTACCCTCCCTGATAGAATTTCAAGCAGAGCTAATGCTAAGGCTTCTTTAGGAGCCAAACCACGCCTAATATATTTTTGAGAAAAAATTTTTTGTGCTAAAGTCGTAATTGAACTTGGTATTGTATCTAAATTGAAATTATCATTAAGGGAAAGGCTTTTTAATGAAATCAATCTTTCTATAGAGTCAGGAAGCGTTTTAAATTGATTATAGCTTAAATCTAAAGTTTGTAAATATTTTAAATTTCCTATGGATTCAGGAACTTCTGTTAAACCCCAATCTCTAAGATTTAAGCCCACTACATGACCCTTTTGTGCAATTAATAGTTTATCACGATGGTAATATTTGCCCTCCTCAATTAATCGTTTTAAATTTCCAGCAGCGAAGAATCGTGGACGACGTTTACCTTCTTCTACTAATTTCTGTATTGTACGTTTTCTCTGGTCAATATTTTCCTTTAAATCTAAAAAAACCTTAATTTCTTCAGAGTCTGTAATTTTATATTGATTTTTAAGTGCATAGAGTAAGCCTAACATTTGTGGTTTAGATAACAACTAATTCCCTCCAGGACTATTTGTAAAACAGTTAAAACCTTTCAAATAACTTATAAATAACTAATATTATACCAAATAATTAAAAAGTTAACGCTAATATTTATATTATCCCACTCATGGGATCAAAATCTATGATCCAACTCAAATTATACTGTCAATTTTTTTTTCTTATTCTCTCAACAAAATATAATAAAAACCATTATTTCTAAAACCACAAAGTGTAATACTTTTATATACATAATACTTTTATATACATAATACTTATATATATATTGATAAAAATGACTAATATAAGTGTGAGAATTGACCCTGAATTGAAAGAAAAGATGAACAAACTTAAACATTTAAATTGGAGTGAAATAATCCGTAATGCAATTAAAAAAGAAATTCAAAAGGAGAACGAAACGAATTTAGCTAAAGCAATTTTACTTAATGAAAAAATTCGTAAAAAAGCCCATGAAAATTTTAATAGCACAGATATTATTCGCCGTTTTAGAGAAGAAAGACATTAAAAATAGATAGAGAGTGAAAAGAATAATGAAACAAATAGTTATCGATGCTAATGTCGTTGCTAAATGGTTCATAGAAGAAGAGAATTCTACTAAAGCAAGACTTCTACGAGAGAAATTCATAGAAAAAGAAATTGAATTAGTCACACCATCATTATTATACTTTGAGGTATTGAACGCCTTGAAATACAGTAAACTGTTCAACCAAGAAGAACTTAACAATGCTGGAGAAAGTTTAGAAAACTATGGATTTAACGTAATTACTATAAAAAAAAAGATACGCGAACAAATAGTTAAAATTGCTGTTGAGCATGATCTCTCTATATATGATGCTTCCTATATTGGACTAAGTATAGCAATGGAGACTATCCTATGTACAGCAGACGAGAAGATTATTAAAAAATTACCTCAAAAATTAAAAAAATATGTAATAAGTTTAAAAAAAGTTGAAGAAATCCTTAATTAGTCAATCTTTATTATACTCTAAAATTAAAATATTAGGAAGATAATAATATTTATATTCCAAAAATTGTTGTTTTTAATGACTTTTAAGTTGATTTCAGTAAAAGAGAAAATATATAAACAATTAGAACAACTAAAAAATCCAGGTGAAAGTGTCTCGGATTTATTAGAAAGATTGATTCAAAACCATAAAAAGGACCCATTGAAACATTTTGGGATAGCTAAACAAATTCCAGTTGATATTTTGGATGACTTTGAAAAGGCAGTTTTAAATTCTAAAAAAGAATTTGTAAAAAAGATATTATAAGAAAATCTGGACTTTTCAGAGGTAAACTCAGGGCAAAGGGAGCGATTATAGACTTATAGATATAGATGCACTCTAAAGTCCTAGTTCTCTTAATTTACCTTTTAGAGCTAATTGTTTTTCTCCTTCTAAATTGTACCAGATATACATCACCAAAAATGATAAAACACTTAAAAGGGAAGGAATCAAACCCATATGAACACGTATACCCCAAATTGCCAGGGGAGTCTGAACAGCTTTCGGATCTGGATTGTAGCCAGTAATTATATGTACAACAGTGAAGATTACTGCTTGAAAGATAAGGGAAAATCGGTTGAAGAATGCTCTAATTCCTGCAAGAGTTCCTTCTTGGTGTATCCCATTTGTAATTGTGAAATCATCATTAACATCTGCCGCAACTGGACCTAAAGCGACGAAAAAACCGCCTGAACATACACCACCAACAAAACCGTAAATTATTGCCTCTCCGAGAGTGGTCATCCATAGTAGGGGAAGATAAGAAATGGCAATTAATAAAATACTAATTTTCATTGTTTTTCCAGCTCCAATTCTTCGCTGAACATTAGACCAAAAAGGTATAAAGAGGATAATCCCGATAAAACTCCCCAATCCCACGAGCCCATAATAAGATAAAGGAAGTCCAAGAATATCTTTCATAAAATAGATTCCGGAAGCGGTATATAACGTTCCTGCCAATGCCATAAGAAGAAAGACAAAGAATGATACTATGAAACTTCTCTGATGAAAAGCCAATTTCATTGACTTCAAGAATGATTCCCTTTTTTTATTCTTAAATCCCTGGATGAACCGTTCCTTCATTTCTTCTGTCTCACGTATCCCAGGAATAAGAAGTATCATTAAAATAGCTAAAATTATAGCCACAATATATGTCGCTAAGATGTAAGATTCTCTATTACCATATTCCACAATAACTAAAACGATAAAAACCAAAGGCACACCTAATACCCGTGGAACAATATTAACTATTAAACTTGCTTTCCTGCGTTCGGCATCTGTACGGAAATATGTAGTATAACCTGCACTCAAATGAATTAAATAAAGAGAATAAAAGGTATCCAATAAGCACGAGATGATAACAAAATACCAAAAAACTATCCAAACATTAGATGGAGTTACTTTAGGTGCGAGAAAAAGAAGTACCCAGCATATTATCATTGGTATCGAACTCATTACCATCCACGGAAACCTCATTCCATATTTTTTAGTCCACCGAAACGGCTTATCAGTTAAATAGCCTAAGAGTGGGTCATTAACCATATTCCATATTGCATAAATTACAAATGAAAGCCCCAACAGTGCAACAGGCAGGCCTATTTCGACTTCATAGTAATAGAATATTATCGTGTTAAAAAAACCCGCTGAACCACCCGATATAAGATAGCCTAAAGAGTAGGAAACCATTTTCTTTGTAGATGCCTGTTCCCACTCTGATACATCTATTTCAGAATCTTCACTCATTATTAATTTTCCTAATTTCCACTTAAATTCAACTTATCGTAATAATTTTTTTTAATATTGTCTCTCTATTTTATATATTAGAACTAAGTTCTATAAAAATTCAATTCTAAAAATTTTTATTTAGAATGCAATGATCGTTTCTGATATTTTATAAAGAAAATATAGGCGAGGATGATCATTCGAAGTTTATTTCTACTATTTATCTACATAATGTCGGATCCAATCGATTGAAAGTTACAATTTGTCCGATCTCGATAGAAAAAACCCAGAAATGTAGTTTTTCAAACATAAAAAACCGTCTTTTTTATCATTCTCGATCACAACATTTAAATTAATGATTTGGTAATATAATCCTTAGCAGAACTTTGTTTTTCTGACTAGTATTAGGTGTTAAACACTGAGAATTAAATTTTTCTTAAATAATATAAGGTAAAAGAATAATGGAGGGTTCACAGAATTAGATGCAAATTTTGCCCAAATCTATTTAATAAAAATGTAGATATATAATTCTTAGCAGAACTTAGTTTTTCTGACTAGTATTAAGTGTTAAAGACTGAGTGTGACATTTTTCTTACTAATTATGAGGTAAAGTGATAATGGAAGGATCTGTGTTAGTGATTGGAGGGGGTATTGCTGGAATCCAAACTTCTTTAGATTTAACAAAATTAGGATTTAAAGTTTTTCTTGTGGAAAGGACGCCCTCTATAGGAGGTCGAATGTCTCAACTTGATAAAACCTTTCCAACCAATGATTGTAGCTTATGTATTTTAGCCCCGAAAATGGTAGAAGTGTTTAGGAATCCCAATATTGAATTAATGACGTATTCAGAGGTAACTAATGTAAAAGGAAAAGCTGGTAATTTTCAAGTTACAGTTTTAAGAAAGCCTAGATATGTTGAAGAGGATAAATGTAAAGGTTGTGGTGATTGTGCCCAAAAATGCCCTAAAATCGAAGCGCCAAACATATTTGATATGAATTTAGGAAAAAGAAAATCAGTATACATTCCATTTCCACAAGCAGTCCCCCCTGTTTATGTAATTGATCCTGGAATGTGCTTAAAATTGACTAGAGATGTGTGCGGAGTATGTCAAAAAGTATGTACAGCTGAAGCAATAAATTTCGAACAAGAACCGCAAGATGTCGAATTAAATGTTGGAGCAATTGTCATAGCAACTGGTTTTGACATGCTATCTGCTGAACTTCCAGATAGATGGGGGTATAATTATGATAATGTAGTATCGGCATTAGAGTACGAGAGAATTTTAAGTGCTTCAGGTCCATTTGCCGGACATGTCTTGCGGTTGTCAGATCAAAAAGAACCAAAAAAAATCGCGTTTATACAGTGTGCTGGTTCTAGAGATTTTAATAAGGGTATTCCATATTGTTCAAGTGTCTGTTGCATGTATACCGCTAAAGAAGCAATAATCACAAGAGAGCACTCAGATTCGTCCGAATGTTACATTTTTCGGCACGATCTTAGAGCTTATGGGAAAAACTTTTATGAATATACCCAGCGAGCACAAAAAGAATATGGTGTCAAATATTTTAATTCCAAAATTAGTAAGATAGTGGAAGATCCTAAGACAAAAGATCTAATAATTCATTTTGAGGACTTAGAAGATGGCACGATTCAAGACTTTATAGCAAATTTAGTAGTTTTAGCCTCTCCTTTAGTTCCTTCAAAAGGTTCCGAAAAAGTTGCTAAAATCTTGAGAGTTAATCAAGATAAATATGGATTTTTCGAAGAAAATACACCTTTTGACAAACTTTCTACTAATCGAAAAGGAATTTTTATGAGTGGATTTTGTCAGGGTCCATTAGATATTCCTGAAACTGTTGCAGATGCAACTGGCGTGGCTAATAAGGTTTCTAAATTGCTTCATTCTGTAAAAGATACTCAAACAATAGAAAGAAAGATTTCAGAAGAGGAATTAGAAGTAGGCATTGATGAAGAGCCTCGTATAGGAGTGATGGTGTGTCATTGTGGTATAAATATTGGAAATTATGTTGATATTCCTCATGTAGTGGAATATATTAAGACTTTGCCTAATGTAGCTATAGTAGAAAATAATTTATATTCTTGTTCTAGTGATTCTCAAACGAGAATTAAGGAGTTAATTAAGGAACATAATTTGAACAGATTTATTGTTGCCTCTTGTACTCCACGAACTCATGAACAACTCTTTCAAGAAACATGTCAAGAAGCCGGTTTAAATAAGTATCTTTTTGAAATGGCAAATATTCGTGATCAATGTTCTTGGGTTCATATGTTTGAGAAAGAAGATGCGACACAGAAAGCTAAAGATTTAATTGAGATGGCTATTGCAAAATCCAGATTATTATTACCTCAAAAAGAATCAAGTTTACCAGTTACCCATGAGGCCTTAGTAATAGGTGGTGGTATATCTGGATTAACAGCAGCAATTAGTCTTGCGGACCAAGGATATATCACTCACATTGTTGAACAAGACTCTAAACTCGGCGGTAACTTAAACAATTTAAATAAAATATTTCCAGAGTATCAAGAAGCCTCTGAGTTTCTCAAACCAATTATTAATCATGTTCAGTCTCATACTGATATAGAGGTTTACTTAAATTCAAGAATCAAGGATGTAAAGGGCTTTGTCGGTAATTTTGAAGTTGAAATAGGTAACCAAAATAAATCAACTGAAATAAAAGTTGGAGCTATAATTGTAGCAACAGGAGCAAATGAATTGAAACCGGATACAACTTACAATTATCAAAATGATGAAAATATAATAACGCAGCTTGAATTAGAACAAAAACTAAAGGGAAAAGATAGAAGTTGGCTTGATAAAATTAAAAGTGTAACTATGATTTTATGTGTAAATTCCCGTCAAGAAGAAGGGATAACCTATTGTTCAAAAATATGCTGTGCAAACACTTTAAAAAACATTAATATCCTTAAGGAGCTAAAACCTGATCTAGAGATTATTACTATCTATCGCGATCTTCAAATGGCCAAAAAGAATTTTGAAGAATTTTACAGGGACACAAGGCAGAAATCACTTTTTTTAAGATATTCTGTAGACATTCCTCCAAAAATTATAAACGCTGAAGAATCAGGATTCAATCATAAAATCTCGTTATTCGAATATGATTTAAAAGATAAAATCGAGTTTAATACCGATCTTGTGGTATTGAGCACCCCATTGGTTGCTCCAGAAGAAGAGGAAGAGTTGTCGAAGATGCTGAAA
>Ga0114923_10003492_pt1 | contig 10610 bp, 12 predicted proteins | sample SumtaG_FD_89578 | JGI IMG/M metagenome (GOLD analysis project Ga0114923, IMG submission 89578) | Deep subsurface microbial communities from Indian Ocean to uncover new lineages of life (NeLLi) - Sumatra_00157 metaG | ecosystem: Environmental > Aquatic > Marine > Oceanic > Sediment | place: near...
ATGAATTTGGGCCGGTCCTTCAACTTATCTTTTTCCATTCGGGCTTCCTTAGTTCAACAGTATTGCCCCGGAAATCAACCCGGGATAATTTACTTTTTTTTTCCTTTGACTTTTTTTTTGAGTTTCATTATAATTTCACTGTTTAATGAAAAAGTCGTCAAAGTACGACGATACGAAAGTACGATGACTAAGAAAAGATGACTGAGAAAATGAAAACATTTTGCCCTCAAGTGACCTGGATAAAACGAGTTACTTTGAGAGGAAGGCCTTACAGGGGCCTAAAGGAGGAAAAATGAAAAAATATATCCTGTTATTTGTCGTATTGACCTTTATTTTGAGCCTGGGCAGCGGTTCACTTTATGCACAGGAGAAACCGAGATTGGGTGTACTTCGGTTCACCAATAATGTGGCCGGGATCGGTTGGTGGAGCCACAGGGTTGCCGATGAACTGGCGGATATGCTGAGTTCCGAATTGCTCAGTACCCGTGCCTTCCAGGTGTTGGAGCGGAAAGAGATCGGCGCAGTGCTCAGTGAGCAGGATTTGAGTGCTTCCGGTAGGGTCAGTAAGAGCACGCTTGTTAAAATGAGAAACATCAAAGGCGCCAAGTTTTTAATTGCCGGTACCGTTGCAGCGTTTGAAAAATCCGGTTCCAAGGGTGGAAAAGTCCGGTTTAAAGGTATCAGACTCGGTGGTAAAAAGTCCAAGACCTATATTGCCGTGGATGTAAAAATAATCAATACGGAAACCGGCGAGATCGTCGATGCCAGGACCATCGAAGCCACTATCAAAGCCAAAGCCATCGGTGCCGGCTTAAATATACGCAATTTTGCCATCAGCGGGGCCAAAGCGAAAAAAACCCCCACCGGTAAAGCCATCAGGGCCTGCATCGTTTATATCTCAGAATACCTGACCTGTTCCCTGGTTAAAGGCCAGGACCACCGCTGCATGAAAAAATGGAATAAAATGGACGCCAAACGAAGGGAAAAAACCAAAAGTTCGATCGACCTGGAGTAATTACCAGAAGACAGGGGGCAGACGACAGGTGACTGCCCCCTGGCCTTTGCCTTAGACTATGATCAGACATACTTTCGGTCCTGTTGCGTCACGCCGGCTGGGGATATCGCTGGGAGTCGATATCATCCCCTTTAAAACCTGTTCCCTGGACTGCATCTACTGTGAATGCGGCAGAACCACAAATTTAACGATTGAGAGAAAAGGATTTGTCGATCCCCAAATTATACTGGATGAAATAAGTGAAGTCATCGCGGGGGATCATCATATTAAAATCCAATATATCACCTTTTCCGGTTCCGGCGAGCCCACGCTAAACAAGGATATCGGTAAAATAATCAAAGGGATTAAACAGTTAACCGGTATCCCCGTTGCGATCCTGACCAACGGTACATTATTTCATTTAAAGGAAGTCCGGGAAGATATCTTAGATGCCGACCTGGTGCTTCCATCCCTGGACGCGGCCTCCCCCGCCGCCTTTTCCCGGTTAAACCGCCCCCATAAAGGGCTGGATATCGATTTGATAATAAAGGGTTTAGTCGATTTTAGCCGGATTTTTACAGGGGAAATATGGCTGGAAGTATTTATTGCCGGGGGAATCAACGATAAAAATGAGGAATTGGCTAAGATTTACCGGGCCATTAAAAATATCCAACCGGGTAAAGTGCAGTTAAATTCCCTGGACCGCCCACCGGCTTTCGACAACGTTCAACCGGCAGAGCTCAAAACCCTGGAAAGGATCGTAGAAAAATGGAAGAGTTTCCCGGTGGAGATCATCAAACGGATACGCAAGAGGGAAGAGATTGCTGCTTTCAGCAGGAACCTGGAAAACAATATTTTAAATACTATCATTCGCAGACCGCTGACGATCGATGACCTGGAAGCCCTGACCGGGAAAAATAGGCTGGAATTGTTTAAATATATCGATGTATTGGAAAAAGAGAAAAAAGTTTCCCCCAAAATCGTCGGGGACAAAATATTTTATGGAGCTTAAACAGAGAAAAGCCTGTCCGTTGTGCCAATCCGAAGATATAAAACTATTTAAAAAAGGAACCTTTGACCCGAAGTCTGTTCAGACGGAAAATTTCAAAATCACCGACAGCCGTTACGGTTCGTTGTGGACTTTTTTCTCCTGCCAAAACTGTCATTTTGTCTTTTCAAACCCCTATATCCCGGAGAAAAATATTGTCGAGTTTTACTCTCAATTGGAAGACCGGGAGTACAGCGCAGAAGCAGAGGGCCGCTCAAAAAATTTCAAAACGATCCTTAAACGTCTAAAGGGATTACACCGGGCCGGGCAAGGAGACTCGCTGCTGGACATCGGCGCAGCCAGCGGTATCTTCTTGAACCTGGCCAAACAGGAGGGATACCGGGCGGCAGGGATCGAGCCTTCGGAATCCCTGGTGGAAGAGGCGAAAAAGCGTTACGGTATCCGGTTGTTCAAAGGAACGGTCGATGATTACCACCCAGGGGAAAAATTTTCCGTTATAACGCTGCTGGATATTATCGAACACCTGGTGGAACCGGGTACCTTTATGACTACAGTGGACGGATTGCTGGCAGACAACGGCATCCTGGTGATAGTCACCCCGGACATCAACAGTTTTGCCGCCCGGGTTACGGGCAAACGCTGGTGGCACTTTCGCATCGCCCATATCAATTTTTTCAACTTAAAATCACTGCGATACCTGTTAACCAAACATGGGTATGACATTCTTTTGAAGAAAAAATATGCCTGGAATTTTTCACTTTTTTACCTGGTTACACGAGTTTTTCCCACTTTAAAAAATTTAAAGGGCAAGAAATCTTTACAAAATTTGCTAAAAAGGTTACACTTAAAATTACCGTTGTTTGATTCCTGGGAAATCTATGCAAGAAAGAAGAAGCGCACGATTTAAATTTAATTTGTATGTGGATTCGTTAAGACTGGAACGATGGCCCCGCAGTCTTGCCATTATCCCGGGTATTATTGCTTTTTTTGTACTCAACCCCCAATCGATCAAAAACTTCCCTTACCCGGATTTGGTCTGGAAAATTTTTGCGGCCTTTATACTGACGTTGTTTATCTCTACTGCCAACTACATTATCAATGAGATTACCGACGCCCCCCACGATGCTTATCACCCCCTCAAAAAACACCGGCCCCTGGTCAACAACCAGGTCAGTATAAAAATTTTAATGACGTTGTGGTTTTTGCTGGTGCTGGTTTCTATTGTCACCGGTCATCTTTTATATAAAAATATTTACTTTATGCTGAGTTTATTGGCGCTCCTGGTGGCCGGTATTCTTTACAATGTCCCGCCGGTGCGGGTGAAAGATATCCCTTTCCTGGACTCCACCCTGGAATCGGCCAATAATCCCATTCGACTTTTAATCGGATGGCATATTGCGGCCACCACCTTTCCCCCGGTTTCCCTGCTGGTTTCCTGGTGGGCTTTCGGAAATTTCCTGATGGTGGGTAAGCGGGTAGCGGAAAAAAAATTCCTCACCCAGGAAGAATCATCCGCTTACCGCCTGTCGCTAAAAAAATACAACCTCAACGGCCTCATCATTTTTATGATCGTTAACGCCGTTATTTTTCTTGTCACCTTTTCCCTCTTTGCCATCGAGTCGAAATTAAATTCATTTCTCCTGGCCATTCCCTTTATCGTGGTCTACCTGGTCATGTTTATGAAGAAATCGGTCCAGGATATCGAAGGTGCCGAAGAGCCGGAAAAGCTTTTGAAAAATCCCTATTTCGCTTTTTATACCTTGTTCCTGGTGGCTATCTTTATCCTAGCGTATATTTTTAAATAAATTGGAGTGCGGCGAATGTGCCCCCTGTGGCCAAATTAAAAGAAAAATGGAACTTGAAGTTATTTTAAAAATTTTATTGTCTGCTGTGTTGGGCGGCATTATCGGTCTTCAACGGGAACTCTCCCATAAAGAAGCCGGCTTGAAATTCAATGTATTGATCGCTGTGGGCAGTACATTGATGACTGTTCTTGCCTTTAAACTGGCGGGAGGTACTAAAACCCCCAACCCCTTACCAATGGCCGGGCATATTATCAGTGCCCTCGGTTTTATCGGGGCGGGTATTATCGTCCAGGCACGATTTGCCCTCCATGGTCTGACCGCGGCAGCCACCCTATGGTGTGTCGGAGCCATCGGCATAACCGTGGGAAGCGGGTATTATTTAACCGCTTTCCTGGTTACTATTTTTATCGTCATCGGTTTAACCCTGCTAAAACGTGTCTCCACCGCGCTTGAAAAACAAGGCAATATCTATGCCTATATCATCTCCTCCGAAGATAAGGCCTCTATCATCGTTGAAATCAAAAAAATTATTACCGACCTGGGGATCAAATATATCAATTCCACTATAAAAAAAGCCGGAGATGGTTTTGAAATCGAAATCGCGTTGAATACGTCGAAAAACAAGAATAAGGAATTTATCGAACGGGTCATGCAGCTAGCCGGAGTAAACGAAATTACTAATGAAAACTTGTGAAATCCACACTTTAATAAAAAATTTTGATCAAACTTTTACAAAAGTTTGGCCCCCGCAGGGCCGCCGGAGGCCAGGAGTAAAAAATGATTGAATTATTGATTGCCACAAAAAACCAGGGAAAATTAAAGGAGATAGAAAAACTGTTTACCGACAGTCCCATCGAAGTAAAGCTCTACTTTCTCCCGGATTTTAAAATAACCGCGGATTGCCGGGAAACAGGAAAGACTTTTATTAGAAATGCAGCGATCAAATCTTTATTTTACGGCAAAATGGTGCCGGAAGTCTATACGGTGGGTGACGATTCGGGATTGGAGGTGGAAGCCCTGGGAGGGGAGCCGGGTGTTTATTCCGCCCGGTATTCCGGTCCCGGTTCCACGGATGACCTCAACACAGCCAAACTTTTAGAAAAATTGGGAAATGCCTATAACCGGAAGGCAAAATTTGTCACCGCCGTATGCCTCTCTAAGAATGGCAGAATAATCAAAACCTTTAGCGGCGAAGTGGGGGGGATTATCACCGATAGAAAAAAGGGGACCCATGGCTTCGGTTATGACCCAGTGTTTTATTGTCCGCCGTTAAAAAAAACCTTTGCCCAGTTGCCTACGGAAGTGAAAAATCGAATTTCCCACCGTGCCAAAGCCTTTTTTAAATTGAAGGAGTACCTGGAAAGCCTGGAAGAAGAGAGTGATTAATAATTGACCATTAACAATTGAAAATTGACAATTCAATTAAATTCTACTATGAAAATAGCCCACGAATTACATGAAGAAAAAAGATATCAATTCAATCGTAGGGGTTTGATTCATCAAACCCCATATACGAATTATCCAGGGATAGGGCTTGATAAATCAAGCCCCTACAATAGAACACACAGCATTTTCATGGTCTCCGGGTGAGGATCGCATCATGAGGGACTTGCAGTGGAAAAATTGTCAATGATCAATTGCCAATTAATAATTGTCATTTATTAATTGTCTAAGCAGATGAAATTTTTTCCATTATGTGGTAATCTTTATACATCATGAAAGAGTTTGGCCAATATCCCATTGACCACTACTTGCAGAAAATCGCTGAATCCCTGCAAAAAAACTCCACCTGCTTGATCAAGGCGGAACCGGGCGCGGGAAAAACCACCCGCGTACCTCTCCATCTGCTCTCTATTATCAACGGGGAGATACTGGTGCTGGAACCCCGAAGACTGGCCGCCCGCCTCTCTGCCGAACGCAGCGCCTGGTTCTTAGACGAACCCTGCGGGAAACAGGTGGGCTTTCGCATTCGCCAGGACAGCCGGGTCTCCCAAGAAACCCGGCTGACCTTTATCACCGAGGGACTCTTTGCCAGGCTGTTAAAAAACAATCCCACCCTCGAGGGTGTCGGAGCGGTGGTGCTGGACGAATTCCATGAACGCAATATCCACACCGACATCGCCCTGGCCCTGGTGCGTAAGCTTCAAGAGTCCAAACGCCCGGACCTCAAGCTGGCGGTAATGTCCGCCACGCTGGATACGTCTGCCTTAGAAAAGTACCTGGAAGACGCAGCGGTTTTTGAGATCGAAGGGAGGACCTACCCGGTGGAAGTGGAGCACATCTCAGAACCACTATCGGATGGGCCTAAAGGAAAAAATTGGCTGGGGCAGGTTTCTTCCACGGTGAAAAGAATGCTCGATGACCCCCGCTGTCCCGGGCATATCCTGGTTTTTCTCACCGGTATGGGCGAAATCATGCGGGCCAAACAGGGGCTGGAGAGAGAGATTCCCGATGGGAAGGCAGCGATTTTACCCCTGGCGGCCGACCTTCCCTGGCAGGAGCAGCAGCGGGTGTTCCAAAAAAGTGAGCGGCGCAAGATTGTACTCTCCACCAACGTAGCGGAAACCTCTCTCACTATCCCCGGGGTGACCGGGGTGATCGATTCGGGGCTGGCTAAAATCCCGGCCCATGTCCCCTGGAGCGGCATGCCCACTTTAGAGATAAAACGGATCAGCCAGGCCTCTGCCATCCAGCGGGCCGGACGGGCGGGAAGAACCCAAAAGGGCTTAGTGTACCGGCTTTACAGTAAAGCCGAATTCGTGAATCGCGACCGATTCACCCCACCGGATATTCAACGGATCGATATATCCCATGCCCTCCTGGAGGTAATGAACCTGGGCTATTCCCCCGGGCTTATGCCCTGGTTCGAACCCCCGGAGGAAAAGAACCTCGAGTCCGCCCTCCAGCTTTTAACCTTCCTGGGTGCAATCGAAAGCAGCGGGGAGCTCACCGGTTTCGGTAAAAAGCTTTCGGAACTGCCCCTTCATCCCCGGCTGGCAGCGATAGTGGCAGAGGGGCTGGAAACAGGGTGCGGGGAAGACGCCCTGCTGGCGGCCTGCCTGATCAGCGAAGGATTTGCCCTCAAACGGGATGCCGTCTCAATCTCATCCAGGGAGAATGAGGAAGGTGAAGCCTGCGACCTCTCCGTGCAATTGGACCTTATAAAAGCATCGGTTCACCGGAAGCCAAGCATCAGTCAATACCCGCTGCAGTTTTTACAGAGTAGAAAGCAGAAACAGGTTTTGGCTCTCTATCACAGCTATGCAAGAATTTACCGGCTTCCCCGGGTGCCTCCCCCCCGTAAAACCGATCAGCAAAAACTTTCCCGCTGTCTTTTCAGGGGGTACCCGGACCGGGTTGCCCGGCGAAGGGAAGTCAAAGCCCTCTACAACTTCTGTCTTGGCCGCGGTGGAATGATCGGCCAGGGAAGTTTTCTCTACAACAAAAAGCCTGGGTTTCTAATCGCCATAGACGCGGTGGAGAACTTGAAGAGTGACGCTGCAAAGGGAGTGGTTATCCGGGCATGTACTACCCTTAAGTTGGATACCCTCAAAGAGGACCCGGCCGGCATGCTTAAAAAGGAGCAGAGGGAAGAGTTGAACCCGAAGGATGGCACCCTCTCTGTCCGGCAGGACCTCTATTACGGCAGACTCAAGGTAGAAACTCAAAAGATCGGAACCCTTGAAAAGGGGAAAAACCTCGCTCTAACTCTTGCAGAAAACTGGCCCTATCCTTTTGAAAACGATGAACCCCTAAAAATCTATCACAGCAGGGCAGCGCTTCTTGACCGGTATAAAATCCCCCACAACTGCCCGGTCTTTACCGGGGAGATGCTGGAACTTTTTTTCGCGTACATTTGCGAAGGAATCGGTTCCCTCAAGGAGCTCCTGGCGAAACCCCTCGACGAGTACATCTATAACCAGTTGACGGAGAGTGATAAAGCCGAGCTGGCCGCCTATGCCCCCACGGAAATGAAACTCAGGAATGGAAAACGGCTCAAGATTCATTACCGGGAGGGCAAAGAACCCTGGGCGGAGATTTTCATCCAGGATTGTTATGGACTGAGGGAGCATCCTTGTATTGTGCAGGGAAAGCAGCCGGTGATACTTCATCTTTTGGGTCCTAATCGCAGGGTAGCCCAGGTCACCGATGATCTGGCCGGGTTCTGGCAGGGGTCCTACAGCGAAGTGCGCAGGGAACTTTCCCGTCGTTACCCCAAGCATTACTGGCCGGAGGCTCCCTCCCGTGCGCAGCCTGTCATGTTGAAACGATTGGCCGGTTAGGCACTTACAGGAAGAGTGCTGGGGCTTTCCCCTCGGGCTTAGCAGGAACGAGCAGGCTTTTTTCGAGAACTATTTGGCGGCTATTTGGAACCTATCCGCGGTTACCTGGAACTTCCCCATGGTTACATAGAACCTCCCCGCGGTTACATAGAACATTCCGGTGGTTACCTGGAACCTCCCCACGGTTACCTGGAACCTCCTCATGGTTACCTGGAACTTCCAGGTGGTCACATAGAACATTTCCATGGTCACAGGGAACTTCTCGATGGCTATCGAGAACCTTTCGATGGGAATTTGTTCTTTTCCAGGCACATTTTGTTCCTAAAATTAGCAATTTTCTAAACCATTTCCCTATTTTTTCGTATCAATAGCATTAAGAAAATAATTTATAGAAGTGAACATTGTTTTCAAGGAGGTAAAAATGAATAGAAAAGAGATTAGAAAAGAGGCCGGTATCAGGTTCAAGAAAATGCGTGAAGCGTTAAAGGTTTCCCAGGGGGAGTTATCCGCCCGTCTGGGAGTGGGCCGGGCCAGTTATGCTAAATACGAACGGGGCGATGCGTTTCCGCCCCTGGATTCCTTGATGGTACTGGTAAAAACCTTCGATTTATCGTTGGATTGGTTGATTAGCGGGAGAGGGCCGATGCTTTATAAAGAGAAAGAACAGCCGGAAAAAATAACCGCACTGGAAGACGTGATGAAGGATGTGAAGGACCTATTGGTTCATATGGAGCGTATCCCGCTGCTGCGTTATAAAGTGTTGAGTTTTTTCCAGGAATTCAAGCTGGAATATAAGGAACTGGTGGAGTCTTCCATGGCAGACGTTTAGCTGCCTTTGCTGACCATTGACCATTAAAAGTTTGGTAGTTTGGGGACAGCCGAAATAAGTGTTCCTCCGGCTCTCCGGTTAAATTATGTTAAACCAGGGTTATAATTTCTCCAGTCTTGTTATCCACCGGTTAAAATGAGCACATTCTTCCCTTATTTTTTTTAAACCGATCTTTGCCACAATAACCGGACCATCAGCGACTTTTTCATAATCCGGGAAAATCTTACAAAGCCTTTGAGACGGCGTCGAAGAGGGGTTATCATTGATGTCTTCCGGTGATTTAAATTTTCTTTTTATCTTTAACATTTCTTTTTTCTTCCCGGGTTCCAGAAGAGTTTCTGCCGCCGCCTCCGGTGATACAAACACCATGGCCTCGAATTCATGCAATTGCAAATAAGGCAAAAACCTACTGTCATCAATATCTTTCCTGAATAACTCCTCAAGAGACTGAACACGGTCAAAACCGTATCGTCCCCGGATTGCATTTTTAAAGGGGACCAGGGACGCGAATCCATAATAATCAATCATGGTTGTTACCATGGCGGCACTCGAATCTCGCAAAAGCCGCTTAATATCATTTTTAAAGGCCGGGGACGGTGCGTGAGATTGTGTGAATTTCCCGGTAAAAAAACTTCTGTTCAGAACTAAAGTTGAGGTTGGGTAAGGGGAACAAGCGAAATAAGTTAAGTACTGGCATATTTTTATCATAAAAATAAAGCGGTATCGATCATACAAAAAAAAATTGGCCTGTCCCCCAATCCACAGCATCCTTTTTTATTCTATGTCGATTGGCCATGGTTTTTTCAAAAGTGTTCTGCCCTTTGATGCAGCGGCTTCGTAGGCTATTCGCTGTAATCGTACCAGGATTTTGATTTTCTCTTCAATAGGTAGGTTTGCCTGTTTTTTACGCAGTTCCGATTTTGCTTTAAAGAAATTTTCTATTCCCTTTGCACCGGTATACATAGTTTTAGTCGGCATTATACATCTCCATAATTCTTTCCAGCCTTGTGTTTAATTCAAATTTATTCAATATTTTTTTTAATAAAACGCTGTCGATTTTCCCCTCATTTAGTGCTTGTATAACCCTTTCCCTGTCTTTAGGTCTGTTTGTTTGAAGCATGATGGCGATCAAGTATTCCAGCTTCATAACTTTTGTTTCAATATCCTTGTACAGGGTTGGAGCGGCTTCGTTTACTGCCTCTTCAACGAGTTCGTTGAAAACCGGGAGGAATTGGACGGGGATGCCTCCGATCACGATGTATTCTTTTTCCGGTTGATAGCCTCTTTCTTTCAAATATTCATATATAGAGGAAAGTGCCAGCAAGTTTTGATCTTTTTCGGCAGGTATGAAAAAGATATCGATGTCATAGGTCAAAATTGATTCGATATAAAATATTGCGGCTATTCCACCTCCAATTGCATACTTTTTTACCAGGCCTTTTTTCAGCAAGTCCTCGATAACTTCCAATGTTTTTTCCATGTATATATTAATATATTAAAAATAGAAAAAATTCAAGCCCTGATTTCTTAAAAGAAAAGGAAAAGAGGGGGCGGGGCGTTCAAAAGTTCAAATTTGTGTGATATAAAGACTTTATAAAAAGAGTACGAATAACGTATCGTGAAGCATCGGTACCTTCCACGCGATACTACGCCATGAATCGGGTTTACGACAGCAATGATATATTTGCCG
>Ga0114923_10003493_pt1 | contig 10608 bp, 1 predicted proteins | sample SumtaG_FD_89578 | JGI IMG/M metagenome (GOLD analysis project Ga0114923, IMG submission 89578) | Deep subsurface microbial communities from Indian Ocean to uncover new lineages of life (NeLLi) - Sumatra_00157 metaG | ecosystem: Environmental > Aquatic > Marine > Oceanic > Sediment | place: near...
CCAGGTCCGAAAACCTGGCCTGGCATGAATTATCCGATACCCTTCCCTTTGAGAGAAGCTTCTCCGCTGGTTATCAAGCTGAATTTCTTAATGACTATCTCTTATCCAGAGAACGCCTACTGCAGGTGCTGCCCTGCCAGGTAAAGATTTTAACGGAAGATGAAATCGTTGAAAAATATGACAGCTACTTACCCACGGATATAAAAAGTTTCGATGATTTGTTGACCACTGCCGGTATTACCAGGGATGAGTTAGGGGCAGAGGGATTTTGTGATAAAACGACGGATGAAGCAGTGCTTGTCGATTTAAATGAGAAATTGAATCGACAGTTTCCCACCCCGGAAATCTCCGATCAAGCCTTTCGGATACTTTTGTTAGACCTTTCCCAGTTCTTCACCGACAGCAGTGATATGCTCTACGATGTGGTGGATGTACCCCTTGGTCTGATGTATATTTTAACCTATTTGCATCAACAGATGGGAAACAAAATTAATGGGAAAATTCTCAAATCCCGGATGGATTTCGATAGTTTTGAAGAATTAAAAACAATAGTGGAGGAATTTCAACCACAGGTGATTGGTGTGCGCTCTCTTACCTTTTATAAGGATTTCCTTCATGAAACAGCCGCAGCCCTTCGTCAATGGGGGTTTGCCGGTCCCATCATTGCTGGCGGCCCCTATGCCACAGTAGACTATGAAACCCTATTGCAGGACAGCAACATCGACCTGGTGGTGTTCAGTGAGGGTGAGCAGACCTTTTGCGAAATCCTGGAAAAAATCATCGCCAATCAAGGAAAATTACCTGGAGAAGAGGTATTAAGAGAAATCCCCGGTATTGCATTTATCCCGGAAAAAGAAACCCATGACCGGGCCTATGCCCGGGAAATTCTTATGATGGACCTTCTAACAGGTACTTTATCTCAAAAACCCCGGCAAAACCCATTACCCGCGGTTCAACCCTCTGATTTGGCATATGTTATTTTTACTTCCGGTTCCACCGGTATACCCAAAGGAGTACTGATCCAACATCAGAATGCAGTGAATGTACTCAAATGGTTTGGACAAGCTTATGGAATTAAGCCGGATACCCATGTTATCCAAATGACCAATTATACCTTTGACCCCAGTGTCGAGCAAATTTACAGCCCACTCCTTCATGGGGCCGCGGTTTTTATCCCCCCCGATGCCGCTATTTCAAGTAGGGAGGCATTTACTGAATTTGTCGACACGAGGCAAATTAACATGGTCAATTCCGTTCCCATTCTGTTGAAAGAATTGTTGGGATACCGGGAAAAATTAGAAAGCCTGGATATTGTGATTTCCGGGGGTGAAAAACTTGAAAATATTGTTAAAAATCAGATCCTTAAAAAAGGCTATCGATTATATAATCAATATGGACCCACTGAGACCACTATTGATGCCTTGATGACTCCGTGTTCCACAGGGGATGTAACGTTGGGGCGTCCGATCGCCAATGTCTTCTGCCACATTTTGGATAAAAACCATCACCAGGTACCCATTGGTGTGGCAGGGGAGTTGTTGATTGGAGGTGCCGGGGTTTCCCGGGGATATTTAAACCGGCCGGAATTAACCGCGGAAAAATTCCTCTCTATCTCCAATATTTCTGGAAAAATCTACCGGACCGGTGATTTGGCGCGGTGGTTGTTGGATGGTACGATCGAATTTTTAGGCCGCATCGATCACCAGGTAAAGATAAGGGGATTCCGTATCGAACTGGGAGAAGTCGAAAGCCATCTGCGAAAGTATCAACAGGTAAACGAAGCTGTAGTGATCACCTGTGAAGTCAATAAAGACAATGTCGCCGACAAAACAGCAGAAGTAGGAGATAAATTCCTGACGGCTTATATTACCCCGGAACCCGATGTATCAGTGTCTGTCCCCGCATTGAGGGAGTATTTGTCCGTTCAATTGCCTGGATATATGATACCTGCCTACTTTGTTGTCCTAGAATCCCTGCCATTGAATCCCAACGGTAAAATTGACCGCAAAGCATTACCGGATCCCACGGTTGACAGTCCCGCCGGTGATGCCGATTATGTTCCCCCCGGGAATCCCATCGAAGAAAAATTGGTGGAAACCTGGGAAAAGGTTTTGGGGCGAAAACCCATCGGTATCGATGATAACTTCTTTATCAGCGGCGGGGATTCCATTAAGTCCATCCAGATCGCCTCCCGGATGAACATGGCGGGATATAAACTGGAAATGCGCGACATCTTCCAATACCCAACCATATCGCAGTTGGCACCCCGGGTGCAAAAATTGGAACAGCGTTCGGATCAATCGACCGTTACAGGCATTGTCCCCTTGCTGCCGTCGCAATTAGAGTTCTTTGAAAAAAACAAAATCGCCCCCCATCATTTTAACCAGTCCGTGATGTTGTACTCGCAGGAGGGATTTACAGGGGAAGCGGTTCGAGCCATATTTACCCGGGTCCAGGAACACCATGACGCTCTCCGTATGACCTTTAAAAAAGAAGGCGAAAAGATCGTTCAAACCAATCATGGGCCGGATTATCCCCTGGCGCTGCAGGAGTTTGATCTGCGCAGCAGTGATCCCCAAGAAGCAGCGGCAATCCTGGCAAAGAAGGCCAATGAAATCCAGGCCGGTATCGACCTGGAACAGGGGCCCTTAATGAAGCTGGGGGTGTTTCATTTGCCTGACGGGGACCGCTTATTGATTGTTATTCATCACCTGGTGGTGGATGGGGTCTCCTGGCGAATACTCTTTGAAGATATCGAAACCCTCTACCGGCAGTACCGTGAGAACAAGGAACTGGTATTACCTTTAAAAACCGACTCTTTCAAAACCTGGTCGGAGAAGTTATCCCAATATGCCGACAGTCCCGCCTTCTTAGCGGAAAAAGCTTACTGGCAGGAAATGGAATCCAAACCGATCCTCCAATTGCAAAAAGATTTCCAGGTACAAAACAAAGACAATTTAATCAAAGATACTGTATTGCAATCGGTGAAACTGACCCCGGAAGAGACAACCCGCTTGTTAACCCGGGTGAATCATGCCTTTGGTACGGAAATTAACGATATACTGCTGACTGCGCTGTTTTTGGCGGTGCAAGCGGTTTACGGGTATGACCGGCTGCTCATCGCATTGGAGGGCCACGGCAGGGAAGAAATCCTGGAAAATATCAATGTTACGCGCACCATCGGGTGGTTTACCAGTGTCTTCCCGGTGGTATTGGAATTCTCTCCAAAGGTCCTGCAATCGGATGATGCGGATGAAGAAAAAACCGCCCGCCAAATTAAGGAAATAAAAGAAATCCTGCATCAATTACCTTATCGGGGTATCGGTTACGGAATACTGAAATATTTAACCGCAGGGGAACACAAAACAGACATTTCCTTTCGGTTAGCTCCCCAAATTAGTTTTAATTACCTGGGGCAATTCGACCAGGACCTGGAAAAGACATCCTTTGCCATGGCAGGGGAAACCACCGGTAATACCATTGGTGTAAACAGTGCCAGGGAATATGAGGTCGATATTTCCGGGATGATCGCCAATGGACGATTGGTCATATCGTTTGCTTACAATCGCACCCATTATAAGTCCGATACGATTAAGACAATCCTGCGTTTTTATAAAGAGAAGCTGCTTCATATTATTTCCTATTGTTCGTCTCGTGAGTACACCCAGCCCACCCCCAGTGATTTTACCTATAAAAAATTATCTATCGAGGCAGTGGAAGCCATTGCTGCTGCTGTGCCCTCACCCCCAGCCGATATTTACACCCTGGCCCCGATGCAGGAAGGCATGTTGTTTCATGCGTTGGTGGATCCGCGGTCTTCCGCCTATTTTGAGCAAATTTCCTACCGTTTTCACGGCCCGTTGGATACAGGTATTGTCCAAAAGAGTTTAAATGAACTGTGCAAGCGGTACGATATACTGCGCACCATTTTTATTTATGAAGGGCTTGAACGGCCGGTGCAGGTGGTGTTGAAGGAAGGGGAAGCGGAATTCTTATACGAGGATATCACCGGAAGGGAAATGAACCGGGAGCAAAAAGAGGAGTATGTCCGGGAATTTAAACGAAACGACCGGCACCGTCCCTTTAATCTAAGTAAAGATATATCGATGCGGGTGGCATTGATCCGGTTGGATGCGGATGAGTATGAATTTATTTGGACTCATCATCATATATTGATGGATGGCTGGTGTACCGGTGTATTGGTGGGAGAGTACCTGGAAATTTACCAAAGTTACCTGGCCCAACGTCCCCTTCAATTGCCGCCGGTGGTGCCGTATCGAACCTATATCCGGTGGCTGGAAAAACAGGACAAAGAGGCATCCGCAAATTTCTGGCAAAGGTACCTGGAACATTATAACACGGCTGCATCGATTGATGTGATCGGGGAGTTGAAGACCGGCACAACCCGCCGGGAACAATACCAAAACCAGCATATAGTGTTTCAATTGGACAGGGAAAACACGGGGAAACTTAACCGGCTGGCCGCCAGCCGCCAGGTGACGTTGTATACCTTTATCCAGGTCATTTGGGGGGTGTTATTGAGTAAATACAATAATAATACCCGGGATGTGGTATTTGGTTCTGTGGTCTCGGGCCGGCCGCCGGAAATACCCGGGGTGGAATCCATGGTGGGGTTGTTTATCAATACCATCCCGGTGCGAATCACTTACCGGCCGGACACCACGGTAAAAACACTGCTGGAAAAGGTCCAGCAGGATGCGTTAACCAGTGAACCCTACCACTATTACCCCCTGGCAAGTATCCAGGCCGACAGCGCCCTGAAACAGCATTTGATAGACCATATCTTGCTGTATGAAAACTTTCCCGTCACCGCTGAGATCGGTACCGTGACCGCGAAAAAACAAAAAACCGGTGAAGGCCCGGCAGTGAGATTTTCCAATATTGAAGCTTTCGAGCAGACCAATTATGATTTTAATGTCATCATTGCCCCTGCCGATCGATTAATCATAAGATTTGAATACAACGGCAATCGTTTCGACAGGGAATCGGTGGCACGGACTGCCGGCCATTTGCAGCGCTTGCTGGAACAGTTCCTGGATGATACGGACCGGGAAGTGGCCAAACTGACCCTTTTATCCCGGCAAGAGAAACAGCAGGTATTGGAAGAATTTAATCGGAAGAAAGAGTCCGCGCCAATGGCGGATCAACTCCTGCACCGGTTATTTGAAGATCAAGCGGCTAAAACTCCGGGAAACACGGCATTAATTTTCCGGGACCGGCAGTTAAGCTGTAAAGAGTTGAATGAGCTGGCCAATCGATGGGCCCATTGGTTCATCCGGCAGGGGGTGCGGCCGGATACGGTGGTGCCTTTGTTGATGGAGTCTTCCCTGCACATGGCCGCAGTTATCCTGGGGATATTGAAAGTTGGCGCCGCTTACCTGCCCATCGACCCCAATTACCCGGGAGACCGTATCGATTATATGTTATCCGACAGCGGCGCAAGGATTGGGGTGGCAGCAGGAAATGCAGCCGGTAAAGTCAGCATTGTTGATTGTCAATGGTTAATGATTAATGATCGACCGGAAGAGTCGATTTTAAAGGGGTGCGAAGACCACTGCTTCCCACCGGTAACCGGCAGCTTGCCACAGCAACTGGCTTACGTCATTTATACCTCGGGCACCACGGGCCGGTCCCGGGGGGTAATGGTGAAGCACCAGGGAGTGGTGAATTATACCTGGTGGCGTCATAAAACCTACGGCTGCACGGAAAAGGATGTCACCCTTCAACTGCTCTCTTTTGCTTTCGATGGATTTGTGTCCAATTTTTATCCCGGTTTACTTTCGGGTGGGGCATTGGTAATGGTTCCCGGTGCCTATCGCCTGGATTTCGATTATATAAAGGAAACCATCCGGGAGCACCGGGTAACCAATACCAGTGTCGTGCCCGGGATATATGAAGCGCTGTTGGACCGGGCAGAGCCGGGAGACCTGGACAGCCTGCGCTTCGTGGTATTGGGGGGCGAACGGGCCGGTGCAAACCTGATCGAAAAAAGCAAAAATATGAATCCCAATATCAATCTGATCAACGAATACGGCCCGGCAGAAACAACCGTAACTGCCGCCGCTCATATTGACATCGATGTGAACAACCCCGCGGTCATCGGCAGCCCCATTGCCAATACCTGCATTTATATACTTGATAACGTAATGGACCCGGTCCCGGTGGGGATTACCGGGGAATTGGCTATTTACGGCATCGGTGCAGCCCGGGGCTATTTAAATCAGCCGCAGTTGACCGCGGAAAAGTTTTGCCTCCGGCGGCCAGGGGGGGTAAAGGGAACAGGGAAATTCTTTTCACCTTTCACCTTTCACCTTTCACCTCTTTACAAAACCGGTGACCTTGCCCGCTGGCTCCCTGACGGTACGATTGAATTCATGGGCCGAACCGATACCCAGGTAAAAATCCGGGGCTTTCGTATTGAACCCGGGGAGATCGAGCATCGATTATTAACCCATGACCAGGTAAAAGAAGCCGCGGTCATGGTGCAAGAAGATGAAAGGGGAAATAAATATTTGTGTGCCTATGTTGTTCCTGCCGGCCCGGTTGAGCCGGATTCTTCTTCCCCTCTTTCGGTCCCCCAACTGCGCGGCTATTTGTTAAAATACCTGTCCGATTACATGGTGCCGGCTCATTTTGTGCAGGTGGAGAAAATACCCTTAACCCCTAACGGCAAATTGGATACCGGGGCGCTGCGTTCGATGGGCATTCCCCTGGGCACGGGTGTGGAATATGCCGCACCCTTCAATGAAAAACAAAAAATTACGGCCGCTGTATGGAAAGACGTATTGGAACTGGATAAAGTGGGCATCGATGACAATTTCTTCGACCTGGGCGGGAACTCCCTGGATATTATCCAGGTGCATAACCGGTTAAAACAGGCCCTGGGAAGAGATATTCCCATTGTCACCCTCTTCGAATATCCCACCATTGCCGCTTTCGTGCAATACCTGGAACTGGAAGAGAACGGCGGCATCGATGAACAAGAAATGGAACAGTTTGATTCCATGCAGGATGAAGCGATCTCCTTCATGGAACAGACACTCCGGATCGTAGACCAGGATGATCATGAATAATAAAAAATCTCAAACCAACGAAACCGGTCTGGAAATTGCAGTGATCGGTATGGCCGGGAGGTTCCCCGGGGCGAGAACCACTGCTGAGTTCTGGGACAATTTAAAAAACGGTGTGGAAAGTCTCTATTTTCTCGGGGGAGAGGAGCTGGAACGTATCTCCTCGAAGGTGAGAGATAAGCCCAATTATGTTAAGACCAAAGGCGGTATCCTGGAGGATAAACACTATTTTGATGCCGCGTTTTTCGATTACACCCCGATGGAGGCCGAAATAATGGACCCCCAGGTGCGCCTCTTCCATGAATGCGTGTGGGAAGCCCTGGAAGATGCCGGTTACAATCCCGACACGTATGAAGGAACCATCGGGCTCTATGCCGGCAGTTCCTTTAGTATTTATTGGGAAGGCCTGGCGGTTTTATCGGGAAAGCGTTCCCGGATGGGAGACTTTTTTGCCGAACAGTTGACCAATAAAGATTTTTTAGCGACACGGATTTCCTATAAGCTGAATCTAAAGGGACCCAGTGTGATGATGCAAACCACCTGTTCCACCTCGTTGACGGCCATTCACCTGGCCTACCGGGCCCTGTTGATGGGTGAGTGCAAAATGGCCCTGGCCGGGGGGTTGTCTGTCACGCATCAAGAAGAGACCGGGTATTTTTATGCGGAAGGGTTGGTCAATTCGCCGGACGGCCACTGCCGGGCCTTTGATGCCCGGGCCGCGGGAACCGTCTTCAGCAGCGGCGGTGGGGTGGTGCTGTTAAAACCCCTGAAAAAGGCGGTCGCTGATAGAGATCATATATATGCCCTGGTAAAAGGTTCAGCCGTCAATAACGACGGCAATCGAAAAGTAGGCTATACCGCTCCCAGTGTCAAGGGGCAGGTAGAGGTCATCCGGGCCGCCCATCGCTTCGCTAAGGTGGACCCGGAAACCATTACCTATGTGGAAACCCACGGCACCGCCACTCAACTGGGGGACCCCATCGAAGCCCAGGCGTTAATAAAGGCCTTTAATACCAAAAAACGGCATTTTTGCGGCCTCGGATCGGTGAAAACCAACGTGGGGCACCTGGACTGCGGTGCCGGGGCAGCCGGTTTTATTAAGACCGTATTGGCGCTGAAACACCGGTTAATCCCACCCAGTCTCCATTTTGAAACCCCTAGCCCCAAAATTGATTTTGAAAACAGCCCCTTTTATGTGGCCAATCGATTGACGCCGTGGAAAAATGATGGACATCCCCGGCGGGCCGGGGTCAGTGCCTTTGGTATCGGCGGCACCAACGCACATGTGGTGCTGGAGGAATGGCCCGCTGCGCAAAACGCAGAGCGCACAGGCCAAGGAGCTGAGAGTCAAGGTAGGGAATATCATTTAATCCGGTTATCCGCCAGGACCGAAACCGCCCTGGACAAAATGACCCGAAACCTGGCAAACCATATAAAAGAGAACCCGGGTTTAAGTCTTGCCGATGCGGCCTATACCCTGCAGGTGGGCAGGAAATCCCTGGAACATCGACAAATAACAGTCTGTTCAACCCTTGAAGAAGCCCTGGATGTATTATCCGCCGTCGATGGGGAAAAAGGCTGCACTTCCCCGGGCGATGAAGAGAAACCCCTGGTGATATTTATGTTTTCCGGCCAGGGGCCCCAGTATGTGAACATGGGGTGGGATTTGTATCGAACAGAGCCTGCATTCCGGGAGGAGATGGACCGCGGTTTTGCAGTACTGGAATCGCTTTTGGGTAAGGATGTCAAAGAGATTCTTTATCCCCCGGACCCGGTGAGTGAAGGTTGTGCCGGTGACCACCGGATTAACCACGTGATTTATTCCGGTCCCATAAAGCTCCTGTTTGAATATTCCCTGGCCCGGTTATCGATGAAATGGGGTATCCAACCCCATGCCATGATCGGGCACAGCTTTGGCGAATACGCAGCGGCCTGTTTGTGCGGGGTATTTTCCCTGGAGGATGCATTGACATTGGCGGTGTTAAGGGGGCGGTTAATGGAGAAAACCCCCGAAGGCGCCATGCTCAGCGTCACCCTCTCCCGGGAGGAACTAAAACCCTTTTTATTAAAAAATGATCAACTTTCATTGGCAGCAGTGAATGCTCCGTCTCTCTGCATTGTTTCCGGCCCTGCCGCTGCCGTGCATTCATTGGAAAACCAATTGAAGGAAAAGGGGCATGAATGTATCCGTCTCAATTTTCCCCGCGCCAGCCATTCCCAAATGATGGCTCCCATTGCAGCGGAATATGTCGCCAACGCAGGTAAAATCGCCTTTAATAAGCCGCAAATTCCATATATATCTGGACTGACCGGGACGTGGATAAAAGATCAAGAGGCCGTGGACCCGCGGTATTGGGCGCGGCATTTGCAAGAGACTATCCGGTTTTCAGACGGATTGCAGGAATTATTGAAAGAACCCAACGTCGTTTTCCTGGAAGTGGGCCCGGGAAGAGGGCTCACATTATTCCTATCCCAGCACCCGGATAAGAAAGCCCAACACCTGGGCGTCAACCTGGTGAGACATCCCCGGGACAAGGTATCGGATGTGGAATTTTTGTTGGAAAAAATAGGTGAATGTTGGCTTTCCGGTGTGGAATATGATGGCCGGGCCTTTTATTCCCAACAGGAGCGGCATCGTGTTCCATTACCCACTTATCCCTTCGAGAGGGAACGGTACTGGCTAACAGTGGATTCTTCCGGGATATTGGCGGGTTTGAAGCGCGGGGCAGGGGCAAGAAAAAAAGACCCTATTACCGATTGGTTCTATATTCCTGCCTGGAAACCCGCTCCCCTGGTAAAAGAAACCCCTGATACCCCGGCGGCATCCCCCGGGAAGCGCCGGTGGTTGGTTTTTGTCGATGACACGGGATTGGGGGCCCGGCTGGTGCGCCGCATGCAGCAAGAGGGCGAGGAGGTGGTCACGGTAAAAGCCGGCACTTGCTTTGGCAAAGAAACCACTACCCTGTATACGGTTAATCCCGCGGAAAAACAAGACTATGAATCGCTCCTGGATGCATTATCCCGGGACGAGAAAATCCCCCGGCGTATCATTCATTTGTGGGGGGTAACCGTTGACGGGGATGACCCGGACCAGGGGGAACACCTGACCTTTGCCGGGGTGGATAGGACACTGGAATACGGGATTTTCAGTTTGTTCTTCCTGGCACAAGCCATTGGTAATAAAGGCATGATGGAACCGTTGCAAATAGATGCCGTTACCTCGGGTATGCAGGCAGTCAGCGGTGAAGCCCTGGAAAACCCGGCAAAGTCAACCATTTTGTCACCACTGCGGGTGATTCCCCGCGAATTCTCCACTATCACCTGCCGGAGTATCGATGTCCGGCTTCCCTCACCCGGCGGCTGGCAAGAGGAACAACTGGTGCGCCGGTTGTGGGACGAACTGGAGATGAAGGACCCGGAGGTGGCTTTTCGAGGTGGCCAACGGTTGACCCGGCAATTTGCACCCCTCCGGTGGTTTGGGCAACCGGAGGGATGCACATTGCCGAAGCAATAGCGC
>Ga0114923_10003494_pt1 | contig 10605 bp, 4 predicted proteins | sample SumtaG_FD_89578 | JGI IMG/M metagenome (GOLD analysis project Ga0114923, IMG submission 89578) | Deep subsurface microbial communities from Indian Ocean to uncover new lineages of life (NeLLi) - Sumatra_00157 metaG | ecosystem: Environmental > Aquatic > Marine > Oceanic > Sediment | place: near...
CGCACCATTTGCTTTTGACCGAGGAGTGTTGCGCCGAATACGACACGAACTACAAAGTAAATCCACCTTTACGAGGGGCCAAAGATGTTGAGGCCCTAAAGCAGGCGATTGCCGATGGATTAGTCGATGCTTTGGCAACAGACCACGCCCCTCATTTGCAAAGTGAAAAGGAGCTGGAGTTTTTGGCTGCTCCTTTCGGCATAGCGAGTTTGGAATGTGCTCTGGGTCTTTATGTCAAGGCTCTTATTGAGCCGCGTATTTTGGATTGGCCCGGCTTAATTCGTTCAATGACGGAAAAGCCAGCTAAGATAATCGGCGTTGACAAGGGTACACTCGGCATAGGCAAACAGGCAGACGTTACGATTATCGACCCCGATGCCGAGTATGAAATCGACGTCAACAAATTTCGCTCCAAGAGCAGGAACTGTCCTTATCACGGCTGGAAGGTCAAAGGCAAGGTCGAAAAAACAATCGTCGGGGGCGAGATAAGGTTCGAAGCGTAAACGCAAATTTCGAAATCTGAAGCACGAAACACGAGATTTAGGCGATATACGCAATACGCATCCTTGACCTCGAGCGAAGCGAAGGCACGCAATACGAGATACGAGATGTTTATTATCGATGGTCATAATCTGTTGCACTCAATCCGTGAAGTGGACGAAGGCTCCGAGTCTATTAGCGATGTTCAATTGTGCCGGATTGTGGGCAGGTATCTAAAGCTGATCAGCGAAAAGGGCGAGATTATTTTTGATGGTACGGGGCCGCGAGATAAGAGCGGATTCGATAATATAAGCAATTTGGAGGTCCTCTTTGCTGGCCTGAATACAGATGCCGACACGGTAATCGAGGACAAGATAAGAGCAAACACGGCACCGAAGAGATTATCTATTGTCAGCAGCGACCGAAGATTGCGAAGGGCAGCACAGGTAAGAAAAGCAATGGCGGTGAAGTCTGAGCTTTTCTGGAATAATCTCCAGAAGCAATTGAGCCGGAAAAAGACGATGAGAGAACCGGCTGCAAAACGGCGGGGACTAAGCGAGAGCGAAACCAAACAATGGCTTGAGTTCTTCGGCCTTGAGCAGTAATCTTGTGTATAAAAAGGGCTGCCCTTTGGCAGCCCTTTACGCTAAATCAAATTAGTATTCTTATAGACCTTCAGTTACACCGAAAAATCAGGCACTACCAGGCAATGACCCTAACGGCATCAACGTAGGCGTCTTCGCTGGAACGAGACATTGTTCCCCTGAATCGAATCATGATGTCATTTATAGCGGTCACGGGAATGCTCACATTGTGCCACGTGTTTTCCGGGTCAACATTTCCTCTTAAACTTGCCGCTGGCAGCCAGGCGCCACCATCAGCCGAGACGTCAAACGCGAGATATTCTCCTGTATCAAGCCCTGATTCAATATACCACCAGAAAGTAATGGTAGCATTGTTCTTTCCTTGCAAATCTATTGGAATGGAGATTAATTGTGCGTCGGTGGCTCTACCATCAACTTCAGCGGCATAATTACCTTCTACCTTTCGGGTAGTTCTTCGGCGCCAGTCGTTCTGAGAATCTTGGCTCCAGTTCGCGGTCCAGTCCCCCGACGACTCAAAGCTATCAAAGAATACCGTAAGCTCTGATGGTGCTCCTTCCACAGTCACACTTGCAGTTCCGGATACACCTCCACTACCAGTTGCCGTGATGGTTGCATCTCCTACGTCCATAGCTGTGAAGTAACCATCTTGACCAACGGTTCCTACAGCCTCAGGACTGCTTTCCCAGGTTATAGTGCCAGTGCCAATTGGGTCTCCATACTGGTCTTTACCAGTTGCAGTGAACTGCTGAGTTTCGCCTACATACAAGGTCACACTGCTTGGCGAGACTTCGATGGTGGTAAGTACCGCTGCTTCTTCCACAGTCACGCCTGCAGTTCCGAATACACCTCCACTACCAGTTGCCTTGATGGCTGTATCTCCTACGTCCAGAGCTGTGCAGAGACCGGTTGAGCTAATTGCTCCAATTGCAGGCTCGCTGCTTTCCCACGTTATGGTCCCAGTATCGATTGGGTCTCCATACTGGTCTTTACCAGTTGCAGTGAACTGCTGAATTTCGCCTACATACAAGGTCACAGAATTTGGCGAGACTTCGATGGTGGTAAGTACCGCTGCTTCTTCCACAGTCACGCCTGCAGTTCCGAATACACCTCCGCTACCAGTTGCTCTGACGGTTGTGGGTCCTGTGCCTACAGCTTCGAAAACACCAGTTGTTGAACCAATGGTTCCTACTCCCTCATCGCTGCTTTCCCACGTTATTGTGCCAGTGTCGATTGGGTCTCCATACTGGTCTTTACCAGTTGCAGTGAACTGCTGAGTTTCGCCTACATACAAGGTCACATCACTTGGCGAGACGTCGATGGTGGTAAGTACCGCTGCTTCTTCCACAGTCACGCCTGCAGTCCCGAATACACCTCCACTACCAGTTGCCTTGATGGTTGTATCTCCTACGTCCAGAGCTGTGAAGAAACCATCTTGATCAACGGTTCCTACTGCCTCATTGCTGCTTTCCCAGGTTATAGTGCCAGTGCCAATTGGGTCTCCATACTGATCTTTACCAGTTGCGGTGAACTCTTGAGTTTGGCCTACATACAAGGTCACACTGCTTGGTGAGACTTCAATGGTGCTAAGTACTGGTGGTTCGCTGGCAACTCCTGCAGCTTCGTGAGCATCGACCAGGCCAAATCCATACCATTTATCCCACCCGGGGTCGCCCAGGTCATCGGCAGTGTCTTGAAGTATGGTGCGGACATTGCCACCTGGACCAGCCAAAACCAAAGCGGCGGTTCCTGCCACGTGCGGACAAGCCATCGAAGTGCCGCTGCCGAATGCATATCCGCCACCCCTGTATGTGGACTTTATATCTACACCGGGCGCTGCCAGCTCCAAAGCCAAGCCAGTGCTTGAGAAGCTTGCTTTCGTGTCTGTATTGCCTGTCGCGCCGACGGCGATAACAGAGCTGTATCTGGCAGGATAGTCTACCGTATCCCGCTCGCTGCCCCGGCGTATGCTGTAATCGTTGCCGGCAGCGGCAACCAGGATGACACCAGCCGCAGCCGCCTGGTTACATGCATTCTGCAGCGTTTGATAATTATAATCGGTGCCCAAGCTCATGGAGATAATGTCCATACCGTTTTCAGCCGCCCACTCAATGCCGGCAACCACATCGCTCAGATATCCGCTTCCACTGCTGCTTAAGACTTTGACTCCATAGATAAAAGCTTCCGGGGCAACGCCGATAACGCCTTCGCCATTGTCTTTTGCAGCTATTGTCCCTGCGCAGTGTGTTCCGTGCCCGTGGTCGTCCATTGGATTATCGTCATTATTTCTAAAATCATATCCGCCTTTATAATTGTCGTCTAAGTCAGGGTGGGTGTAATCGATCCCCGTGTCGATGATAGCCACTTTAATCCCTGTGCCCTTATTGGATGGATGGACATTACCTGCGCCTATGTGCTTGACACCCCATGAACTGTCCAGTTCCGGGTCAAGTGCATGCACCATGCCATCTTCTTCAATGTAGGCAACTCTCGGATCGGCTCTCAACCTGGAAATCTGCGTTTCGGAGAGGTTTGCTGCCGCTGCGGGCACAAATCGGTAGGAGTGACGGGCTTCGCCGCCGTATTCCCGCACGCAGCGTCTGCGCCTTTCGGCAGCCCGGTGTCCAGTTCCATCTCTGAAACCAATTAAAACTCTCCTCCTTGAAGGCCTATTCCGTCCAGAAGGCCTACGCTGAGCGAAACTTCCCTCAGTCAGACCTAATGCCAAAATACCCAATGACAGGATTACTACAATTGGGCATGTCTTTTTCATGGTTTAGTCTCGTAAAAACTACTTAATTTCTGCGAAAACGCCCCTCCTGGCTTAAATACAAACACTTAGTATAGTATAATTTATCGGAAAAAGCAAGAAATTTCTCTAAACTTTTTCCGGCGAGCGAGCTAATTAGTCTCCATATTCAGGTGTCCTTTGCTGGTCTTGCATTTTGGTCCTGGTCTTAATAGGGCGGAAATCTAAAATCAGGTCGCAAAGTGCGGTTCAATTCTGACGAAATTTTATATTGCTTAATTTAGTGAAAAGCTGTATAAAAGTGTCTCGTAACTCACAGAGCCTGCTGTGGCGGTGCAGGCCTGTGTGGTTAAGTTGTTTATGGTTCTTATCTTAGAAGCTGGAGAAGCTATGAAACGCAAGATGGTTACGATTGATGGCAATGCGGCGGCGGCATATGTGGCGCACGCGACAAATGAAGTTATTGCAATATATCCGATTACTCCCAGCTCGGCTATGGGAGAAATTGCCGATGCAAGGACGGCCAAAGGCGAGCCCAATATCTGGGGAACGGTTCCTTCGGTTACGGAGATGCAGTCGGAGGCAGGGGCAGCCGGGGCTGTGCATGGTGCGTTGGCGACCGGCGCTTTGACAACGACTTTTACGGCCTCGCAGGGACTCTTGCTGATGATTCCCAATATGTACAAGATTGCGGGTGAACTGCTGCCTACCGCCTTTCACATCTCAGCTCGGTCGTTGGCCTGTCAGGCACTTTCAATATTCGGCGACCATTCTGATGTGATGACCTGTCGCGAGACCGGCTTTGCCATGCTTTGTTCGTGCAACGTTCAGGAGGTTATGGATTTGGCGCTTATTGCTCAACAGGTGACATTGGCCTCGCAAGTACCTTTCCTGCATTTCTTCGACGGCTTCAGGACCAGCCATGAGCTTCAAAAGGTTGAGGAATTAACGCTCGATGATATGCGAGCGATGATTGATGACGAGCTGGTTGCCCGGCATAAGGCCAGAGCGCTGTCACCGGACCGGCCCTTGATTAGCGGCACAGCACAGAATCCGGATGTTTACTTTCAGGGACGAGAAACGGTGAACAAATATTATTTAGCTGCGCCGAAAATTGTTCAGGATACAATGGATAAGTTCGCTAAGCTGGTCGGAAGACAATATCATTTGTTCGATTATGTCGGCCCGGCGGATGCAGAGAAGGTTATTATTATTATGGGTTCAGGGGCCGATACCGCCCACGAGACGGTAGAGTTCCTGGCATCCAAAGGCCAGAAAGTGGGGGTGCTAAAGGTACGGCTCTATCGGCCGTTCAGCATCGAGCACTTTATTGCTGCTTTGCCGAAAACCGTAAAGAAGATTGCGGTGTTAGACAGAACGAAAGAGCCCGGTTCTCTCGGCGAGCCGTTATACTTGGACGTTCGCACTGCCATTGGCGAAGCTATGGATGCGGAGCAAACGCCTTTTAAGAAATATCCGCTGATTGTAGGTGGACGATATGGGCTGGGGTCAAAGGAGTTTACGCCGGCTATGGTAAAGGCCGTCTTTGATAATCTCGATGCTGCCAAGCCCAAAAAGGGTTTTACGGTGGGCATCATTGACGATGTAACGAATACCAGCCTGGAAGTTGATGAATCTTTCGAGATTACCCCCGAGGGACTTTTTTCCGGGATGTTTTACGGCCTCGGCGCCGACGGGACGGTAGGCGCAAACAAAAACTCCATAAAAATTATCGGAGAGTTAACGGACAATTACGCACAGGGGTACTTCGTATATGATTCGAGAAAAGCCGGTACAATGACCACGTCACATCTGCGGTTTGGAAAGCAGATTATTCGCAGTCCCTACCTTGTAGCCAAAGCTGATTTTGTTGCGTGTCATAACCCAATCTTTCCGGAAAAATATGATATGCTCTCGGCTGCGCGTGAAGGAGCCACGTTTTTGTTGACGAGCAGCTACGGCAAAGACGAGGTATGGGACACTTTGCCGCAGAAGGCGCAGAAGCAGATAATCGAAAAGAAGCTGAAGTTCTACGTTATTGACGCGATTTCACTTGCGCAGGAACTTGGCCTGGGAGCAAGAATCAATGTAATCATGCAAACCGCCTTTTTCAAGATAAGCAATATTATTCCACTCGATACGGCTGTTGAAGCCATCAAAGATGCAATCAAAAAGACTTACGGCAAGAAGGGTGAAAAAGTTGTTGAAATGAATAATGCAGCAGTCGATGGCACCCTTGAAAGAGTTTTTGAAGTCCAGGTTCCTGACAAGGTAACCAGCAGGCTAAAGATGCGGCCGCCCGTTCCCCAAGACGCTCCTGATTTTGTCAGGGAGGTTACCGCAGAACTTATAGCACTTCGCGGGGATAAGGTGCCTGTGAGCAAGATGCCGGCTGACGGCAAGTTTCCCAGCGGCACGACCAAATATGAAAAACGCAATATTGCCGTCAATATTCCCGAGTGGGAGCCTGATATTTGCATTCAATGCGGCACGTGCTCTTTAGTTTGTCCGCACGCGGCTATAAGAATAAAGGCTTACGACGATAAGTGCCTAAAAGATGCTCCCGCAGGATTCAAAAGCGCTGACGCAAAAGGTAAAGACTTCGCCGGTATGAAATTCACGGTCCAGGTAGCTCCGGAAGACTGCACCGGTTGTGGTGCATGTGTTATCAATTGTCCTGCGCAGGAAAAGGACGAGAATAAACAGCCGACAGGCCGAAGGGCGATCAATATGGTGCCGCAGGAGCCGATTCGTGAGCAGGAGCGTGAGAATTACAGATATTTCCTGTCGGTTCCAAATACCGACCCTGAACTCTTCAAGGCCGGTACCGTCAAGGGCAGTCAGTTAATTGAACCTTTATTTGAATATTCCGGCGCTTGTGCCGGCTGCGGCGAAACGGCTTACGTCAAACTGTTGACACAATTGTTCGGAGACAGGGCTTTGATTGGGAATGCGACCGGCTGCTCATCGATTTACGGCGGCAATCTGCCTACGACACCTTATACGAAGAGAGCGGATGGCAGGGGGCCGACCTGGAGTAACAGCTTGTTTGAGGATTGCGCTGAGTTTGCAATGGGTATGCGGCTGACGGTTAACAAATTTAAGGAAAGCGCCATTACGCTGCTGGATAAAGCAGCAGACAAAGGCTGTGTCGATGCGAAACTGGCAGAAGGAATCCGGACGGCAACATTGGCCGATGACCCTGCACAGTCTGCTATTGAAGAACAACGGGCTTCGGTGGATAAGCTCAAAGCCCAATGCAAGAAAAGTGCCTGTCCGGATTGCAAGCAACTGCTGAGTGTCGCAGATTATCTTGTGCGCAAATCCGTTTGGGGTCTTGGCGGCGATGGATGGGCTTACGACATTGGATATGGCGGACTGGACCACGTGCTGGCCAGTGGAGCCGACGTTAATCTGCTTGTCTTGGATACGGAAGTATATTCCAATACCGGTGGGCAGATGTCGAAGTCTACACCGAGGGCGGCGGTCGCCAAGTTTGCGGCGGCGGGAAAGCCGATGCCCAAGAAAAGCCTCGGACTTCTGGCTATGACCTACGGAAACATTTATGTGGCCAAGGTGGCAATGGGTGCAAATACGAATCAGACGGTAAAGGCCTTTGCCGAGGCTGAAGGCTACGCCGGGCCTTCACTTATAATTGCTTATTCCCACTGTATTGCCCACGGTATCAATATGACGGCGGGCTATCAGGAACAGAAGAAGGCCGTTGCTTGTGGTCACTGGCCTTTGTATAGATTTGACCCGCGACTTAAGGAGCAGGGTAAAAATCCGCTGCAGCTTGACTCGAAAGCTCCAACGATTGATTTCGAGGAATATGCTTACGGCGAGAATCGTTATCGAACGCTGAAGCAATCGAAGCCGGAAGTGGCAGCGGAGCTGATTAAGCTTGCCAGCAATGACGCCACCGCAAGGTATGCTTTGATGGAGCAACTTGCGAAATTGACGTGCGAGCAAAAGCGCGAAGAAAGTGTAGAGCCAGGTGCCCCCCTGCTTTCTTGCGAAAGCAAGAAGGGAGGCGAAAAACAAACTGTAGGGAGGTGAAATGATTAGTCCGTTCTTAAAGACAATTTGGCTGGGTTTTGTGGTGATATCCATCCTCGGAGGGTGTGGTCAGAAACAGGAAAAAGATACTGTCGAGGTCTTGGCTTCTGGGCCGGACCTTGAAATGCTTGGTGTTGTGCCTGATTATGTGGTTCGAGCGACTGAAGCGGCCGGGGGACCGGATGCCTGGATGAGAACAAAAGAGTTGCAGCTTGATTGTGTGGTTACTTTTTACCGGCCGGACGGCAGTTTTTACCTCACAGAGCAACATTACGATGTTTACCCCTGGTCGAACTCTATTCGTATTTCCGGCCGGGAGCCGCGGGGCGAGTTCGTCTGGCAATTCTCGAGAGGACAATTTAGTGTATTGCAGGGCGGCGATCGAATTGAGGCTTTGCCGAGCGCGGTAGAGAGTCGTTGTTTTGCGGAAGTGATATTAAATGTTATAACGATACCGGCACGTTTTTTAGACGATTCGGTCGAGTTTACCAGAGTGCCCGATCCGGTCAAATTGCAAGGACAATGGCATTACCCGGTTAACAGACGGATGAAGCCCCGCAGTCTACTGGATGGCCAAGCTCGGATGGCTGAGCCCACTGCTCTCGAAGCTGTTCCAGATCTGTCAGAGGCGGTTTTCTATCAGAATAGGGACAGCTCTTTAGTCGATATGATTTTGTTTCCCCGGATGAGCGGAGGCAAATCCTTGACGGTTCACGGCTATGACTATAGCGAGATTGAAAAAGGGGCCGTTCTCGTTCCTACCAAGATAGAGATATTTAGGACCGAGGCCCTTTTTGGAAGCGGCGGTGCCGCCGATTCGCAGAAGCGCCTGGTCAAAATAGATTTTTATTAAGAGCATAAGTCCGCAGGATGACCAAGTCCATTGTGTCTCGCATCAGGCTTCTGGATTCGCAATTCACAAATTCCATCGATGTTTATAAGATTTTTCTCCACAGGATGGCCACTCGTCGGGGCCGAGCCCGCCGCAGCCCGAAGCCAACTCCCGAAATAGTCTTTTTGTCTGTATTGGTATAGTAGTGATTATCGGTCTAAGTGGATGGCGGGCCTTATATGGCCGTCTAATGAGGGCAATCACATAGGATTGTCCTTACTTCTGCCTTTGGGCTTGGCCATCCTGTGGATAGCGGATTGCCTTTAGGCCGTCAAAAAAAGTTAAGCGAACAAGTCATTAAACCGATAAATTTCATCGAGTAGGCCCCCTTTCTTGCTTTCGCAAGAAAACAGGGGGGAAAGGTTCGGGATGTAGGGGCGGCCTTATATGGCCGCCTACGAGGGCAATCGCAATAGGATTGCCCCTACGTGTTTTTTGGAAGTTTATTGCTATGAGAAGGCTACGAGCTGAAAGTGAAGGCAAAACTCGTTTTGGCGGAGCAAGCCGTAGCCAGATTGGTTACTTTTCATTTGCTATTTCCTTTTTGCTTTTCTTGACTCTTTCATCTGGCTGCGGTAATAAGTTTTTTGACCCGACACAAGTGGGCAGGTTCCGTCCTGTTCCTGCAGTCAATGTGATATTGGATACGTTGGGCGTGGCGGAAGAGATGCCGGGGGCGTGGGAAGAAGCCCAAGAGCCACTGCGAAGTGATATTATAGCAGTAGAATCTGATTATGTGTTTAGGGCCGGCGACATTGTCAGGATAGCTATCTTCGAGTTGCTTCAAGAGGGTATTTACTTTGTAAACGATTATGTCGTTACCGAAACCGGAAAGGTATCCATACCGGAGGTTGGGGTAGTCGAGGCGGCGGGCTTGACTGAAATGCAACTTGAGGAAGAGATAAGGCAAATCCTTTCTCCGAGCATATTAAAAGAGCCATCGGTTACCGTAACTTTAGCCAGGTCCCAGCAGTATACGTTTTCAATATTAGGGGATGGTGTGTCGGCTCCGAGCAGGTACGTTATTCCACGATATGATTTCAGGTTGACCGATGCGCTTGCAATGGCAGGTGGGCCGAGGCAATTCAACGTAAGCTACATTTATGTTTCACGTTTTAGCAGGGACAAAGAGAAAAGATATAAGCGTTTTGGGCCGGATGCCGGTGAACTTGAGCTGATTGAACCTGGGACAACCAGGCCGAAGCGACGGATTCTGGGGATGACCGCGCCTCGACTGAGCCCGCCGAAGTCGCCACGGGTGCAGCATCGCTGGCCTGAAAGTAGAGTGGTTATAACTTCGTCTGAAATGATAACGGATAGGGAATTTGCTCAATTGCCGGAAGGTTATGAGCGGTTTAGCATCGGCCCGACTCCGTGTGATTCAAGAGAGACGATGGATGGACCGGTCGGTGTTAATGATATACTGAAAACATTGTCCGAGCGGTCTCGTCGAGGAAGGAGGATAGATGAGCGAGCAGATGCCGAAAATGTGCTCAGACCGATCTGGGGGCCGTCTGGTCGCGAAAGGAGGATAGATGAGCAAGCAGATGCCGAAGAGGTGCTCAGGCCGTTCTGGGGGCCGTCTCCTCGCCGAAGGAGGATAGATGAGCGAATAGGACGCCAAGACACACTGAGGACATTGGTCTCGCCCGTTGCTCCAAGTGCGATGGGTAAGCCATTGGGTAAGGCCGAAGCTGGGCGTATTGAGTGGATTTTCCAGGATGGCAAATGGGTCCCGGTTCAAATCACTCCGCCGGAGCCGATGGAAGATGAGCCCGAAGCCGGGCATGTTGAGTGGGTTTTCAAGAATGGCAAATGGAGTC
>Ga0114923_10003495_pt1 | contig 10605 bp, 9 predicted proteins | sample SumtaG_FD_89578 | JGI IMG/M metagenome (GOLD analysis project Ga0114923, IMG submission 89578) | Deep subsurface microbial communities from Indian Ocean to uncover new lineages of life (NeLLi) - Sumatra_00157 metaG | ecosystem: Environmental > Aquatic > Marine > Oceanic > Sediment | place: near...
CCTGCGACACCCAGTAGATAAATTAAAACTTCAAATACCAAAATATAAAAGGCCACATTCCAAAAGTATGGTTTTTCTACCTTGGATTTTTTAAATTTCACTAGCCCCCAGGCCTGAAAAGAAATAGCCAAAAGTCCTAAAACTATCAATTCCTGCAGTAACCAAACCATAACTTCAGTATACACACCCCCATTACTAGACAAAAAAGTCAAATAACGCACTTTCAGAAGAAAAAACTGAAGCTTCTCATTCTGATGAAAAGGTGATGAGTACACCGAATGATTTTGTTATGGTGAGTGGGGTTGGTTTAGGTGTGGTTGTACTGCTTATTGTTTTGAAAAAACGAAAGAAGTTTCGGGTCTATTAACAGACACTAGATCTCAATCGGCAATACAGTCAGTTTCGGGTATTGGAGCCGAGGGATAGCCATGTTTAATCCATTGCCCGTCGACACAAATCCAATCATCCTCAGAGCCACCGATAACAAATCTCAAAGTAAAAAGAATCCCGATTAAAACTAAAACTATAATACATATCCGAACAATTTTATCTTTCATGTCCCTATTATAGTCTCTTAGGACTAATTCAGGATGGTAGTATCAAAGGAAAAGTATGTAAAATAGAAGAGGTATGAAAACAACGAGGATAGTATTCGTAATTTTTTTATTTCTAATTTTGTTAGTTGCCTTTGGTTTCTACAGTAAGAGAAAGGGACGGCTTAATTTTTTTCGAGAAGTTCAGAATACTTTGATATCAAAAAACCCCCGTGATATTTGCTTAACCAATGAGGAGTATGAAGAAGTGGGCGATTCAAGTACTCTTGTTTTATCGATGCCTTTCGACTTAAAAAATTATTCCACAAAACATTGGGGAATCGTTCCTTTTTGCGCCGAACTTAAGAGCGGCAGTACTCATGGTGGGTTAGATTTCGAACTGAAGCCTAATTCAAAAGTGTTTTCTGCCACTGGCGGGGTAGTTGAGTATACACAAATTGGAAAAGAGGAGGGTTCTGGGGAAATAATTTATATTATAGAAAATGGGGTCATGATAAGTTACTCCGGATTAACAAACCTGCAAGTAGGAGGCGGAGATAAGGTAAAAAGAGGAGAATATATTGCAAACACTGTTTTAATCCCGCATGGAGAGCACCATGTTCACCTTGGAGTTTCAATAGATGGGAAAGAGGAATGTCCAATAAAATACATGGACAAGGAGTTTAAAGATGCGTTTGAGCAAATGTTTTCTCAAGCGTATTATGAGAGCCAAGCCGATGAAAGCTGTGCCTGTGCCTGTGAGTCTTTCACGCCAAGTTGGCGTTAGAAACGAGGGGAGCCTTTGTACGAAGTTCAAAAAGAAAGTGGGAGGCTATACTTTGAGCATATGAAATTCAAAGGTATTGGGTTAGTGGGTTTTCTTTTAGTATTTTCAGCCACAGCAGCTTTTAGTATAGGGGGCTATTTTTTATACAAAAACTCCTCAAGTTCAAAAGAGGAGTTTCCCATCGAAGGGAATCAGGCTTTAGAGAGGGCGGAACAGGAATTGATGGAAGTTCAAAACCTTTATGAAGCCATAGAGGCTAAGCCCATGGAAACGCCTGATTCAGATACAGAATCCCAAGTCACTGTTTTCCAAACTCAAGTTCAGCAGCAAGCAGGGAGCATTTCCTCAAAAGATCCTTGCAGCGCTAACATGAATGATGTAGAAAAGGGGCTTCAGACGGCAGAGCAGGCTCTAAAGTTGGGTATGGACGAGTTAGCGGAGGGTTTGAAAGATTGGGTTCAAGATGCAGTACATTCTATAGTGGCAGATGCTTCTATCCATTGGGTTGCAGCCTTTAATGAGCAGGTAGAGTCAGACCGTATGTATCACGCACAGTTGGCAAGATTCGTTGGTTTAGAAGAGGTATCTGAAGAGGTTGTGAGTGGAGATTACAGCAGTCTTGAGGAATGGAGAAGGGAAAAGTGTAAAAAAGGTTGTTGTTTGCCACACGACGGTCAGTACACAGAAACAGAGTGCGACAGCATAGGCGGTGAGTGGAAAGAGGAGTGTTCTGGTTTTACTGTGGTAATCAGGGGATCAAGTCATTCCGATTTACAAAACGGTGGGGCTGGAGATGCTGCCTTTGTTTTTAATTTACATTCTTGTGGTAAAGATGTGTATTCGACCTGGGACGGGGTCTGGAACTTTGATTGGTTGTGGACAACACCCGATGGAAATAAAGCCCCGGGGTCTATGCTAAATCAGCCTGTTAGTTTTGTGATGTCAAAGGAAGGCAAGGGAACCTACACTTTAGCAGCCGGTATGGGGAATGAAACAATGGCTTTATTTGAAACGGACAGCCAGCAAATGAATTTTCGAGTAGAGTGGGGACAGCTCGCCCCCGTTTATGGGGTAGGTAAAATAAATAAAGGTTCCGGTCTTTGCCAGGAGTAAAAACCTTCAAGAAACTTGGTAAAATGACCGTAAGTACCTTATTGGGTTATTCATTTTATGTTCATTTTAATGTGATGATCTTCAGGAAATCTCGTTGTGTCTATAAGGGTGACTGGACGATGTATTGTATTATGCCTCCAAAGGCATGTCCAAAATATTTAAAAATATTCCCATAATATTGCTGCTCAGCGGATTACTTCTCGTCGGTTTGCGTGTATATAAAGATTACGGCATCTCTTGGGACGGACCCGGACAACGGAAGTATGGAACTGATATTTATAATTACATAACCGGTGAGAATAAAAAACTTCTCAAGAATAAAGATCGTTATTATGGAACCACATCAGAGTTACTACTGATGGTTGTGGAAAAAACATTTCACTTCGAAGATATAAAACAAATTTATGAGATGCGGCATTTACTAACCTTTCTAATATATTTTCAGGGCGTATTATTTTTTTATCTACTATGTGGAAATATCTTTAAAAGCAAAACATTTGCCACACTTGGAACTTTGTTTTTCGTACTATCCCCAAGAATATTCGCGCATGCTTTTTACAACTCAAAGGACATACCTTTTTTGGCGTTCTTTATAACAACTACTTATTTTTCCTTAAAATTTATTCAAAAGCAAAATTTAAAAAACACAATACTCGCGGGTATTTTTACAGCGATACTGGTAACTACTCGCGTAGTAGGGATATTGCTTCCTGGTTTAGTATTTTTTATCTTTGGTATAAAGTATTTTCAAACTAAAAAATTTCCTAATATTAAGATCATTGGTCTCTATATGATCATCACAGTATTACTTATATATGCATTGTGGCCAACTCTGTGGGGTAATCCGCTCAAAGAATTTGGTAATGCGCTTGAACAAATGGCCAAATACCCACAACAAACTGCAGGTATATATTTAGGTAAAAAAGTTAAAAGCACACAAGTACCGTGGCACTATACTCCCGTATTTCTAGCAGTAACGACCCCACTGATGTATACCTTAGCGTTTTTACTTGGTTTCGTGTTTTATACTAAGGACCTAATCTCTAAAAAACTAAACCTAAATTTATTCCTTATTTTCGGATGGTTTCTTGCACCGCTTATAGCTGTAATTTATTTTAGATCAACTTTGTATGATGCTTGGAGACAGATGTTTTTTGTGTACCCAGCGTTTTTGGTAATTTCCATTTTTGGAATAATGAACCTTTATAAAAATTTTAATAAACCTTTGAAAATACTGCTTAGTTTATTAATTATGTTTCAACTGGGAATCGTTTTAAATTTTATGATCCGATGGCATCCTTTTCAAAATGTTTATTATAGTGAGCTTGCAGGTAAAAAAGAAAATATAGAGAAAACTTGGGAACTAGATTATTGGGGAATCGCATATAAACAGGGGTTGGAGTTTCTGGAAAAGTACTCGGATAAGGAAACCATAATAATTTCCTCACAAAATTATCCTGGAGAAAATAATTTGAAAATGCTTGAAAACAGAGATAGATTTAAGTTCATTAAGAGTATAGGTGCTTCCGATTACTTTTTAACAAATTTTAGAGCCAACCTGAAGAAAACGAAAGAAGGATATGAGGAAATACACACGATACGAGTTGAAGGGTATAAAATACTCGCAATTTACAAAGTAAAATAAGTCCAGAAAATTTTTTAAGTTTGGGGTTACTTGGCTTCGTGATAATCTTTTTCTGCGTTAACATTCCAAATGCGGTTCTTGCTTTTTCGTTTTTCTAAAATACAGGCAACCGCTTCAAACGCACTTAACATTGAATGATCCATATTATTATAACGGTGCATGCCATTTCTACCTATCAAATAAAGATTCTTAAAGGAGTCAGTGTATTTTCTAATCTCGTCAAATCTATCGTAGGTACCAAAGTAAGCAGGATAAACCTTTTCCATTTTTTCTATGCAACTCCAAATAAAATCCTTTTTAGAAGCAATTCCCATTTTTGCACATTCATCTATCGCAAACGCCTCTAATTCTTTCTTACTCATTTTCCAAAGGGGATCTTCTTTGCTGCAAACGTACTCCATTCCTATCCAAACCTTTGTCTTGTCCTTCACTAAATAAGGACTCCAATTGTTAAAAACTTGAATTCTGCAAACTTTAACTCCGGGTTCTTGTATATACACCCAATTATCAGGAATCAGCTTTTTGCGTGTTTTAATATCGGTTTTGTTGGTTATTTTTAACTTGTTCAATAATAATCCCACCGAAATAAAGTCTCTAAATTCTAAACCTGCTCCAACTTCTAAAACCGGGGAAGGTGCTTCAGGAGTCAAGCCCTCCAAAAGTTCTGGTACAGGCATGGTGGAAAACACATAATCAGCTTTTATACTTAACTTCTCTTTATTAGCAATATCCAACACCTCAACACTTTTAATAATTTCATTAGAATGAGTCAAACCAATGACATTATGTCTCAAAAGCATCTTGCCTCCTTTATTTTCTACTTTATTGGCAACAGTTTCCCACAAATGACCCGGACCATATTTGGGATACATAAATCGTTGTATCAAGCTGGTTTCAACATTTTTTTGATCGATGGTAGAAGAGTTTTTGGTAAACATTGATTTAAGAGAATGCAACATGGCTTCCTTTAAGGAAACTCCTTTTACCCGCTGAGCACCCCATTCAGAACTTATATTTTTTGGATGTATTCCCCAAAGTTTTTTAGTATAACTCTCAAAAAATATTTGGTATAAACGTTTTCCGAATTTATTTATGTAGAAATCTTCTAAACTATTTTCCTTTTTTATGGGAAATAACTTTACATGGATGTATTCAATTATTATGAAAAAAGTATTCGCGAGTCCTAACTTTGTTAAAGTATTCATTCTCAAACTCAGTGGATAATCAAAAAACTTAGAATTGAAAAAAATTCTAGAGATTCTCCGCCGGATCAAAAAAGAATTTTTGCCTTTGTCTTTTTTAGGTTTCACACTGACTCTATCTAACTCCTGATCCCTCATTTCTTCGATGGGAAGGATTTCTCTCCACCAATTCATGACACGATCCGATTTGGAAAAAAATCTATGACCACCCATGTCCATTCTGTAACCGGCACTCTTAACAGTTTTTGAAATACCCCCTATATTCTTGGATTTTTCAAAGATAATAGGTTTAATTTTGGTGTGTCTTATTAATTCCAAGGCCACTGTTAAACCCGCAGGTCCCGCACCAATTATTATCGCTGTTTTTTCACGTTCTTTCTTAGGCATATATCAATATTTAGGTAGTCTCTTGGGCGGTGAAAGACAATAAAAAGTCCAATTATGTTCAGTAGAGCAACGTGATTTCCTGAAAACCACCGCATTAAAGTGTATCAGAAAACTGTATGTTGTTAATACTAACAGTATTATAATAGTACTTTTGCGAAATTTTTTCAGATATCTACTTAATAATAAAAAGCTAAAAACAGCCAAAATTGGTATGTATTCTGTTAATAATCCTGGACCAAATCTATCAGCACCATCCCACCCCCGCCACCTAGACATGAGTAACAAACTAACAATAAACGTTAATCCAAGATAAGAAAGTAAAATATCCGTTCGATTTTTGTTCCTCTTGAGAAGGGTCTTAACTAATTCAAACAGTCCCACAAATATAAGGGGCATAACAAATAAAAATCCCTTTCCGGGGCTAAACAGTAAACCACTCAGGCCTTCTAACAACGGTGTATCAAACCGAATCTTATCGCCTAATTGGTAACCTTCTATAAGGAAATTTCCATATAGAACTTTATTTTGTAAAAAGTACAAAAAGATAGTTGGAAGCACCCACAATACAAAAGGCACTAGTTTTTTCCTATGATTAAAGAGAATATACAAAGCCATAATTGCAGCAAAAACAAAGTTTGTGGGACGTGCTAAAACGGCTAATCCTGCGAGTAATCCTGTAACAGGAATGTACCTTTCATTTTTAAGTCCCAATAATAAAAGGTAAACGGCTAAACTAATAAATACCTGAGAAGTGGTATGCATCCACAAACTTCGACTAGAAATGGTCCAAACATTGGAACCAAATGCAAAAGAAAACAAAAAAAGATACATTAATTTTTTACTATATTTGGAAGCGTGTTTATTTCTTATAAATTCCAAAATTAGGTAAAAAATAGCCACAGAAATGCTGGCATAAAAAGCAGCAGAAACTCTGCCTAAAAATAAAACTTTGTAAACATTTTGCATGGTATCTAGATTAGGAATCTTATGCAAAAGAATGGGCACAACATATAGGGGTAGCGCAAGAAACCCTGTTAACATAGGGTACTTTGGATAAAAACCATCGTTAATTGGTATTACATAGTATTTTTTCACAGGAATATACTTAGACAAGCTGTCTAATATTTCTGTGTAATCAAATGTGTTGTGCTTTAATATCAAATAGGGAAGAAAGGTAGTCCCAACAGTATCTCCTGTGGTTAATAATCGTCGAGGACTGTGTGTAGAAAGATTTTTAGAGTAATCAAAGGGAAGATTGGCCAAATATAACCCAAACACCCCAAGAAAAACCAACGCTGCTCCTAATATTCTCCTCATACACCCATTGTATTACAATTCTTCAGCGCGTCTCTATAGATATGTGGTTTTCCATGGGTCGATCGTACGGGTTGAAGGTACTTAAGTTTGTTGGGATGGTATATACTTACGCTATGAAATGCCCGCAAAAGGAGGGTTTCACCTTAATCGAAATGCTCGTTGTGATATTAATCATAGGTGCATTAGCTAGCGTAACGATATTGACACTCAATCCTGCAAAACTTCGAGCACGCGCTCGATACACTACTGTAAGGGAAAATATGCGGCAGGTTTGTCAAGCAGCGAATATCTGCGCCGTCGAAGCTGATGGTGATCCTCTTTCAGAGTGCAATGTGTATGACAAACTTGAGGCAAGAAGGCCCGAAGGCGATTCTGGGAGTGGTGGGTGGATCGAGGTATATAATGGAACGTTGCATCATGATCCTGGCAGCCGTTCGTGGGGATACTATGGGTTTTTGTACAGGGATAGTAGCGGAGATAATGCGAAACAAAGCACAGAAGAAGGCTGCATATTTGCTTGCCCCTATGATGCTCCTATGGGGGCTTTTGTTTTCACAACTGGTCAATACATTAACGGAGGGACAAGTGATCTGGTCACCGAGGACAATTGGTCTGCAAATTGCCCCGTTGATTGAAGAGCCCGAGTATTTGCTATATTTAATTTTCCAGTACTTGATTTGAATACGACTAAGTTTTTGTATAATGAATCCAGTGAGAAGAAACCAAAAAGGTATTGCCGGTATAATAACGATAGTAATTGTAGTGGTATTAATCGGTCTAGTCGTTTATTTTATTTCCCAAAATACTCAAACTAAAAAAGCAAGCAATCGCCCGCGACCAGTCACCACACAAGCATCTGTTAACAACGACAAGAGTTTGGAGCCAGAACTTAAACAGATCACAATTCAACAAATCACAGAATCAAAAGACACATACAGCCTGAACGATATTAAAGTTGAAGGTGATCATCTTACCCTGAACGTATCGTATGGTGGTGGGTGTAAACAGCACTTTTTTGATTTAGCTTGGAACAGCGGGTTTCTTGAATCAGCCATACTACAGGTTGATCTTCACCTTATTCACGATGCTAGTGGTGATCGTTGTGAGGCTATGATTACGGAGGATTTGTGGTTCGATTTAAAGGTGTTTGGTGCAAAGGAGTCGCTTATTTTGAATATTTACGATTTTGGACGGGAACGCCACAGAGTTAGTTACAATAACGAATAAACATATCCAGATACACTATTCTTTACAGAGTAAGTTCTAAAAAGACTTCTAAAGTTGTAGAAATTCGAGAAATTTGAGTATTAACATTGCAGGCCACACAAAGCTTTTTAGTATGCCGAGTATCCCATCCCAAAACGATGTTGCTCGTTGAAGAAAATAAACTACCGAGCCTACAAATCCCCAAAAATAAAGAGAACTTCCTCCACTTTCCCCACAACACATTTTTTTCCATCCTTTTCTAAGCATATGAATAAGGTTATAACGGCAGTAGTTGGTTGTCAATTTTGAACGATTTTCGCCAAGTTGGTGTTAGAAACGAGAGGGGGAACTGCCCTCCTCCCGAGGTGTTAAACTATAATTATGAAAGTTATTTATCCGATGGATAATTTGTTACTGGAAGCGGCAATAGGGCCTAGTGATAGAGACGAATCTAGAAGTGATGCCAATGTTGTAGTCGTAGATTATAGATTTCCTGAGCAAAGAAGTATAGAAAGAGGAGGAGTGGTAGGAGAGATAGTTGAGAAAGAAAGTGGTACAAGAATAAGGTTTAGAACTATACATCAAAGAGTCCCGGATGCCTCCGACGGCCTCCATACTATTACACACAATAGGTTTATTTGGGAAACGGATAAGGCAGAAAATGTTCCAATAAATATTGGTAATCTGTCTTGGGTTACTGATGAGCATGGAAATAAGCATATGGATATTGGTAGGGGAAAGGGAGAGCTTAGTCATGGAAACTCAACAAGTAGGAAGCACGGAAGACTAACAGTGGAGAAAGGGGGAAAGGTTACTTACACAGATCTGGGGTCGAGTAACGGAACAGAAGCCATAAAGGAAAGGGAGCGCTTAAGAAGACTTGTTCCCGAGGTACCGGAGGAGATTACGACAAAGACACACTTAGTTATACCCATCCATGCGGTAAAAGAAGCTCCCGAAAAAAGTATATATTTGGCGATTGAGGTGACTCCTAGAAGAGTTGTTGAAAGTATGGATATCCAAGAGAGAATAAGGGAAGCGGAGTCGGCCCTGTCGGATAAATTAAGAAGCGAGGGGATGGTTCCAAAAGATGATCTCAAGAGGTATTTTAGATTGGTATTAAAAGTGGTACCAGAAGAATCAGGACCATTGTATAGAGGAGCTTATGGGGAATTAGAAAGAATATTGGATCAACGTGAGGAGCACCACTATGAAGAGCTGCAGGTTGGATCTGACGGTGGGTACGAGAAGGTCAGAAAAATGTCAACAGGTCCCAAATATTCCAAGGCTATAACCCCAGATCAGTTGTGGGATGAGATCAAAGTTTTTGGTAATAAGGGGAGAGGGTCCGAACTACTTGAATCTTATAGAGCTGGAAAAATAAAAAAAGATGAGTGGGAAAAACGGTCCAAAGAACTAAGAGAGGTTGAGGGAGTACTAATGGGTTTAGGGCACAGATTAGACGTTTTAATAAAGGGAATGTAGCCTGGGCAGACATCACTCCATGACACATGGTGCTGTTATGGTTTCTAGGTTTCCTAAATGTAGATCAAGTGTAATAAAGTCACAATCGGATTGAAGTTGCAGCGATATAGATTCTGGTCCGTGCACTCCCGTCATAAATAGGATTCCTGATTGATTTCTAAAACGAATGCTGCAAAAATCGTAGTTTGCTTTTTTCTTTCTCATCAATTTCGTTACTTTTATATAGGATATTACGGACGTATCAAACCTTTCAGATTCCCTGATCTCGAATTTTAGGCGGTTAATAATTACTTCATCGGATAATCCTTCTAGAGCGGAAACATTATCGGGCAAGGCGAGCCAAATGGATTCGTTTTGTCTACTTAACACCCAGTCATTTTTATATACATAGTTAACACGCCAAAGGGGTTTAGACATTCCCTTATACGTAGTTTTGGTGTATGTAACGTCGTCTACTAGTATGTGCTTATCGAAATAGTCTTTGTCTATATTATGGGCCTCCATAAATAGTTGTTTCCAAAGGTCAAAGACGCGTCTCTCTATTCCCTCGTCTATGCAACTTTCGTCCGTACAGGAACCATCGAATGGATTTCCCAAACATTCTTCGTACAACTTCGTATAGTTTTTCCCAAAGCCCACTTTCGCTAAAGGATATATATAATTTTTTCCTATGACTATCGTTACAGATAAAAACAGAAGCAAAAAGAGGGTAGTTTTAGAGCGCGGGAGTCTCATATATAAATGGTAACACGCGCAGTTTTAGCGGAGGAACGCCCTCTCATGTTGATTTGAATATAACTAAGTTTGTAGGGGTGGTATTCGTGTAAGGAACTTTATCCAAACCGCAACTTTGTAGACACGGAAAAGGGTGCCTCTTCTTTTGTGGGCAAAGTTTCCCTTACCTCCGTATAAAGGGTTTCCTTTCGAGAG
>Ga0114923_10003496_pt1 | contig 10604 bp, 10 predicted proteins | sample SumtaG_FD_89578 | JGI IMG/M metagenome (GOLD analysis project Ga0114923, IMG submission 89578) | Deep subsurface microbial communities from Indian Ocean to uncover new lineages of life (NeLLi) - Sumatra_00157 metaG | ecosystem: Environmental > Aquatic > Marine > Oceanic > Sediment | place: near...
CGATGATGACGTCGCCCAAACTCGCGATAGAGGCTTGCACGCCGCCTGAGGTGGGATAGGTCATGATCGAGAAGAACGGCAACCCGGCATCGGACAGTTTCGCACGCACGGCCGTGGTCTTGGCCATTTGCAGCAGTGAGAAGAGACCTTCCTGCAGGCGGGCGCCGCCTGAAGACGAAACGAGGATGAACGGACACTCGTCTTCGATGGCCGTTTCCATGCCATGGCAAATCTGCTCACCCACCACTGACCCCATGCTACCGCCGATAAAGCGGAAGTCCATCACACCCAGAATGACCGGAACCTCGTTGACCTTGGCCCGGCCCACCACAATTGCATCGGGAAGCCCGGTCACTGCCTGTGCTTGCTCGATGCGCTCTTGATAGGATTTACGATCCACAAATTCCAGCGGATCGTCTGCTTCGATGCTCTTGGAGATATTGTCAAAGCTGTCTTCGTCTACCAGCATCTCGATTCGCTCTTCGACCGTCAAGAAGAAATACTCGCCGCAATTGGGGCAGATGTTGTTGTTCTCACGAACCCGGCGCTTGAAGATCAATTCGTCGCAAGCCTTGCACTTCAGCCACAGACTGTCGTCTGGAACCTTGTCGACATTGACTCGGAGGTACTGTTTGTCTTTGAAGATCGACATGCGATCACCTCTTCTAGGAACGCTTCCTGAAGGAAGGCAACCAGGAGCGCTTCTCTTTCCCCTCTACAATTTGGATTGTCTTGAGGGAGTCCGGGAGAGCCGAGCCGCTGGATATGACCATCGACAAGGCATCTTCCACCGGCATGTCAACATAGGTCAACAGCCGCTTCGGAATAATAAGCATATATCCCGACAGCGGGTTGGGAGCCGTCGGGGTATAGACGAGAACGCATTCTTCATCCACGGCGTCTTGGAGTTTGCCCAAATCATCGTTGGTTACCAACCCCAGGACGTTGATCCCCTCTTTCGGGTACTCAAACATCACCACTTGTTGGAACGACGACGACGATGACCGGTTGAGCAGGGCATTGGTGAACTGCTTGAGGGTTCCGTACATCTTTCGTACGCCCGGAAACCAGAAGAAGATCCGTTCGAAGTAGTAGTGCAATGTACGTCCGAGGACGCCACGCGTGATAAACCCAATCAGGAATACCAGTAGAATCGTAATGAAGATGCCAAGGCCGGGAACCCATTGCCCCAGAGCGCGTTCGATGGTCGATCCGAATGGAGTGTTTTTGCCGACGAAGCTGTCGATCATCCGATACAGTAGCAGCACGATATAGACCGTGGCTCCCACCGGCAGGATGGCCAACAGGCCGCTGACAAAGATCGTTCTCAGCCAAAGCAAGAATCTCTTCATACCCTTCCTTCCGTGTCGTCGAGTGAAACGAATTCAAGAATTATAGTGGATTCCGCGTATCATATGTCATCATGCCCCCCCTCGCACGCAAGCATCGACGGAAGCTACGGCTTCTTCTAGGTTTCGCCTGTGCTTTCGGGTTCCTATTCATCAGTCTCGTGGGGCTTCGAGTTCTGTTTCCACTCGTGTATCATGAGGAGATCCTCGAATGGAGTACCACCTATGACCTCGAACCGGAGTGGGTTGCGTCGGTGATTCGCAACGAAAGCCGATTCCGTCCTCAAGCCATCTCACCGGTCGGGGCGATCGGTCTGATGCAGATCATGCCGGAAACCGGTGCCTGGATCGCCCAACAACTGCAATTGACCCGATACTCAACAACCCTGTTGGACGGCATCTCACTGAATATCGAGATGGGAAGCTGGTATCTGCGCTACTTGCTGGACCGGTTTCTCACGCTGGACGCTGCCTTGATGGCCTACAACGCCGGGCCGACGAATGCGGAACGTTGGGAAGGTAATCTGGAACTGGCTTTTGCTGGAACTCAGCAGTACGTTCGCCGCATTCACTTGAGCCTTCCTGTGTACCGCGTCTATTTCGCTGTCCCATGGCTGATTGATCTCATTCCTTCCCTGTATTTCTAGCATTGAGAATGCCTCGCACATTGGCTAGTATCGGCGCATCTCTTCAAGGAAATGCCGTAGGAGGTTCTACCGTGCCGGATGCAATACAGTGGGTAAAGAAAGACCCCAATAGAGGAAACGTCTTCTGGCCGACCGATGAACTGAAACAGCGGACGTGGGTATCGGATGAAGCGATCTACGATCAGGCCAACGCCGACCCCGAAGCATTCTGGGCAAAACACGCCGAAGACCTTCATTGGTTCAAGAAATGGGACAAGACGTACGAATTCGCTCCGCAAGCCTACAAATGGTTCGTCGGAGGAAAGACCAACCTCTCGTACAATTCTCTCGACCGCCACATCGAAGCGGGCAAGGGCGACAACATCGCCCTCATTTGGGAGCCGGAGCCGATCGAAGAAGAAGCCGTCAAGCTGACGTACAAGCAGCTTCATGAGCGCGTATGCAAGTTCGCCAATGCACTCAGGGACCTCGGCGTCAAGAAGGGCGACGCCGTCGGCATCTACCTCCCGATGATTCCTGAAGCCGTCATCGCCATGCAGGCGTGTGTGCGCATCGGTGCGCCGCATTCGGTCGTGTTCTCCGCCTTCAGCCCGGACTCGCTCTGCACCCGCATGGTCGACTGTGAAGCGAAAGTCCTCATCACGGCCGATGGCTACTACCGCCGAGGCAAGACCATCAATCTGAAGAAGAACGCCGATGCCGGTGTGGAGAATTCTCCTGTAGAGACTGTGGTCGTTGTACAACGTACGGGCGCCGAAGTTTCGATGATCGAAGGTCGAGATCTCTGGTACCACGCTATCGTGGCCAACGCGTCCGCCGATTGCCCGGCCGAGCAGCTCGATTCCGAGGACCTCTCGTTCCTGCTCTACACCTCGGGAACGACAGGCAGACCCAAGGGCATCATGCATACAACCGGTGGATACGCCGTGCAAGCCTACATCACCGCCAAATGGAACTTCGACATGCACGAAGGCGATGTCTATTGGTGTACGGCCGATGTTGGATGGATCACCGGACATACCTACATCAACTATGGCCCACTGATGAACGGTGCAACAACGCTGGTTTACGAAGGATCCCCGGACGCACCTGACACCGGACGGTTCTGGGCCATCATCGAGAAGCACAAGGTCACGCAGCTGTACACCGCTCCCACCGCCATCCGCATGTTTGTGAAGTGGGGCGACGAGTGGCCGGCAAAGTACGATCTGTCTTCACTGCGTCTGCTGGGTACCGTTGGCGAACCCATCAACGTGGACGCCTGGATGTGGTACTTCAACGTGATCGGCGGCGGACGCTGCCCGATCATCGACACCTGGTGGCAGACGGAAACCGGCGCCAACATGGTCAACAGCCTGCCCGGTATCGGCCCGTTCATGCCGACCATCGCCGGCCGACCGTTCCCCGGCGTACTGGGCGACATTCTGGACTCCGGCGGTACTCCGCTCGGACCGAATGAAGGTGGCTACCTGGCCATCTTCAGCCCGTTCCCGCCGGCCCTGACCCGCGGTATCTACGGCGACATGGATCGCTTCAAGGCACAGTATTTCGCCGAGTATGGTCCCGAACGCTATTTCACCAGCGACGGCGCACGCCGAGACGAAGCGGGCAACATCCGCATCACCGGGCGAGTCGATGACGTAATGAACGTCGCCGGACATCGCCTCGCGACGGCCGAGGTCGAGAGCGCTCTGGCGCAGAACGACAAGGTCAGCGAGGTCGCCGTCGTTTCGCGGCCGCACGACCTCAAAGGCGAAGTGCCGATCGCGTTCGTGCTGCTGCGCGGCGGGATCGAGCCATCGGACGACATCCGCAAGGAGCTGATGGCGACCGTCAACCGGGCAATCGGCCCCACCGGCCGACCTGACCAGATCGTGTTCGCCCACGACGTCCCGAAGACGCGCAGCGGCAAGATCATGCGACGCGTGCTCAAGGCGATTGTGCGCAACGAGCCGGTTGGGGATCTGACGACACTGCAGAATCCCGAAAGCGTTGAGGAACTCAAGGAGCTGGTCAGGCACCAAGAGTGATTCAAGCGGTCTCGTTAATGGCCTTTTCGGCGGACAATTGCCTCCGCCGCCTTCTGCTATACACCCCGGCAACGCCAGCCAATAGGCCGAGCTTGAGATGTCATGCCCGCCACTCTTCCTATCGAGCGAAACAGTCCCTCCTTTAGAGATAAGGAATAGGAGCTTATCTCGCAAATACAGTCGGAGCTGCAACTCTCGGCATCGTCACGCCGGACGCGATGCTCTGTAGCAGCTTGGTCCGTCCATGGCTAGAATGTGCGCCGCGGCGATACGTTTGGTGCGACATGTTTGTCGTCGTTCGGGGCGTTCTGGATGGGGCACGCTGTCTTCTTCTTCCCGCGCCTCGCCAGGATCGCCGCTCATATCGACGTCACGCCCATTGGAATCGCGATCGCCCTCATTGCTTGAGGCATCTTCACCGCCTACGCCATAGTGGCGTCGTTCAAGCGTCCTCGGCGATCACTTGGGTGTTCATCATGCTGACAATCGCATTTATACTGCTCGCGATCAGCAAGTTCCTGGCGCTTGTTCACACGATCAAGTTACAAACCGGTTCTATGCTCGTTGATCGCGCAGCACGCTTCAGCGGTCATTCCGATCAACACTCCCTATGGACGGACGATACTCCCGCTGGGCGAGCGGCGGTAAACAACCACGCACCTATGATCGGAATAGTGATCCTCACATGCGCATCGCGTGGGAGATTCCGTTTGAGCGGTTGCTCTCCAGCTCGCGAACACTGCTCAGGACTCCCCGCCCGCCGATCAGGCGACGCTTCACTCCCGTTGGTCCCCAATCACTTTCTGCCCCGAGACGACGCGATTCTGAGGATCTCGATGAAGATTGAAGTCGCGAACTTCGAGGATTCGGATCATCCGCATGTTGTCCGGGAGGAATTCAGCAATAACCCGGCCGATCCCCTGCGCGTGTGCAACCTGCAGACAGAAAGAGGTGAACGCACCCCCCAGCCCTTTCCCTTGCCAGGGATCGGCCACGAGCACAGCGTACTCGGCAGCCTCGTGCCCCTGATCGGGAAGCAGGTGTGCCGCTCCAACAATCGTCGACGTGCCGTTGACGATGATCTCGGCAACGATCGTTAGATCGCAGTCCGGGTTCTGCAGGCACAGCTCCTCAGCCATCTCCTGTGGCGTCGCCTTGATGGTCCGCTCATAGCGGGAATAGAGGCTCTTCGGACTGCATAGGGAGAGCATGCCTCCGCACGCCGAGACATCGGTCGGCTCGATCGGACGAAAGCGAATCCTGGTTCCGTCATTGAGGCAGCACTCGCCGACGTGCCGAGAGCCCTCAGGATGATCGGCTGAGTGAAGTGAACGCGTTCCGTGTAGGCTACTTCCCGCTTGACCCATGATACCAATATAGGCATCTTCACACCCCAGGTCTAGTCCCGCGTCGGATTCCGGGCGTCGCCGAACAGCGTCGAGCACGAGGAGTGATTAGAACGACTGTAGCGTTGGCCGTTCAGCGGGAGCAGATGATGCCTTCGCAGTTTCTTTTTCTCACCCAGCAGGATCAGGTGGTGCAACGCGCATAAGATGTTCTGCGCCAACTCCGAGCAAGCGGAACCCCCCTTCCCAATGAGAGAGGGTTTCGCTTTCATGTCGCTTGTCTCGCAAATGGCGCTTAGCGGATTGACGAGCAGAAGAAGAAGGCACGGAGCGCAGCTTCTTGCTGTGCCCCGTGTCGTTCTTGTCTTTCGATTCCCTCGCAGTACGTCCATGAGGGATGCCTGCCGAAGAATGCGTTACTCGGGCTCTGCCTCGTGCACCTTCTCAGGCATGTGAACCTTGTGCATGAATTCCATCGTGTCATGCGGCGTCTTGCCGTCGATCTTGGACACCAAGTAGATTGCGATGAAGGCCGCTGGAACAGTGATAATGGATGGGTTCTTCAAGGTGTGAACGTTAAGCAGATTCGTCGTGATCATCACCGCAGAACCGACCATTCCAACGATCATCCCGGCAAGTGCGCCCTTCTCAGTCGTCTTCTTCCACCACACACCCATCATCAGAACAGGAAAGAAGGTACTGGCAGCGATTGCGAACGCGAGTCCAACCAGGAACGCCACGTTGTATCCGCGGAACAGAAGCCCGGTGAGGATGGCGATAATGCCGACTCCGACTGACGTCAGTTTGGCCATCATGACCTGCCGCTTATCCGAGGCGCCGGGCACCAACATCGTGAACAGGTCGTGAGCAATTGCGCCAGTTGACGCGATGACCAGCCCAGCCACCGTCGAAAGGATCGCCGCAAAGGCACCGGCAATGACCACACCGATCATCCACTCGCCACCGACAAACTGCGCCAACAAAGGAAGCACCAGGTTGTTTGAGGTGGGAGTATCGCCCAGCAAGGACCGAGCAGCCAATCCAACAACCGGCGTCATCATGTAGAACGTGCCGATTATGAACAGCGTCCATACCGTCGTCCATCGAGCCGACCGCCCGGATGGGTTGGTGTAGAAGCGGATAAGGATATGCGGCAAGCCTGCTGTACCGAGAACAAGGCCGAAAATCAGCGCGAAACTGTTCTTGAAATCAAGCCATCTTCCCGGTTGGGTGTATTCGCTCACCGTACCCAGCAGCTCGCTGTAGCTGAAGTTGAACTTGCCGAGCGCCAGCGTCATGACGACAAACATCGCTGTCCACAACAAGACACACTGGATGATCTGGTCGTAGGTGGTCGCACGCATTCCACCGAGCACAACGTAGAGTGTGATCAGCGTTCCGGCGATGACAACGGCGAAGACATACTCCCACCCGAGAAGCAACCCCAAGAGCTCTCCGGCGCCCACCATTTGCGGGACAATGTAGAAGAGCGATACCATCAATGTTCCAACCATCGCCGCTATGCGGAGCCGCTTCGAATGAAACCGTCCGGCCACGAAGTCTGCGATTGTGTAGGCCCCGAACCGGCGAATCGGACTAGCTAGGAAGAGGAGCAGAACAAGCCATCCGGCGAAGAAACCAGCTGCGTACCAGATGCCGTCGAACCCGTAGGCCCAGACCAAACCGGCCACACCAAGGAACGACGCCGCGCTCATGTAGTCACCGGAAAGAGCAAGCGCGTTCTGGATCGCGTTAATCCCCCGACCGGCTACGTAGAACTCCGACGTACTTCGGGCGAACTTGCGCGAGAGGAAGGCAACCGTGACGCTGATCGCTACAATAAGGCCCACCAGGGCGGTTGCAATTGGCTGTTGCATGGCCTAATGCTCCTCCTCTTCACGATCGGTGCGAAGGACGTAGTAAATCGTGATAACCCACGCCACTATGTAGATGAAGAGCACCGAATACACGTAGGTCACCGAGAACTCCCCAAACAACTTCCTGGCCATGAATCCCCCGGCAAACCGGTTGAGGATCGGGAGGATCAGCGTTACCACCAAGAAGAAGATCCCGAGCGAGAAGCTCTTCCGAAACTGACGTGCGACATACTTCTCCGTCGCTTTCTCTTTGCTACTACTCATATTTCACCTCATACTGGCCTTCCGCACAGCCAGACGGTTATCCGCCGCTGGTACGGGCGCGCATGTTGGAAGCGCTCGGCCTATTCTTGTCGAAGATGAAACCCCAAGGAGCGGAGTTTCGCTACACGATATCAGCTTCTTAATAGTGGTTACGGAGGGTAAGGCTAGCCCACAACGTAGTCATCTTCAAGGATTTCTCCGGCTACGGAAGGATCGAGGTTTGGATGATCCAGCTGAAGCTGTCAGCAGGGTTTCGTTGAAGTCGATCAAGCTGTCGAATTGACCGTCAGATCAGACTCGGGGTAAGCCTTAGATCGTCCGTTTTGCTCTGATCTGCTGGCCGCGAATCCGGATTATCGGTATGCTGTGTCAACAGAAAGGAAACTGATGCCAAAATCACCCTCCCATCTCGTTTGGATGGATCTTGAGACCACAGGGATTGACGATCGTAGTTGCTCGATCCTAGAAATCGCCACTATCATCACGGACAAGGATTTGAACATCGTAGAAGAAGGCCCAGCACTGATTATTCATCAATCCAAAGGCGTGCTAACAAAGATGGATCCATGGTGCATCGATCAACACGGCGCGTCCGGACTTACCGAAGCGAGTCGTAAATCGAAGATCTCGTTGACCGAAGCCGAAGCGCAAACGTTGGCCTTTGTGAAGAAACATTGCTTGCGGGGAAAAGCCCCTATGTGCGGCAATTCCATTGGCTTCGACCGCCGCTTCGTCATGCACCAAATGCCCAAACTCAACCATTACCTGGATTTCCGTAACGTCGACGTCAGCTCAATCAAGGAACTCGTCTATCGTTGGTATCCGGGCGTGGTAGAGAAAATCGTCAAGAAATCGACCCATCGTTCGTTGGACGACATTCGCGAATCGATCGAGGAAATACGCTTCTATCGACAACACGTATTCCGGGTAAAGGTGCTGTGACACGTTTTTCGGAAGCGAGCGTACTCGAAGCCTGCGACCGTATCGCGCCGTTCATTCATCACACGCCGGTGTTGACCTGTTCCGCTTTCAATGAGAAGGTCGAAGCCTCAGTCTTCTTCAAGTGCGAGAACTTCCAGAAGACGGGCTCATTCAAGTTCCGGGGAGCCTGCAACACGGTTGCCAGCCTGACTGAGTCCGAACGTGTCAGCGGTGTACTCACCCACTCCAGCGGAAATTACGCGCAAGCATTGGCGCTGGCGGCCCGGTTACACGGAACACCCGTTTATGTCGTGATGCCGGAGAACACACCTGAGATCAAGAAGCAAGCCACCGCCGGGTATGGTGCGACCATTACGCTTTGTCCGCCCACGCATATCGGTCGACATGAAACCGCTGAACGGATTCGGAAAGAGACCGGAGCCATCTTCTTGGACTCCCACGACGATCCACGCGTATTCGCCGGACAAGGCACAGCCTGTCTGGAACTGATTGAGGAAATTGGCGAGCTCGATCTGATTCTAGCTCCCGTCGGTGGGGGCGGATTGCTATCAGGTACACTGCTCGCAGCCAAGCACTTGCTTCCGAAGGTAGCCGTGATCGGATGCGAGCCTGCAGGAGCCGATGATGCGGCGCGAGGTATTGCGCTGGGAGAGCGCGTCATCGACTTTGTCCCTCATACGATCGCTGATGGTCTGCGTACGCCATTAGGCAAGAACACGTTCCAGATCATTCGTGACATGGCCGACGATCTCGTGCTCGTCTCCGAAACCGACATCATCCGCACCATGCGGTTCATCTGGGAGCGAATGAAGATCGTCATCGAGCCCTCGTCAGCCGTTGCCGTCGCACCGTTGCTGAATGGCTCGGTTGAAGTCAAAGGCAAACGTGTCGGCGTCATCATCAGCGGTGGCAACGTGGATCTGACACAGTTCTTTGAGCTACTGGAAGCGAAGCTTTGACTGACCGCAATCTCGCGGCCTGTTGCAGGTATAGTGCGCCGCCAGTCTCCAGTGCTCCGAAAACGTAAGAAGCCGAAAGGTCTCCACCGTCAACACTTGGGCGTTCGAGTCCCCCAGGCTCTTGTGATGCACATCACTCTGGATCACTAGGTCATGCATGTGACGCCGGTGCGCCAAACTTGGATTACCCCAGTCCGTAGCGATGTGCGCGCAGATGGAGAACTCACGAAACTTGGTGCACCGAAAGAGCGATGTCTAGCCACTGTCTGCGGTGTGAATCACCAGCTGAGGGAATGGGATCTCGATACCGTTCTCGTCGAAGGCTTCCTTGATGCAGCGTTTCAGGTCGGACAAGACGGCACCGTAATTCGCTCTGTCAACCCAAGCTCTCAGAACCAGATTCACGCTCGAATCGGCGAGGTCCGATACCAACACTTGCGGAGCCGGCTCTGTCAGGATCCGGTCATCAGCCCCGAGCACTTCATAAGCCACCGACAGCGCCTTCTCGATCGATACGCTGTATCCAATCCCAATGCTAACATCGAACCTTCGCGTTTCGTAGCCAGCGTAGTTCTTGATCGTATCACCGATGATCTTGCCGTTTGGCACCAGAACCTTCACGTTGCCCGACGTGGCAACAATCGTTGTGAATAGCTGGATATCCCTAACGGATCCCGTGACTCCGGCAACCTCGATGTAATCCCCTATCTTGAACGGGCGAAGCAAGAGAATGAGAACCCCGGCGGCAAAGTTGCTCAGAGAACCCTGCAACGCAAACCCAATGGCGAAACTGGCCGCTCCGAGAACGGCGACAAAAGAGGTAGTCTGGACACCGAACTTTGCCAGCGAAGCAATCACGGCAAAGACAAGGATTGCAATGAATGACACGCGAGATACGAACGAGGTGATCGCCGGCGGGGTTTCCGCCCTTTTCAGCAGCCGCAAGACAAGCCGACGCGAGATCCTTGCCAGAACGTAACCGACAATCAGAATGACAACGGCTCCGAGCAGTTGCCCGCCATACGTAACTACCCAGTCGACGATTCGATCCCAGATATTCATTCGTTCTCCTTCTCGGGGCAATCTCCACTTCGGGTCGGGGAGACACCCTTCACCGCATTGTATAGGATTGGGCCTCTCCCCTCAGAGCCCGGCCAGATGTAGTATCAAGACTCGGTCGGTCCTCCAAG
>Ga0114923_10003499_pt1 | contig 10600 bp, 9 predicted proteins | sample SumtaG_FD_89578 | JGI IMG/M metagenome (GOLD analysis project Ga0114923, IMG submission 89578) | Deep subsurface microbial communities from Indian Ocean to uncover new lineages of life (NeLLi) - Sumatra_00157 metaG | ecosystem: Environmental > Aquatic > Marine > Oceanic > Sediment | place: near...
CTGTTTAAAGGAAAGAAAATACGTGGTCGGTTCACTCTTCCTATCGAGACCCAACAATGGATTTGGGGAATTTTACTGGCTTTGGTATCAATAATAATTAGTTTGAGTTTTTTTGGAAAAGCTGGAGCAGCTGGTAATTTTTTTATGAGAGTTTTTCATTTTTTAATTGGCGAAGCAATTTTTATAATTCCCTTAATTTTTATTTTAGGCGCTTTAGCTCTTTTAATTACAAGAGATGATCTTAAAGAAAGAAGGGTTTTTTGGCCAATAATTTTAGCAATTTTAATTTTAATTTTAGGGATAACGGGAATTTTAGGAATTTTTAATTCCCAAATTAAACAAGGGGGATGGCTGGGCTATGTTGTAAGTTGGCCTTTTTTGAGATATTTTGGGTTTTGGGCAACTTTATTTATATTTTTGACCCCGATTATTATAGGTGCTTTAATCTTTTTGCAATTTTTACATTTAATTGGACGTAAAAAAAAGGAAGCTGAGTCAGTTCCTTTACCATCTTTGCCAATTGAAAGTTCTCCTAAACCCTCAATTATTAAAAAAATCTTTGCTCCGAAGTTTAAGGTTGAAGAGATTGCTTCTGGTGTTCCCGAGGAAGTAAAATCAGAGGAGAAGCAGTCCGATTCTTTAAAATTGGAAACTAGATCTTTAGCAGGAACAGAAATTTTTTCTTATAAACCACCTCCTTTTGATTTGCTTGAAAAAGAAAGAGGAATTCCAACTAGCGGTGACACCAGAGCGAATTCTGCTATTATTCAAAAAACATTGCAGAATTTTGGTATTGAGGTTGCAATGTCAGAAGTAAATATCGGTCCGACCGTTGCTCAATATACTTTAAAACCAGCTGAAGGAATTAAATTATCTAAAATAACTGCTCTTTCTAATGATTTATCTCTGGCTTTAGCTAGTCATCCGATTAGAATTGAAGCCCCTATTCCAGGCAGATCTTTAGTAGGAGTTGAGATTCCTAATAAAGTTCGAGCCCAAGTTAGATTAAGAAATTTAATTGAAAATCCTAGCTTTCAGAAATCCTTAGCTAATTTGATAATTCCTTTGGGAAAAGATGTTTCAGGAATTCCTATTTATACAGATTTAATAAAAATGCCTCATCTTTTAGTAGCTGGAAGCACAGGAACAGGTAAGACCATTTTTTTGAATTCTTTAATTTTATCTTTACTTTATCAACCTAGTACTCCTACTAAAAGCGCTGGGCCAGAAACTTTAAGATTTATTTTAGTAGATCCCAAAAGAGTTGAATTCCCGATTTTTAGCAATCTTCCTCATCTTTTGTGTCCGGTGATTTACAATGCGACTCAAACTATAAGTGCTTTAAAGTGGCTGACTGGAGAGATGGAAAGAAGGTTTGATGTATTATCAGAAGTACGAGCAAAAAATATTAGCAGTTTTAACGAGATAGCTTTGAGAGAGGGAACAGAGCCTTTACCATTTATCGTGGTTATTATTGATGAATTAGCTGATTTAATGGCAGCCAAAGGCAGAGAAATTGAAGGGTCAATTGTCAGATTGGCCCAAATGTCCAGAGCAGTTGGTATTCATTTAGTAGTGGCTACTCAAAGGCCATCAGTGGAAGTAATTACAGGATTGATTAAGGCAAATATAACATCCAGAGTTACTTTCCAGGTTGCTTCTCAAGTTGACTCCAGAACTGTTTTAGATACATCTGGCGCAGAAAAGCTTTTAGGAAGCGGAGATATGCTTTATATTTCAGCTCAAGTTCCTAAGCCCAAAAGAATTCAAGCTGCCTATATTACAGAAAAAGAAGTTAAAAAAGTAGTAAAGCATATAACATTAAAAAAAGATGAGTTGAAGACAACAGAAATAGAGCAGGAGTTAGTTCAAGAATTAGAAAGAGAAAAAGAAGGGACGGGAAAGGAATCTGAAATAGTTTATGGTGAAGAAGATCCTCTTTATGAAGAAGCGAAAAGATTAGTGTTTGAAGCAAAAAAGGCATCAGCTTCTTTGCTTCAGCGAAGATTACGTCTTGGTTATGCCCGAGCAGCAAGATTGATTGATGTTTTAGAAAACAAAGGAGTAATTGGACCAGGAGAAGGAGCAAAACCAAGAGAAGTGTATGGGGGGATAGAAGAAAAAGAGGTTTTAAAGGATTTAGATAATTCAGAAGATAAGGAGGAGTGGAAGAAAATATAGAAAAAATCTAAAAATCTAAAAAACTAAAAATCTAAAAATCAAAAATATGTTTAATAAAAAAGAGAAAAAAGAGAAAAAAATTGAAAAAGGAAGTTTACAAGAAGTAATTGATGATATTAAACAACGTTTTGGAGAGGGCGCGATTATGAAACTTAAAGAAGCTAGTAAGGTTGATGTTGACGTTATTCCTACTGGTTCTTTTTCTCTTGATTTAGCTTTAGGCGTTAATGGGATTCCAAGAGGAAGAGTGATTGAGATTTTTGGCCCCGAATCTAGCGGGAAAACAACTTTAGCGTTGCATATTTTAAGTGAAGCGCAGAAAAAAGGCGGGATAGGCGCTTTTATTGACGCTGAGCATGCTTTAGATCCCGATTATGCTAAAAAGATTGGAGTAAATGTTAATGATCTTTTAATTTCTCAACCAGATTCAGGAGAACAGGCCCTTCAAATTGTTGAAAGTTTAGTCAGGTCAAGTGAAGTAGATGCTATTGTTATTGATTCAGTAGCTGCCTTGACTCCTAAAGCTGAAATTGCTGGAGAAATGGGAGAATTTCAGATAGGTCTTCAAGCCCGGCTAATGTCATCAGCGCTTAGAAAGTTGGCTGCAATCGTGGCTAAAAGTAAAACATCTATTATATTTTTAAACCAAATTAGAATGAAAATTGGAATTCGGTTTGGAAATCCAGAAACTACTTCTGGCGGATTAGCTTTAAAATTTTATTCTTCAGTTAGAATTAATTTAAGAAGAATTGCGCAAATTAAAAAAGGAGATGAAATTATTGGCAACAGAGTTAGGGCAAAAATAGATAAGAACAAAGTAGCCCCTCCTTTTAAAACTACTGAGTTTGATATTTATTATAATGAGGGGATTTCCTATATAACAGATATTATAAATATAGGATTAAAACAGGAAATAATAAAAAGGTCAGGCAGTTGGTTTCAATATGGAGATACAAAGTTGGGCCAAGGAATGGAAGGAGCAAAAACTTTTTTAAATGAAAATCCCAAGATAATAAAAGAGATTAAGAAAGCAGTGATGGAACAAGTCTAAAAATCTCAAAGCGTAAAAGTCAAAGCGCAAAACTACAACTTAAAAGTCAAAAGTAATCAATTAAAAAACACCCAACTAATTGAGCGTCTTTGTAGAAAAGGCGTTTTTTTTTACTACTTACCGCTTTTTTTATTTTTCTGTTGCTGAAAGAAGTCCAAGGTGGCGGGCGCGTTTAACAGCTTTAGCAAAGTGGCGCTGGTGTTTAGCGCAAAGTCCGGTCTTTACTCGAGACCTTATTTTGCCTAAACCAGAGATGAAATTTTTAAGAATATCAGTATTCTTAAAATCAATTTCTTTTATATTTCTTTGACAAAAATAACAATCCATAATAAAAATAATTTTCAATTTCTAAATTCAAGATTATATATCTATACAATAGCGAATCAAGGTTCTGACGAAGTCAGGTTCTTAATTTCAATAAATGACCTAATTTCCTAATGTTTAAAAATTAAATCATTAAAAATTTAATAGAAATTAGAAATTTAGAAAGGGATGTTTTTCACATCAATTTCTTCTTCTTCTGATTTATCAGCAAGAGAGGCCTTGTCTTGTTGCGTACCGGGATTATCTTCTTCAATTATTGGAATTTCTTCTGCCAAGACCTGCCTATTTTGAGCAGGACTGGGAGCAGATTGACCGACCTTTTCTTGGCTAACCGAAGGCTTGAAACTTGATTGGCTAGTTCTTGGTCCAAGCTGAATATTGTCAGCAACAATTTCTGTTTTATATCTTTTATTTCCAGTTTGATCCTGCCAAGATCTTGTCTGAATTCTGCCTTCAATTAAAACCAAACTGCCTTTATTTAAATATTGAGAAGCAATCTCAGCTAATCTTCGCCACAAAACAATATTATGGAATTCTGTTTGTTCTTTTTTTTCACTTGTTTCTTTGTCATTCCATATCCGGTTGGTAGCTAATCCAAAATTACAAACCGTTTGACCAGACTGTGTAGTTCTTATTTCCGGGTCTTGAGTAAGCCGTCCGACAAGAAAGATTTTGTTCAAGTTCATAATTTATTACTCGCTTAGTATTTCTTCTATTTTTTTATCAATCTCTTTTAATTCGACCTTTTCAGTTTTAGGCTGTTGAGTTGTGGGTTGGCTTGATTCAATTATTGTTTCTGGAGGTTTTTCAGTTTTTGGCAAAACTTTCTTTTCTGAAGTTTTTGACTCTTTTTTTGTTAAAATCATGTAACGGAGAATTTGGGTTTCAGGTTTAAGCTTTTCTCTTAGATTTTTTATTTTTTCAGGATTTAAATGAAAATTTAGAGTAGCCCAAAATGCTTCTTCTTTATTTTTTATAACATAGCCGAGTTTTTTTCTAAATAATTCTACTGTCTTTTTTAAAGTCCCTTCTTCTTCTAAAATAAAATCACTTATCTTTTTAGATAAATTTTTAAGCTCTTCTTCAGATAATTCTGGAGATATAAGATATGTTAATTCGTATAATTTCATTAGAATTTAAAGTTTTAAGTTTAGAAATCTTAGATTTTAAACTCAATAACATCTCCATCCTGAACTATATATTCTTTTCCTGCAGTTTTTATTTGGCCTATTTCTTTTGCCTTAATCCAGGATGTTGCTTCAACTAAGTTTTGCCAGGGGATTACTTCTGCTTTAATAAATCTTTCTTCAAAGTCAGAATGGACTCTTCCAGCTGCTTCAAGTACGGGCGAACCTTTTTTTAAAGTCCAGGCTCTGGCTTCTTTTTTACCAACTATAGTATAAAAAGTAATTAAACCAAGAATATTGTAGCAAGCAAGAATTAATTGGTCAAGCTGTGGCTTAATTTCAAGCTCTTCTTTTTCAGAAAGTGAAAGTTCAGATGCTTCTTCTTCAGTTTTTAGGTCAATGAACAATGAGTAATGAACAGATAAAAGATTTTTAATTTTCTGTTCATTATTCGCTGTTTTCTGTTCTTTTGTATTAAATAAATAAATTTTTGGCTTAACAGTTAAAAACTGATATTCTTTTATTTCCTTCTTTTCTTTTTCAGTTAAGGTAATATCTCTAATTGGTTTTTTTTGAGATAATTCTTTTTTAATTCTTTCTAAAATTTCTTTTTTCTTTGGTTCATCTTTTATTTCTTCAATTGTTTTTTCCGCTGTTTCCAAATCTTTCATTAAAAGTTCGTTTCCAATAATTTTAATATCTTCTTCTGGATTTATTTTTCCTTCAATATGTTCAATATCAGAACCTTCAAACATTCTGATAACTTCTACTATAGCGTCACAGTTTCTGATGTGGCCCAGAAATTGGTTTCCCAATCCTTCTCCCTTATGGGCATTTTTGACAAGACCAGCTATATCTACAAACTCAATAATTGTCTCAGTGATTTTTTGAGGATTAATAGCAGAAGCAATTTTTTCTAATTTTTTATCGGGAACAGGAACAATACCAACATTAGGATCTATAGTTGTAAAAGGATAAGAAGCAATATCAACTTTCTCTTTAGTTAAGGCCTTGAATAAAGTTGATTTACCAGCATTAGGAAGACCTATAATACCTACTGAAAAACTCATATAATTTTTTAATAAGATATATTATATGTTATAATAATTCTGTATGAAAATCAACCCTAATTTCAAAAAAATAGCTATTAAATCTGCAGAAGAAGCAGGTAAGATATTAGAAAAACATTTTAAAAAAGCCGTAAAGTTTTCTTATAAAAAAGATTGGTCTGTAGTTAGTGATGTTGATTTAAAAGCAGAAAAGACAATTATTAAATTAATTGAAAAGAACTTTCCCTCTCACAATATTTTAGCTGAAGAGAAAGGAGGTAAATTAAAAAATGGTTATTCTTGGATTATAGATCCTTTAGATGGAACTACAAACTATCTAAGTAGCTTTTCTTTTTTTTCTGTTGCAATAGCCCTGTTTTATAATAAAGAGTTGATTTTAGGTACTGTTTTTAATCCGATGACTAAAGAACTTTATTTCGCTGAAAAAGGAAAAGGAGCTTACCTTAATGGTAAAAGAATAAAAGTAGGAAAAAAACAGATTCCTTCAATAGTAGTATTGGGAAAAGGAAGGGCCAAAAAAGATTTTATAAAATTACATAAAATATTGGGTAGAATCATTGGAAAATATCGTGCTTTTAGATTATGGGGTTGTACCTCTTTAGATTTATGTTATATTGCTTCAGGGAGAATAGATGGTTATATTAACCCAGGAAGTAAAATTTGGGACTTTGCAGCAGGAGTTTTAATTGTTAAAGAAGCTGGAGGAAAAGTAACGGATTTTAGCGGCAAGGAATGGGATTTTAAAACAAGAAATCTTGTCGCCTCTAATAAAAAAATTAATAAACTATTACTAGGTTTGGTAAAATAAGGAACTTTGACATTCTATAGCAGGGATATTAATGATATGATTAAAAAACAAAAAAATCAAGATTTGGTAGAATCTTTTTCTGGAATCAGAGGAATCTATGGCCAGAGCATTAATAGAGAATTGGCTTATAAATATGCCCGGGCTTATTGCCAATTATTTAGAAAAAAAATATCAAGTTTAGTAATTGCTAATGACAGCAGGAGTTCAGCCCCGGTTTTGAAGAAAGCAATGATTAGGGCTTTTAAAGATTGTGGAATAAAAAAGATTATAGATTTTGGAATTGTACCAATTCAAGTTTGTGAACACGGAATTGTAAAGTTTAAGGCTTCCGGAGGCGTCTATATAACTGCCTCTCATAATGAGCCGGAATATAATGGTTGGAAATTTTTGAAAGAAGATGGCGCTCTTTTATATCCGGATCAAGTTGATCAATTAATAAAAAAAGCTTGTAAAGTTGAGAGAAAGAAGTCAATTATAAAAGAATTAAAGAAGACAAAGACAATAAATAAAAATAAGGAAGCTATTGATGAATATATAAATTTTATTCTTAAAAGAATTAATAAGAAAGAAATAGATAAAATTAAAAATTATAAATTTAGAATTTTGTTTGATCCAAATGGCGGTTCAGCAATTAAAACTTTAGAAAAACTTTTTAAGAAATTAGGCGTTTATTTCAAAATCATAAATAATAAATCAGGTCAATTTAAACGATTGATAGAACCGAATGTTAAATCTTTGGCTTATTTAAGTAGACAAGTAGACAGGGGTAAATTTGAATTTGGTTGTGGTTTTGATTGCGATGCTGACAGAGTTGAATTTTTAGTACCGTCTAGTTCTAAATTTAGCAGGGAAATGGGACAAATGGTTTCAGGCCAGTATGCTTTAGCTCTAAGCTGCGATGCCTATCTTGTTGGCACTAAAAATCAGATAATAGTAACTAATGATTGCATATCATTTTTATTGAGAGATATTATAAAGAAATATCAGGCAAGAGTTAAAGAGGTAGAAGTTGGAGAAATGGTTGTAGTTAAAGAAATGGAAAGGCAAAAAAGTATTATTGGCGGTGAAGGTTCTTGCGGCGGTATCATTATTCCTCCAATAAAATGCCGGGACGGAATTATGACTGTCGTATTATTTTTAAAAATGATAAGCCAGAGAGATAAATCTTTAGTTGATATTTTAGAGGATTATCCTAAATATTATTCGGAACGGACAAAAGTAAAATGTTCGTCAGTTCAGGCTGTTAAAATAAAGAGGAAATTAGAAAAATATTTCAGAAGCAGTGGTTATGAAATAAAAAAAACAGGCGATTCGACTGGCGGGCTGAAAATGTTAGTTGATAGAAATTCTTATATTTGGTTTCGTCAGTCAAGAACTGAGCCAAATGTTTTTAGAATAATTACTGATGGAGATAGTGAAAAAAAAGCAAAAGAAAATTTAAAAAAAAGTATAAAATTATTTAATAGATTTAAAAAAGATTTAAATTATTTTAATTAATTTAAGCTAAAAAATTATGGAAATTTTCCGTGACTATGATATCCGAGGAGAATATCCTACGGATATCAATGATGAAATATCTTATAAAATTGCTCGGTGTCTTATTAAATATTTTAATGCTAAAAACGTTGTTATTGGCAGAGATATTAGTTTGAAAACGCCAAAGATTCATAAAGCTTTGATTAAAGGTTTTACTGACAGCGGAGCTGATGTTAGTGATATTGGATTGGCCGGGACAGATGTAGTTTATCTTGCTGCTGGTTTTTATAAATTTGACATTGGTATAGAAGTAACTGCTTCTCATTCGGCCGGCCATTTAAGCGGGATAAAAATTGTCGGACCAGTAGCTCGACCTTTTGGAAAAGGAGCAGGCATGGAAGATTTAAAAGAATTATATGAAAATTATGAAGATAAACCAATTTCAAAGAAGAAGGGTAAAATAGAAAAAAAGGATTTTTGGAAAAATTTTATTAGTGAATCATTAAAATTTGTTAATGTTAAAAAAATAAAGCCCCTTAAAGTAGTAGTTGATGCTTCTAATGCTGTTGGCGGAATTGAGATTGATTATGTTGAAAAATATTTACCGAAAGTAGAATTTGTTAAAATAAATTGGAAATTAGATGGTAACTATCCCGGACATGAACCCAATCCTTCTTTAGCAGAAAACAGAGAACAGGCAGTAGCTAAAATTAAAGAGGTAGGGGCAGATATGGGTTTAGTTTTTGATGGCGATGGTGATAGAGTGCATTTTATTGATGAAAATGGAGATTATATTTATGGAGTTTATATTGCTGGTTTAATTGTCAAAAAAATGTTAAAGAATAATCCGGGCAGAGCAATTTTGCATGATATTAGAGCAACAAAATATCTTATAAAAATAGCTAAAGAAAACAAAGGAATTCCTATTCTTGAACTAGTTGGACATTCTTTTTTTAAAAAAAGAATGAAAAAAGAGAATGCTTTATTTGGTATTGAGTGTTCTGGCCATGTTTATTATAATTTTGACACATTTATGGTTGAAAATAGTTTAATTGCTATTCTTCAGATAATGGAAATAATTTCAGAAACCGGAAAAAGTTTAGGAGAATTGACTAGAGAGCCAAGAAAATTATATCCAGTTAGCGGTGAGTATAATTTTTCTTTGCCTGGTTTTAAGTTTGGTGAAGAATTAACAGAGGAAGCTTTAGAAACAATGAATGAAATTCTGGAAAAAGTAAGAGATAAATATAAATATGGTAATATTTCAGATTTTGATACTTTAACTGTTAACTTTCCTGGTTGGAGTTTTAATATAAGGCCTTCAGCAAATGATCCGCTAATTAGACTTACTATAGAGGCAGATAATCCTGAAAAAATAGAAAAGAAAATAAAAGAAGTTTCTGATTTATTAATCAGTTTAGACTGTAAAATTGTTGATGATTCTGGAGTGACTCAAATTAAGGATTAAAAATAATTTCTATTATTTTTTAACGATATTAATTAAATTAAAAAAACGGAGAATAATAATCCGTTTTTTTAATTTCCGCTATTTTTATTTTAGATAAGCCCCATCTTCTTTTTGGCTTCTTGGATTGTGAATTGAGCAATGACTTCTGCTCTTTTTGCTCCTTGTTTCAGGATTTCCTGAATATAAACTTCTCTTTTGAGGAGTTCTTTTTTCTTTTTTCGGAAAGGTTCAAGTTTTTTAACTAAAAGTTCTGCTAAAGATTTTTTTAAAACAACATATCCTTTTCCTTGAAATTCATTTTCTAAATTTTTTATCGGCCTTTCGCTGAATAGGCTATAGATTGTTAAAAGATTAGAAATGCCTGGTTTTTTAGCAAGATTATATTTTATTTCTTTGCCAGTGTCAGTTAGAGCTGACATTATTTTTTTCTCTATTGTTTTAGGTTCGTCAAAAAGAGAAACATAACTTTGGGGACCCAATGACTTTGACATTTTTTTCTTAGGATTATTCAAAGCTAAAATCTTGGCTCCGATTTTGGGTAATAAAGTTTTGGGCTCAACAAAAGTTTTACCAAATTTTCTATTGAATTTTTTGGCAATAGTTCTACTAAGTTCAATGTGCTGGACTTGATCTTTCCCTACTGGGACTACGTCTGTTTTATAAAGAAGAATATCAGCTGCCTGTAAAACTGGATAATCTAAAAGGCCAGCATTAATATTTTTCTTAAACTGTTTAATTTTTTCTTTATACTGGGTCATTCTTTGCAAGTCGCCGACCGGACAAACAGTATTTAAAAGCCAGCAGAGTTCGGTATGTTCTTTAACATGGGATTGGACAAAGAAAATGCTTTTTTCCGGATTAATGCCGGCTGCTAAATAAGTTATAGCAGCTTCAAAAATATTTTTCTGAAGATCTTTTGGATTGTAGGGGATAGTCAAAGAATGTAAGTCAACGATAGGAAAAATACATTCATTTTTTTCTTGAAGTTCAAGCCATTGCTTAATAGCCCCTAGATAGTTTCCAATGTGAATAGAGCCGGTTGGCTGAATACCTGATAGAACTCGCATATTCTATAATTATATCTAAAATTAGTTA
>Ga0114923_10003500_pt1 | contig 10596 bp, 15 predicted proteins | sample SumtaG_FD_89578 | JGI IMG/M metagenome (GOLD analysis project Ga0114923, IMG submission 89578) | Deep subsurface microbial communities from Indian Ocean to uncover new lineages of life (NeLLi) - Sumatra_00157 metaG | ecosystem: Environmental > Aquatic > Marine > Oceanic > Sediment | place: near...
CATGTTAGATGAGTTTAATAGTGCTCCTCTGACAGTCCAGGCAGCTGCCTACAAGGTAGTTTTAGACAAAATGGTAGGGATGCACCAGTTACATAAAAAAGTGGCTGTAATGGCAGCTGGTAACCTTGCAACAGACAAAGCAATTGTGAACCGTTTAAGCACAGCTATGCAATCACGTTTAATTCATTTTCACATAATAGCATGTGATAAAGCTTGGATACTTTGGGCTAACAAAAATAATATAGACTATCGTGTGAAAAGTTTTATTGAATTTCAACCAGATTTAATTCATAAATTTGATCCAAACCATAGTGACGTAACATTTCCATGTCCTAGAACATGGGAATTTATAAGTAAACTAATAACACCATGGAAAAATATTGAAATATCTAAAATAGCAATATTAGCTGGTACAGTTGGAGAAGGAGCTGCTAGAACATTTTTTAGTTATTCTAAAATATTTGAAAAAATACCAACAATTGCACAAATATTAGCAAACCCAAGTACTGTTGAATTTGGCGATGAACCAAGTATGCAATATGCGTTAGCTGGACTTATTGGACATAGAATGACAGCTAACAACGCGGATCCATTAATAGATTTTATTTCACGTTTAGGTATTGACTTTCAAGTTAGTACTTTACGATCAGCAATTGCTCGAGATAGTAGTATTAAAAAAGCAACAAATGTACGTAAATGGATTGCACATAATGCATTGGAATTAGTATGAGAATGTTATAAAAACATTTTTAACTACAGAAAAACACGATTTTGTAATAAAAATTGTCATAATGCATTTTTTAACACAAAAAGGAGAAGATAATGGATGCGCGTAAAAGTTGGGAACCATTTCTTAAAATGAAAATTAAGAAACCAGGTACAAATGGTAAAACTGGTTTAGGTAAACATGGACTTACACATGGCAGAGATTTACCGTATCAACCAGAAAATATACATAATATGCCAATAATACAAGGAAATGGTATTGCATCACGTTTACTAATGAATATGACTTTTAGTAGTTAAATATAGGAGAAAATAATGAATGGTATTGAACATGCTAAAGAGTTTTGTAAACAATACAAAAATGGACCTAAAAAAAAGAAAGAAATAACGCAAAATAGATCTTTGAAATCTATTAATGGTGCAAATATGATACCAAATGATGTGCATAATATGCCTATATTACGAACACCACAACGACATTGTCATGAACCATGGCTATTAGGATATACAATGGAATAATAATGACAGATACAACAATTGACCTTAAAGAAATTAACAAAAACATTAGTAAAGCAAAATTAAGATTAATGTTAAGTAATAAAACAACGTTTTTTTCTGCACTATTGGCTAATTTAAAAATAGAAATTACCACTGATATAAGTACAGCTTGTACAGATGGTGTATCACTGCAACTTAATCCACATTTTATACAAAATTTTGATAAAGAAACATTATTAGGTTTGTTGTTACATGAAGTTATGCATGTTGCACTTGATCATATTAATTTAATTGCATATAAAAGTTATGACCAAAAAACTTTAAATATAGCAATGGATTATTATATAAATTTATACATTACAGGTTTAAAGTACAAAATACCTGAAGGTGGGTATTGTGATAGTAAATTTATAAACATGAGTACAATGCAAATCTATGCTAAATTAATTGAAAATCCACCGCCAGACATGGATACTTTTGAATTAGATGTATTAGGTTGTCCAGAAGGTGTAGATCCTCAAGAGCACAATGAAAATGTTACATCAAATATTGTTAAAGCAGTTATACAAGCACAATTAAATAATGATCAAGGATCAGTGCCTGGCGAATTATTACGACAATTAGAAGATGTTCTTAACCCTCAGTTACCTTGGCAAACCATATTAGCAAACTATATGGATAGTTATGCAAAAGATGAATATTCATTTCGCCGGCCAAATAAACGTTTTATGCCAGATTTTTATTTACCTACATTATACAGCCAATCATTAAAACAAATAACAACTGGATGTGATGTAAGTGGGTCAATGAGTGAAGAAGATATTAGTGAAATATTTTCTGAAATACAGTACATTTGGGACACATTACAACCAACAACAATGCGTTTACAAACTTTTGATACAAAAGTTCATTTAAATGCAATGTTTAATCAAGGTGATACTTTAGATCAAATAGAATTAAAAGGTGGTGGTGGTACAAATGTACAACCATTGCTAAATTCTATACGTAAAGAAGAGCCAGCATTTGCATTAATTTTTACAGATGGATATTTTGGTACACCAAATATGAATGGTATATACACAGATGTATTTTGGATTATCAAAGGTAACCCAGGATTTAAGGCGCCACATGGCGTAATAATACCATTTGATTAGAAAATATAAGGAATATGATGATGCCAGTACAACAAGTAATTTTTTCAAATAAAGCCAAAAAACATGTCAAAGTTTATACAAATGATTTAGAAGAATCAGCTCGTGTTCAATTACAAAATTTATCTGAAATGCCTTTTATTCATCACCATATTGCAGCAATGCCAGATGTTCACTGGGGCATGGGTGCAACAATTGGATCTGTTATACCAACAAAAGGTGCAATTATACCCGCGGCAGTAGGTGTAGATATTGGTTGTGGAATGATGGCACATCAATTAGATATTTTTGCGGAAGATTTACCTGATAATTTGAAATCATTAAGATCTCGTATTGAAAGTCAAGTTCCGCACGGAAGAACAAATAATGGAGGACTAAACGATAAAGGAGCATGGCAAATAACACCAACAAGAATGGCATTATGGTGGATGCACCATGAACCACAACTTGCTGCATTAGCTACTAATCATCCTAAACTTTTAAAAGGACATGTTAATACTCACAGACATTTAGGAACATTAGGTGGTGGAAACCATTTTATTGAAATTTGTTTGGATGAAAATAATCAAGTGTGGATCATGTTACATTCAGGATCACGCGGTATTGGTAATAGAATTGGTAGTTATTTTATACAATTGGCTAAAAAAGATATGGAAAGATGGTTTATTAATAATTTACCTGATAAAAATCTAGCATATTTAGTTGAAGGTTCTAAATACTTTGACGATTACATACAAGCAGTTAGTTGGGCACAAGAATATGCTACAGCTAACAGAGAATTTATGATGAACCAAGTAAAAGTAGCTTTTGCAAGTATAATAAGTAAGCCCTTTAAAACAACATTAAATGCTATTCAATGTCATCACAACTATATTGCAAAGGAACATCATTTTGGTGCAAATGTATGGATTACACGTAAAGGTGCTTTAAGAGCTCGTGAAGGTGATATGGGTATTATTCCTGGCAGTATGGGCGTTAAATCATTCATTGTACGCGGATTAGGCAATAAAGATGGCTTACACAGTTGTTCACATGGCGCCGGCCGTACTATGAGCCGTACAGAAGCAAAACGTAGATTTACTGCCGAAGATCTGGCACAACAAACACAAGGCATAGAATGCCGTAAAGATGACGGTGTTGTAGACGAAATTCCTAGCAGTTATAAAGATATAGATGTTGTTATGGAAAATCAAAAGGATTTAGTTGAAATAGTTCATACATTACATCAAGTTTTGAATGTAAAAGGATAATTAAATGACAACAATAACTGAACCATTTACTGCAGTAACAGAACAAGAAATGAAAGATATTTTAGGAAATAAATGTTCACCAGATCGTTTACGAGCTGGATATGTTATTGGTCCAAATTCTGATGGTGAATTATGCCATGTTGCTAGTTGTTTTTATTTTAATGAAGCAGTACGCAAAGCAAAAATATGTAATGAAAATTTCAGTAAAACCAAAATAACCAATATAACTGAACATCCTAAATTTAAAAGGAAAGAAAGCAAATGAATGCTATAGGTTGGGCAATGTATCCCAAGTGGAATCATAATATAGCATATAGAGCCGCATGTTTAACTGGTGCTTTTTTTGCAGGTTATGCAGCTTCATATGGACATTTTGATGCACTTGCGGAATTTCTGGCTTGGTTATTATTATATTTCACTGATATTTATGTAGAGAGTAAAAATGACTATTGAACAAATGAAAAAAGAAATACTTTTAGCAATGAAGTATTCAAAACGAGTAAGTGGTAGTTGTAATCATGCATATATGGGCTCAATAACATATATGAGTTTATGTAAAATTTTACAAATAGAATATGGTAAAGATGATTTAAAAATAGCTATTAAGGAAATTGCACGTGATCCAAAAAAATGGCATTTATTAATTAAAGCGCATACATGTATAGAACATTATGTACCACTTGCTACAAATTATTTTTTACCAACAGCTATATTGGCACGTATTAAACAGGAATTTGAATAATGGATACACCTAAATGTCAATGTGGTTTAGACAATACATGGGTTCTTTGTCGTAGATTAGAAGAACGAATGAGTTGGAATAATAAAACCAAAAATATGTATAACAAGGAAATCATATGTTCAGAACTTTGGGTTTTTTGTGTTAATTGCGGACAATATACAGATAATCAAAAATTTATTGATTTTTTAGGGAGTCAATAATGGATTTAAAAGCTGCATTTAAATTAGCGGAGAATTTAGCTAAAGAGCTAGATACTCCGCAAATGCGTAAGTTATACAGAGAACAGAAGGCCAACAATAACACCCTCGATGACAGCGTAAACGAGTTGGTAGAGGAGATAAATGATAGTTTCAAGCATGATACAAACTCCTTAAATGATTGATAATGTTCTTAATAATCAAAGTGATAACGAACAATACTTATGTATTATAGTATCTTTATTTAACAATTGCAAATTATTTTCCGGAGAATAATAAATGGAAATTATTCAAATATTATTGAAAGGTTTTACATTTAATATTAGATATGCCATTCATGATAGCGGATGGATAGAATGGTATTTATTACGTAATTCTGATAAATGTATAACAGACTTAGAATTAAAGAAAACAGAAGAATATCTAAGAATACATCATACAAGTTATATACAATATCAAATTCAAGAATATGAATTTTACAAAGCATACGCAGAACATGAATCTTTTTGTATGCAAATGCAAATAGCTACAGCATAAGTCAATAAACATAGAGGTTAAATTATGGGATGGTTACAAAATTTATTATCACAATTTACCGAATTGTTTAAATGGTTTTATATATTACAACCTTGGGAACAAGCATTAAGAGTACGTGCTGGTAAATATATTAAATTACATAAAGGTGGAATACACTTTAAAATTCCATATATTGATTTTGTTTTTAAACAAAATACAAGATTACGTATAAGTGAAATTTCTGCTCAAACAGTAACAACAAAAGACGATAAAACTATAACATTGAGCGGCTCTTTATCTTATCGTGTTAATGATATTACACCATTGTATAAAAAATTACATAGCGCTGAAGTAACACTTGCAAGACATACACAAGGAATTATTTCTAACTATATTGCATGGCATGATTTTAATGAATGTTCACCAAAAATTTTAGTTGAATACACTAACAGTAAATTAAATCTTACACAATATGGTTTAGCAGATGCCGCATTTTTATTAAAAGATTTTGCAGTTGTGAAAACATATAGATTTATAACTGGAGATATGCATACTTGGACAGAACATCCTCTTGAAACTAATAACGATTAACTAGGTATTAACAATGACAATTATTTTATCACCAAGTCAACAAAATATAATTGATCATTTTCCAAACTTTCTAATGAATGATGAACGGGAAATGACAATTGCAGGTTTTGCTGGATCAGGTAAATCCTTTATGGTTAAGTATTTGGCTGATATGGGAGAAAAACAACAGAAATTAGTAAAACTATTGGATCCAAATATACCACATCGTACTATGCACTTTACCGCAACCACTAATAAAGCAGGATCAGTTCTGAGAGGAATGTTAGGAAGAGATGTAAAAACTATACATTCTTTACTTGGATTAAAAGTAAAAAATGATTATAAAACAGGTCAACAACATTTAATTGAAGGTGGTAAAGCTGATGACGTGCATAAATCTATAATTTTTATTGATGAAGCAAGTATGATTAATCGTGAATTATTAAAAGTAATTCGAACTCGAGTTAAGAATTTTACTGATTGTAAAGTAATATTCATAGGTGATAGTTATCAATTACCGCCTGTAATGGAAGATATGTGTCCAGTATTTGATGCAGGGCCAAATACATTTACATTAAATGAAATTCAACGACAAGTAGCCGGCAGCCCAATAATACAATTATCTGCTAAATATAGAGATGCATTGGATGATCACACTTTAAACTGGCCTGTAGTACAAACTACAGGAAATGGTATCATCCATTACACAAATAAAATGGATTTCTTTAAAGAAATTGAAAACAGATATACAAAACCACATGATTCTAATGATTATAAAGTACTAGCCTGGTCAAATGCTAGAGTACGTGATTATAATGATTGGATTCGTGCATTACAAGGAAGAAAAAATCAATTTGAAATAGGTGAAACAATAGTCACAAATAAGCCACTATTTTCTGGTAGAAATATTATGGCGCCAACAGATTCATTTCATGAAATAGCAAATGTAACACCAGAAAAAATAGATAATATACCTGGTTATTGGTTAGAAATTGAAGGAATAACTGGATGTAAATTTTTTCAACCAGCAAACTGGAGACAAGCAGACAAATTAGCTAAAATGTTTGCTACAGATAAAAATTGGCAATCATATTTTGATATCAAAGAAAGGTGGGCAGATCTTCGACCTGTACATGCTTCAACTGTTCACAAATCACAAGGGAGTACATATCGTGAAGTCTTCATTGATCTCAACAATATTGGGAAATGTACCCGTTGGAGAGATGTCGCACGTCTTGTCTACGTTGCTGTTACAAGGGCAAGCGATACTGTACACATCTTTGGTAAACTCGGAAGCAACTATAACAAATCAGCACCAATCGATCTTATGGAGCCCTTTAAAAATGTCCAGTGTTTATGAATATCGCGCAATTATTAAAGATACTTTAATGCATAAATTGTATTACAAACAATTACAAAAATGGAATAAAGCACTACTTGAACTTTCACGTAAAAATTCTTTAAGTTTAGGTAGAACTCACGTATCACACATTCCACAAGCTATTTGGTTTCGTAATAAAAAATGGCTACCAGAAGAATTAGACTGGTCAGATAGTGTAGAAATATCTTTTTGTACACAACTTAATCCAGATTATCCTGAATATGCAATATTAATGGCAGAAATAGCTGATGAATTATCTGAAATAAAAACAGAAAAATACGAATCAGAACGTTTTTTAAGTGGTTTAGTGCTATTTAACGCTCCACCAAATGTATATGAAAAAGTACTTGGTAATACATTGTTTTCAGCTATTTCTAGTGAAGTTTATCAACACTGTAAACATTACAATGGCGTAGAATTTAAAAATGATTGTAAATCAACTCTTATAACATATGTAAAGACTAATACTAATATCATTCAAACTATGAATGAACGACTAATGCTTAATCTCATTACATAGAGAACAATATGCTTACACATATTACTTTTGGTGAGGGTATAAAAACACTTGCCATATTAATACCAACAAAAGATATGGAACGTAATTTATTATTAAAAGCTTACGTTGAACCGTTAGAAAATCTTGGTATTCCACGAGAAAAAGTAATAATTTTTAATTTAATGCAAAATAAACAAGGTAAAACACCAATAAGTATTATTAAACCTTGGTTAAAACAACTTGAAAAAACACTTAATCATCAAAATATCACACATGTATTATGTTGTGATTCAGCATATTTTAAGCCATTGGTTAAAGTACGTAAAACAGAACAAAATTATGGTTATGTATTAAATACTATATGGGATGGTATTACAGCGTGTGTGTGTTTTAATTATAGAGCATTATTTTATAATCCATTAGGACAAGAAAAAATAAACTTTGCACTCAAAGCAACTGTAGGACATTTACTTAAAACTGGAGGACTATTTGATGAAGAGATCTTGGTTAATCCCGTATATCCAAGTACAGATTCTGATATTAAAGAGCATTTGGGCATACTGGCTAGAGAAAAAGAACTAACATGTGATATAGAAGGTTATAGTTTAAAAGTTAATAAAGCCGGCTTGGCAACTATATCATTTGCTATTAATGAATATACAGGTATATCTTTTAACGTTGATAAAAATAAAGTCGTTAGATGTCATCTTAAGAATTTTTTTCTAAATTACAAAGGAAAGCTCATATTCCATGGATCCCCTTATGATTGTAAAGTCATTATTTGGGAATTATTTATGGAACATTCTATGGATATTAAAGGTATGTTAAAGGGTCTTGATGTTTTGTTCAGAAACCTTGAAGATACTAAAATAATAGCCTATCTTGCATTAAATTCTACAGCAGGAATTCCACTTAGTTTAAAAGATCTTGCATTTGAACATACAGGTAATTATGCAGAAGAAGATATTAAAGATATTAGAAAAATACCAAGAAAAAGATTACTTAAATATAATTTAATAGATTCAGTAGCTACTTGGTTTGTTTACAAAAAACATAAACCTACAGTAATAAGAGAGCAACTTTACATTTACGAAAATTTATTTTTACCCGCATTAAAAGTCATTACACAAATGGAATTATGCGGAATGCCTATAAATTTAACCAAAGTGCTTACAGCTGAAAATAAAATGACTGCTATAGCGCATAAACATTATAGCGCTATAATGGTTAATCCAATTATTGTTGCTTTTACTGATATTCTTCGTGATTTAGAAGTTGAAAAAGCTAATAAAAAACTTAAAGTATTAAGGAAAACTCGTGATGACTTTATCAACTTGGAGTTCAATCCTAACTCTAATTTACAACTTTCTATTTTGCTTCATGATTATATTAACTTACCCATATTGGAAACTACGGATACTGGTGCGCCAAGTACGTCTGCAAAGGTACTTCAAGCGCTTACAGAAAGAATCCGAAAAAGCCGCAAATGGGACAAAAAATATATAACACTTATTGAACATATTATTGAATTACATGATGTAAATAAAATTCTTACAACTTTTATACCAGCCTTTAAAAACAACTCTATTACAAAACAAAATTGGAACTATTTGCATGGTTGTTTTAATTTAGGTGGTACTAAATCCGGCCGACTTTCCAGTTCAGATCCAAATCTGACAAATATTCCAAGTACAGGGACACAATACGCTAAAACTATTAAGCAATGTTTTCAAACAAAATGTAAACCTACAGAAAATAATCCACATGGTTGGTTAATGGTAGGCGCAGATTTTCGTTCCTTGGAAGATATGATTTCAGCATTACAAACTAAAGATCCAAATAAACTTAAAATTTATACAGATGGCTATGATGGACACTGTTTACGTGCATATAGTTATTTTGGTGATCGTATGGAAGCGATTAATCCAAACTCTGTTGATAGCATAAATACGATCGCTAAAAAATATCCAAATCTACGACAAGATAGTAAATCTCCTACCTTTTTGTTGACTTACATGGGTACATGGGTTGGTTTGATGAAACAATTTGGCTTTACAAAAGAAATGGCCAAAAAAATTGAAAGTAATTATCATGAATTATACAAAGTATCTGATAAATGGGTAATGGATAGAATACATGAAGCAGGTAAAACCGGCTTTGTAGAGTTAGCATTTGGTTTAAAATTAAGAACTCCTATGTTGCCCCAGGTGATCATAGGTTCAGATAGTGTACCCTATCAGGCACACAAAGAGATAAAGACAGCTGGGAACGCTCTGGGACAGTCCTATGGCCTATTAAATACTCATGCAGCTAATGCTTTTATGAAAATTGTTTGGGCTTCCAAATATGCAACACGAATATTACCAATTTGCCAGATACATGATTCTCAATATTTCATGATTGAAAATACATTAGGTTGTTTAAAATTTGTAAATGATAATTTAATAAAAAGTATGGAATGGAATAAATTACCAAATATACAGCATCCAACAATTAAATTGGGTGCTACTTTAGAAATTTATTATCCAGATTGGAATACACCTATTTCTATTCCTAATTATCAATCTATTACTGAATTACAAAAATTATTGGAAAAAATATGAAAAAATGGGTATTAAAATTGTGGAATGGAAGCGTAAATTTAAATGGAATAATTTACGCTAAAAATTATTATGAAGCTTGTTACAAAGCAAAAGTATTTGGATATCCACCAGGATATATTTGGACTATAACGTAACCAGCTCCGCTGGTGTGTGCGAGAGGTTACTATTAGGAAAATAATAATATGTATACAAACTACGGCAATATATCACTTACACTTGCAGTATGGCTAGCAGCAGATGATGGTTATGATCTTGAATATGATCCTAGAGTATATTCTGTAACTACGCTATTACAACCTGTACGTAGTGTTGTACTTACACGCCGACTTAAAGCAAATCAAAAAGCAGGATCTGTCGATATATCAGATCTTGTTCCTGCAAGACTTGGGACAGCAGTTCATACAGCTGCTGAAGTAGCTTGGCTTTATTCTAGAAATAAAGCTTTTATGAACTTAGGAATACC